>Ga0247780_1000111_pt1 | contig 75675 bp, 86 predicted proteins | sample UWRJL079202R5_FD_179927 | JGI IMG/M metagenome (GOLD analysis project Ga0247780, IMG submission 179927) | Plant litter microbial communities from Arlington Agricultural Research Station in Wisconsin, United States - UWRJ-L079-202R-5 | ecosystem: Environmental > Terrestrial > Plant litter >...
AGGGTATCAGGGGTTGGGCTGGGGGGGAGGTTGAGGGGGTTGTGGCTAGGGAGGTCGTCGATGGGATTGTCGAGGGGGGTGGGGTTGACGGTGTAGGCGGCGCGCCCGGAGGTGGCTGAGGAGTCGTTGGCTACCATGTTGGCATTTGGCCTCTAGTTGAACGCTATGTCTGAGTCCTGCTAGAATGAGGCAAGTTCAAGCTTGACAATAGCGGAGAGTGGATTTGTAATGAGCGCAGAGATGATTGATGTTTGATTTTAGTTGGATTCGTCGAGGAAACCATATCATGTTGTATTCTCGAGCGAATCTGCCTCTCTTGGAGTTGTATCCTGAGAAATGATGATTACAAGATATCGCGCACTCCGGGTCTTCTTTCCCCCAATCCACTTGACACGACTATGGCTCCAACTCCCCACGCATCACGCATAATCACCACTGGTATCTCGGTGTTTCTCTCAGTCCGAGGCTTGATTCGTCCATTTTTCGCCTATCTTAGGCTGATGTCCCGTTTCTAGATACGAATATGCGATGACACTGCGGCAGGCAAACCACGAACATCGACAAATGGCGACGAATGGCAACAAAGCTGCGGTCAATTGCGTGTCTTGGTGTACTTGGTGTGTTTACGACGGGTAAGACGTCTCACTCCATGACGGCTGAAACGCATCGATCACGCAAGATGCAACAGCGATCTCGACGTGCAGAAGCACATCGACGAATCTCCCCACATTCCTTATCTGCCACTAATCCTGCATCTACTTCGCCTCATGGTTACTGAGATTGCTATTTCATCGGGCTTACGGCTTGACACTGCATGTCTGCCGTCATCATCCGTATCCGAAGCTGGAAATCAATCCTCTTAGAAGGCAAACACGACTATTTGAGACTTGAAATACACTGTGAGGGTCAATTTGCTCTTTCTCAAAGGAATTGCGTCTTTATCTCCAGCCAGTAGAGGTGGAAGGATTCGCAACGTTTTGCGGACAGGAGGGGAGGGTAAAAGCATTGCTTGAAGGGAGAAAATGAGTGATTGCACACCAATAGGGATCCCAATTGAGTTTTGCGCCAATTTGGGTGTGCATTGATTACTTCCCTCGCCGTGTCTACTCTAGGAACCGCTATGGTAATCTGACATTAGCTCTTGTTTAGTAATGAAGATAAAAGTTGCGAACTATTGAGTTTTGGAGAGATGCCCCTGAATCAAGCCAACATCACCAGCCACTACTGAAATCCAATTTGTCCCTGAACCATCGCGCTTATTGGTATTCTCCCCCCATATCTTTTCTAACTGCAAACATGGGACACTACGAGCATGTAGAGTTCAAAACGGTGGATGGGCTTACCCTCCGCGGGAATCTGTATCCGGCCAGAGAGCGCGGGCCGGCCATCATCCTCAACCCGGGTGTAAGTCAACATTTACGCTCTGATCAGATACATGAATAACTGACAAAAGATAGTTTGCCTGCGTCAAAGAGATGTTCGTGCCAGACGTCGCAGAAGCTCTCCAGGCCGCAAACATCACGGCACTGACATACGACCCGCGGACACTGGGTGTCAGTGACGGGCTACCACGGCAAGACATCGACCCAATCAAAGCAGCCGAGGACTACCACGACGCACTCACCTTCCTCAAGGGACATGCGCTGGTGGACCCCGGCCGCATCGGCTACTGGGGCTTCTCGTTTGCGGGCATGGTGGCCCTGACCGCGGCAGCCCTCGACAAGCGTGCCAAGGTGGTCATCGCCGTGTGCCCGCTGACCGTTTTCGAGTTCCCGCAGGACAAGTGGCCGCGGGTGCTCGCCAAGGCGCTGCAGGACCGCGAGTCGCAGCTCAGGGGCAACCCGCCGTTCTACCTGCCGGTGCTGACGGAGAGGGGCGAGAACCCTGCGGGCTTCGGTGTCGGCACGGCCAAGGAGGACTTCAACCTCATCCTGGGCGCCAAGACGCTGGCGCCCACATACGAAAATCGCACCACGATCCAGACGTACTACCGCATTGCCTCGTGGCAGCCACACGAGCTGGCGCCCTTTGTCAGCCCTACGCCCGCGCTGCTGATCACGCCCGAGAACGACCAGATCTCGCTTGCTGACAACCAGCGCAGCCTATTTGACCGCCTTGGCAGCGGCCCGAAGCGCCTGCATGTCGTGCCGAACAAGGGCCACATGGATGTGCTGAGCGGCGATGACTTCCCCAAGGTCACCGCCGTCATGGTCGACTTTATCCGCGAGCATCTTGGCTAGGATGGCATCGCCGTGTAAATATCGCTAGCCAGATGGAAATTAGCTACGATTGCCTTATGCACCCCACCAGCTAGGATCAATCACCTCTTCGCGAAATGGCATCCAGCGTGGTGGTGTTTCCCCACACCCCCTTTACCCCTATTGTGGGTCCGTGCGACGCATACGCAGTACAGTAAACATGATCGTGGCTTGCTGACCGTGCATGCATGCAGCCGCACCGTAAGCAGTGTAAGCAGGGTCTGACCAATCAGCGTCCCCATGACATGCAACCATGATGCTGATTTCTGGAGCCAGGTCCAAGGTGGTACGTACCCTCGTTATTCTTTTGGAATGATGGCCAAGGTGTGATTTGTGGCAGGGGTACAATATGGTAATGAAAACAGTTTGATGATAGCTTCTCATGTTCGACGTCGAATTCCTGAGCCTTGTTAGATTTTTGGTGAAAGCCAAGTAGCAGCGATGCGAATTCTCTGTTTGCATGGCATGGGAGCAAACTCCCGCATCTTTCGCGAGCAACTGTGTAAGTCAACTTCAGTCAGCAAATTTCTCTCCGAAACTCTCCTAAACTGAATGATTTGAAGACTAACAACCTACACACAAACAGCCCCTGTCCAATCCCTCCTCCCCTCCAGCTACACCTTCACCTTCCTCGACGGGCTCGAAATCTGCACTCCCCCCGCCGAAATCTCCAACTTCTATGCCGGTCCCTACCTCTGCTGGTACAAATCACCGTGCGCCCACAAAGTAGCCCAAGCCCACAAACGAATCCTGTCCTTCATCCGCAGCGAAGGCCCCTTCGATGTGATTCTCGGCTTCAGTCAGGGCGCATCCATCGCAGCATCGCTGCTCATTCATCACCAGATAGACCACCTGAATGGCGCAACACGATTGCTTCGCGCAGCCATATTCATATGTTCACCGCTGCCCTTTTCTCGGTGTCTTTCTCAGGGGTACAATATCCGTCGGTATTTTGGCCTTCAGGGCAATGCCAAAGCGGTTGAGGGGCGGCCTGTCAAAATCCCGGGGTACCTGATCCCCGAGGATGATGAGTATTTTGAGTACTTTTTGAAGCCGGAGATTGAATCTCCTCCGGAATCGGACTCTTCAGCAGGAGAGGAGGAGGAGAAAGCAGAAGATGAGGGTGATAAACGTGGGTTTTGCGGGAGGTTGCATAAGTCTTGCCAGAGGTTGAAGTCAGGGGAGACGCTGTACTACCAGATGTTACATGCCAGCGTGGATGATGTGCGGATTGCTATTCCGACAGCGCATATATATGGCCGCACAGACCCGTGGCGGTTGCATAGTCGTGATCTTGTTGGGCTTTGTGATGAGGCGAAAGTGTGGATATATCAGCACGATGCAGGACATGAGATCCCGCGGGATGAGAGTGAGGAGATTTGTGATGTTATCGAGTCAGTGCTGAGCGCGCGTATTTAAGTAGGCTGTTAGAGTTATGACAGAATATGAGCTTCGCACATTAAGAGTTCGGTACATAAATGTTAGAATCTTTTCCCTGAAGCCATTACTCCAAGTATTTACAAGCCCATACAACTACCTATCCTTTCTGACCACTTGCGAAAACAAAGCGTTACAGCACAAAATAACACCTAATATCAGTTAACAATGTAAATATTCCCCGTGTATGACTCCCCTTCAAATCGGCAAAATCGTCGAAAGGTTTGGACGAGGTCGGGTGCAATGTTGAAAAGCATGGAACCCTTTTGTCAACCTAGTCACACACACACACACACACAGTCGATCAATTTACTGCTACACACACATGGTCGATTTAGGGATTCACCAACTGTGGAACGTTTCACTGAGGGTACTGAGCTCATGGGAGCAGCGGAAGTGCAGTTGCAAAGTGACTTGATTAGGTAGAAAGGGGGGGAGCGAAGCTCCCCGACTAAATACAAAAGAAAGCTCCCTGTGTGTGAGGAGAGCACATGACGAAAGGCTCCTGCGCTCCAGCCTAGCCTGGAGCGGTAAGGCGCCTGCGCGCCTGAGCGCCAAGAACTGCCGCTGCAGTTCGACACCAACCTACTAGTAGTTACTAAGAAACTTTGCAACAGCCGCTGAAAATATGTATTTCACTCGTACCTAGGTACCTACGTATTTCACCACCCACCCAGCAGGGATGTATCTTCCTTCACCCATACAGTCAAGCACCTTTCCGCTTCCAACAACCACATGTTCCCTACTTAACAAGGGCACGCACACCCTTGCTTCCCCACTTTGGATGCGGCGACACCATGTCGACAGCAAAGTCCACATCAGACCGGTCCGTCTCAAACAGTAAAAACTCATGGCGTCTGAAGATGGTGGCGAGACCAATGTACAGCTCAGCGTAGGCCTAGAACTTCATGTCAGCACAAAACATGGCAGCCACCTGTTTATGAGAGGGACAAACCATATTCAAACCAGCACACATGCGTGTCCCCTTTCCAAAGGCCGTCATGTACGTGCTCAAGGGCTTAACCCCATCCGGTCCCGTCGGGTTATTCAACCAGCGCTCCGGCTTGAACTTCTCCGGCTCGGGGAAAATATCCGGGTTCGTGTGCATGTGGAACTGGTCCATGCCCACAGGCACGCCCGGTGGGATGCTATATTCGCCGTACTGCCACGATGCAAAGCGGTTGATGCGCGGGAGGCGCTGAACGACACCGAAGGAGGTACGCAGGGCCTCTGAGACAACGCCGCTGAGGTAGGGCAGCTTCTCAAGCTCGATCCAGGGGATGATGTTGTCTGCGTCGGGAATGGCCGCCACGAGTTCTGCCTTGAGCTTTTGGTGGACGTCCGGGTTGTTGATGATGTGGAAGGATCCGACGGTAAAAGCCCACTTTGTGGTGTGGTCGCCGGCGCCGACGAGGCTCATGGCTTCGTTTTGCAGCCGGTTAAGAGTGAGTTCCTTGGGTGGCAGGGATGACTGGAGCAGCTCGTGGAAGACAGTGGGATGGGATGCCGCCTTTGCTTCGTTGTTGCGGCCGGCTAGGATATCGGCGATTTGCCGCTCCATTTCCTCGCGGAATTCGATGACGGAGCGAAAAGGGGGCGCGGTGATCTTGACGAACCAGTTTGGAAGGGTGTTCATGACCGTCAGGAGCCAGCCAAAGTGGGTCATGTAGTGGGTGGTGTAGACCATGTCGGAGAGCGAGTTGCTGAATTCGGACTTGAGCCCGGGCGAGTTGACAAAGTTCTTGGGACGGGCGAAGACGAGCTCGGTGATGACGTCCGAGGTCATGCATCCCCACATCTCCATGAGGTCGATGACCCGCGCCGTGCCGGACCACTCGGCGGAAAGGCGCTGCGAGATGCGGTCGACGACGTTCTGGATCAGCCGGTTCTGGTCGCGCACCTTGTTTTTGGAGAAAAAGGGCGCAATGGCGGCGCGCCGAATGCGGTGCGACTCGGAGTCGGCTGTGCTGAAGGTGGCGTGGGGCATGTTGAAACGGTACTGGAAAAACACGGGCTTGTCGTACGCTTTGCCGTTCGCATAGATGACATCGTAGTACTCGGGGTCGTCAATGTGCAGCTCGTTGGGGTTGATGCGGACGATGGGGCCTGCCGTGTTGAGAATAAGCTTCCATCTGACTCCAAATTTAGGCCCACCCTTTCAAGACGGAGACTCACCGTATTTCTCGTGCATCCGCTTGATTTCGAACGTGAACTGGCCGCCACGGCCCTTGACCAGCTCAAAGTAAACCTCGTACCACTGCGTCAAGGCGGCCAGCTTTGGGCCCGGGAACTTGGCCAGCGGGTGGAGGTAGAGGCGGTAGATGGCGAGGAATACACCATATCCGATCCATAGCGTTGCCCCACCCACCGCGAGCGTGGTCCATAGGTGCTCCTTGTTGGGCGAGATGCCGCCCAAGACGTCACCAAGAAGGCCCATTTTGCTGTGAAATTGACTCTGGTGTTGATGCTTGTTGCAATCTCACATTTCGTGGAACCAACGTCACACACGAAGACAGCCTTGTCTCATTAGGGATATACTAGAATAATTCAGACATTGATTGCCGTTGCTGTTCATGATGTGATCAACATCATCCAATGTCGTAACTCTGAATCCCCGTTGAAAATTCCGTGTAAGTGATTGCAGTGGCTCCGATAAGGCAGAACACCACCCCCGACCCCGCAGTGCGCAGAGAGCCGTAACGGCTGCGTGGTCAGCATTACACCTCTGCGGCCCAGTGCCGAACCCCGCATTATATGACCCGACCCCGTTTTGCTGATGCGACAAAAAACCACAACGAAACACCCGTCTGATGATGACACGGTAATTTAGATGCCCAACAACCTAAGCATTGCAGAAAACAGGACATCTCCCCTAGTTGATTACAAATGCGACAAATGGCGTGCTGTTCAACCCCACGATATACTCCACGCCGCGGATCCTTCAGCGGGCTTCACAGTATCTCTCGATGACAAAGAATGCCATTGCTTTCCATCGAGCTTCAAATCACAAACTGCATTGTTTTCTTTCTTCCCGAGCCCGCTAAAAATTCGCCCTATTTCAACACAATCGATCACGTTAGTGGACATCCATCTTCCTTCTATTGATAGCGTTCCTCCGCTGCAGTCTCTTCTTCTTGATTTGTCCTCGCAACGCCACCACCAACCTTTCCCTGCGATACCAAGTACCGTAACCACCATGGCCACCACAGTCGTCCTCATCACCGGCATCTCGCGAGGCATCGGCCGCGCCCTCGCCGAGACCTACCTCGCCCGGCCCAACCACATCGTCATCGGCTCCCTCCGCGATCTCTCCGCCCCCATCGCCACCGCCCTCCAGTCCTCTCCCAAGGGCTCCAACTCCCGCCTAATCCTCGTCAAGATCGAAGTCACCTCCCCTACCGACTACACCGCCGCCATCTCCCACCTCACCACTAACGAAGGCATCGACCACCTCGACATCGTCATCGCCAGCGCAGGCATCACCGGCGCTCTCACCCCTGTGTCAACCATCCCCATCCCCGACCTCAAGCACGTGCTAGACGTCAACACCGTGGGACCCATCCTCCTCTTCCAAGCGACCCTCCCTCTGCTCCTCAAGTCCCCCAACCCGAAGTGGATCTCCCTGAGCACCATCTCCTCCTCCATTGGCAGCCTCGAGGATACCGCGGGCTTTCCCACCGTCACGTACGGCCTGTCCAAGGCGGCATTCAACTTTGTCACGCGCGCAATTCACTTGCAGCACAAGGAGATCATTGCTGTGGCGGTGCATCCGGGGTGGGTGAAGACCGATATGGGGAATGCGAGTGCCAAGTTCTTTGGCCTGGAGGAGGCGTTCCACGAGATTGGGGATAGTGTGAAGGCGACGGTGGGCATTGTGAGTGTCTCTCCTCAAGTTTTTCTCTCCCTCTCAAAAGACCTGTGATTTACGAGCGGAAGCTGACGCGCATGCTTGGCAGATTGACAACGCGACCAAAGAGGAGTCGTCGGGCAAGTTCCTGGCGTTTGACGGAACAACTGTTCCTTGGTAGTGTGGACCAAACCCCGAGGAGTGCTGGCAGGGACTTGGATGTGAGGGAGCAGGCCGGGAAGAAAACGAGGAAAGCCTGGGGCGAAGGGGGGGTTATGCTTCCGATCTTCGGCGAAAGCCTGACGAGTTGGTAGTCAGGGAAGGAATGGCTGTAATGGCCACAACTTCCTCGAGTCCTGGTGGTTTTGCGCCCGTGTGAGCAGTGGCTTTGACCCCCGAGTCGTAATTGGTCCGGATATCGAAGTCGGCGCCCTTTCCTGTCCTGCGGCCTCCCGCATGATGGGCTTGGGAATTTGAGCGGCCAGGGCAGAAGCACTTCAAGTTAGACCTCAGGGACTGGGACTTCCCAGGGACATCGCCGAAGCAGCTAGAAAATTGTGAACATGATTGCAAGAAATAGATAAGCATGATTGATTGTGTTTTCTGTCTCAAACAAAGGAAATCCTGGAATTAAAACGTCTCTGCTCAAAACATAGTGCGAACAAGAAGGGTACGGTGAAGCGGTGCAATACAAACACAGATTTCCAAGAAAGAATGATGAACCATCAACCCGCACGACAAAGTCTCCCACTCCCATCCTCCTCCCACGCCTCGCTCCCCACCGCCGTGACTGCATACAGCAAACCATGCGGATCATACTTCTTCTTGATCTGCGTCAGACGAGGATAGTTCGCTCCGTAAAACTGCGTCTGCCAGTTGCTCTGGCGGAAGTTCGCCTCGTTCAGATACGTCCCGCTACCGGGCGTAGCTGCCTCCAGCGCGGGCGTAATGACATTCGTCAGCTCGTCCAGACGCGTCAGCATATTGGCACGAGGGACGGTATAGTCCCATGCTCCGACGACGATGCAATGTGAGACCGAGTCGCGCCAGGCGGGGTTGACGGCGTTGGAGGGGCGGGAGGGCTGCTGCTGCGGCGAGGTGCGGGTGTTGATGGCGTTGCAGCCGAGGTAGAAATTGCCGCTGTGGGTGACGGTGCGCAGCGCACGGGTGACGGCCGCGTTTTTGGTGGTGTTTGCGACGGCGGCTCGCGGCAGCAGGCGACTGCCCGTCAGTTGTGACACGGGGAAGGGGCCGTACGGCAGCGGGCCGAAGTCGTGCTCGAAATGGTCCAGGAAGGTCGCCGACGAGCGCGGGGCGTAGCTGTAGGCGATACCGCGGGTGGTGAGGTCTGCGAGGAAGGGCGCGAGAAGGCCAGTCACGCCCGTCGCATTGCTGCCGGGGGCAGTGATGCTGTACAAGATGAAGGATCCATTGAGGAGCATGTACGTGACTGTGTTGCCGCTGTCGATGATGGGCGGCAGGTGCGCATGCCACGCCCCAACCGCGTCCCAGAATGCGTCGTTGCCCACAACCGAGTCGTTAAACGAAAGACCCGCTCCACCGACGATGCCGTCAGCGTGAAGGCGCGTCGTCAGGCTGAGAACGATGCCAAAAGTACCGCCGCCACCGCCGCTGAGCGCCCAGTAGAGGTCGGAATTCTTGGTTGGTGTGGCGATGACGCGCTCTCCTTTGGGTGTCACCACCTCCCATTCGAGCACATTGTCAGCGGCCAGGCCGTAGAGACTGCTGAGAAGGGAATGGCCGCCGCCTTGGGTGTAACCGCCTGCAATGCCCACCGTAGGGCAGGTGCCGCCCACGACGCGATAGCCCTGCCTCCAGGCAGCAACATACGCCTCGCCGGCTAAAACACCGGCCCCGAGCTTGATAGCGGGTCCGGTGTAGAAGGAGCTCTGATAGGTAGGCACGATGCTGATGGTTTTCAGGTTGTGGGTCCAGAACGAGAGGCCGCCCTTACCAGTGGACTTGCCAAGGTAGTCGTGGCCTGTGTTCTTGATGACTAGGCGGACGTTCTTTTCTTTCGCAAACTTCAGCCCGGCGACCACATCACTCGCACCCGTGACGTTGATTGCATAGCTGACATAGTTGCCGAGCACGCACGGTTGGGTGGACGGCGTGAAGGGGTCGCAAGACTGGTTCTGAAAATACGGCGTGTTGAACTCGACAGGCTCAAAAATGCTGTTTCGTATTAGTCATGATGTTTTTGTTGGAAAATAAAAACAGGCGGGTAGACTTGCTGTGTCTCAGGGCGATCCCAATTGGTCTGGAGGTTGGCACACGCAGCAGCGTCGTAGACGTGGAAAGGGTCGACGTGACACACGCTGGCGGCGGGCTTGGCAGCAATGAGACGGCCGCCGATGGTTCGGTTCAACCTTTCCCATTCGGGTGCAGCAGGCCAACGTGGATCGCCGGGTATACTCTTACACGAGGACCCGCCGGGACCATCGTCCCTCGAGTCTAGATCCGGCCCGGGTAAAACAGCGGCCGCAGCTGCGGACGAGAGGAAAAGTGACAGCAACACCACGCTGGGTATCACGAATGGAGCCATCTTCGAAGTAGTAGTAGATGTAGATTGCATGTAACCGTACCATATCACCACCATCACCGATAATGCAGGCCAGCCCCCTTTAAAGGCTTTCCAACCCGGCAGCAAGACTGCCCAGTACCTAACTGATACCGTCCTAGCCGTGCAAGGTCGTAAGTGGCTTTCAATAGACAAGTAAGACGGCTTGTCCTTTTCCACCCAGTCTCAACGCCACTTGACCGGTAGAACGACTTCCTCAAATTAGCAAGGGCTGGATGGGGTGGGGAATGATGCGGTGTGGATTTGGTTGGGTACACTGAGTGAGGCGTGCTCGCGCTACCAGACAAGTCTCATGCGGCTCCCTATTCGGGCTCTCTGTATGTAGTGGTAAAACTCATGGATCTCGATTCCTTCGTGCACGGCAGCAAGCTGAAAATTGATCGAGGTTGCAGGGGTTCTGTAAGCAGCTGGCGGTGCGTATTTCGACGTCAATGGGAGACATGGCGTCATTAGTCTAGACCCTCGGCTCTGTCTCCATAGGAGGGTATTCGGCGGAAGACGGCAGGCGAGGTAGGGGCTATTGGTTAGGCAGTTTCAGCGGATGCAGAGGTAATAAGGTCAGCATGGTGGCCGCATCTGGGCGGAACCGATGGGATGGGCGTTCGGGCCGGACATGGGTCCAACTCCAAGTGGTCGGACTCTGTCAGCGTTGCATATCCCACGCGTCGCCCCGTCCCTTTCATAATAAGGGGTGGGGGTCACGGTCCGCGTGCGCCCTTGAGTGGAATCAATGTACCCCGGAATTGCGGAGTTGGAGGCTTCCGTGATCACCCCCTACCTTGGCACCTGTCTTGAGCGCCATGGCCACAGTCCAGTTAGGGCTGAGGGAGTCAACTGTCAAACGACGCTAGAAACAACGCTGCGCAGTGGGGAGAATGAGAAATCGTCTAAGCGTGTCGTTTCTGTACTTGCAGGTATGTTATGTTACAATACAAGGTTGCTAGAAAACAACACCCCACTTCTGATGCCGGACATTGTAACCAAAAGCGCCGTTTACAAGAGCAAATTCGCTGAAAATCGCCAAAAACCCAAGACGACAAATGTTTCCCCCAGCCAAAGTTTTAACGCCGTGAAAAAAACACCAGTGATAGGCCTACCGAGTTGTGTTGAGGTGTGGTCAAGGGGAACTTGTGCTCTCCCTGCTGCTGAGTGACTGAATCATGGGATCTGCCCCATGGAGCAGGAAGAGGCGCACGCCTGACTCGCAGCTGTTATTGACTGCCATGGACAAAGCGGTGCGGCCCTCGTTGTCGGCAGCGTTGATATCCACGCCGTTCCGAAGCAGAATCATAATGACATCCTCCTGCTGGTACTCTATGGCAAGATGCATTGCTGTCATGCCGCTGCTGTTCCGCTCGTTGATATTGGCGTTGTGGTTGAGTAGCATCTGCACAATCTCGCAGTTTCCCTTCTTCGCTGCCGTATGTAGAAGAGGCTCCCACGGCTCGTCCTTGCGGCCCCAAGTCGGCCTGGCGTTCTTGGGGCCCGACTTCCACTCCACTGCCACCTCGCTACGGACCTGGGCACGCAGCTGCTCAGACAGCTGGATAGCCTGAGTGGGAGCGGCAGAGGTTGAGGAGGCCGTTGAAACCCCGTTGGTCAATCGTGCCGCATCGCTCGCCGCGCCGGCACACGCGACACGGAGAAGGGCGTTCGCATCAAACGAAGTAATCTCGCCCCGGTTAATTTGATCTTGCCCATCCCCTGCTGTTGTCTTATTGGAGTCCATAGCGTAGCTCGGCTGCGCGTTCCCGGGCGATGCCGACGATGTCGTGCTGCTCGGTGGCGAGAGGGGGATGGCGGGAACGGATGGGGCCGAAGTGGCCGGAGGGGCCGCGAGCTCGGCCGTCGACGCTTGGTCGAGAAAGAAGACATCGCCGAATAGCTGGCTGTCCCATGTGGGGACATTTTGTTCGAGGCCCGACCCGCGATTTGTTAACGAGATTGCGGTTGTCGTGTCGGGGTCAGAGCTTGGGCGCACACCCAAGGCAGCCGTCAGGTCAAAATGCGGTGTGTAGTTCAGCAAGTCGTGCCAATGACCATCCATCTGCTGATTTGCGACGCGTGCCTCCATTGCTTTCTTCTCTGTGACATCAACCTGGCTGCTTAGCTTTAGAATCTTAGGCTGAGAGAGGTTTTACGTACGTCGAAACCGTCGTTGCGCGATACGGTTTTGGAGTTTTCGCCTGTCGCTCCCAGGCGGGGGAATTTGTGACTGCCGATGAGCGGTTTCAGCCATGGTGTCGGCGGACGGCGAAGGTCAAGCTTGCTAGGCGCTGTTGTCGGCTAGTCGTTCACGGGGTGCGTGTGTGGGTGGAGGATAGAGGAGAGAAGCGTGGACAAGTTCCATCATCGCCTTTTCCACAGAATGCCGTCTGTGTGCACCGGCAAGCTTGCGGGGATGGCGCCCGCGCGGGGGTCTTTCTTTTCACCTGTTAATATACACCGATTTCTCATCTGCAGGGTTCACCGACCTCATGCCGCTGCTGGGCCCATTCGTTGGAGGGGAAGCCGTGCGCCTCGATCGTCTCATGCGCCGTCCGGATCGCGTTATTGTTCGGGACCGCTCGTCGCTGGCTCTGCGTGCGATTGCGCCATCCCCGATAAGCCGGCCCATTGGGCCCTCCAGTTGGCTAATTCGCGGAGCTGGAAGGAACGACGGAAAGGTTGCCCTCAATTGATGCCACTCAGCAGCAAACCGTCGGATGATCCAGACAGTGCTATCTTTCGGCCTACTCGGCTTACAAGATGAGGGAACATACGACACGGGGAACTTCTGTTTTCCGATGCTACAGCCAGTTGGCTACTGATCTACCGGGCTTCCAAGGCTACAGCCAATCGCCCGTCCTTTAGGTCGACCCCCATGCACTCGGACTGGCAAACACGCCCTTTGCATCTTCGCGCAGCTGCCAGTATTTGGCCACCCATTCCTCCGAGTGGCCTTTGATCTCGGACGCGCCTCTGGCCCGCGCCTCGCGATTCACCCACTCGACCAGACCATCCACGTACTCCAGCTCCCCACCCTTGTGCAGATAGCAATGAAAGTCGCGCCCCAGCCCCTTCTGCTGCACCTTCAGTTGGTACTCCTTCCGCATTTCCACCGACGTCGGCAACGTCGCCTGGCCGCTCAGCACACGTGCAACGGCGCGGCTCTGGAAGTCGACGGTCGGAAAGGTCGAAAGATGGAACGGGACGCCGAGGAATGCCAGGGAGGGGTCGGGGATGTAGAAGATATCCCTGTGGAGATTGTGCGTCATGGCGCCATCCGCGGTGACCAAGACCTCTTCGCCCGCCTCTCGCAGCGGCGCAGCATCCGAGTGCAGGTGGCCCAGAAATGGATACGACGTCAAGTATCCTGTCGCTAGCACGATGTGGTCAATGTCGCGCAGAACAGAGCCGTCGAGAAGCTCCACGGTGCCTGCACTGCCGGCATTGGCGGTGGTGGCGACATTGAAGGCTTTGACGCCAGCGACGCGCTGCGCGTTCTCGGGTAGCAACGCCGCAGAGAGGTCGAATTTGCCGCCCCTCACGCTTTGGAATACCTTGTTTGCGACTCCGTCCAGTTCTCGCGCAATGTCCCCGGACGATACCCCTCCTCCAACTAGCAAGACGTTGCGGCCCCTGAAAGGTTCCGGGCTTCGGTACTGCTTAGAGTGCCCCACCCTGTCTGGAAACTGAGCTTTCCATTCCCTGAGCCCGGTGAAATCAGGGATCCGGGGTGTGTGGTAGTGGCCCGAAGCCACCACAACCGCATCAAATGCCCAGTTCCGTTCCGTCCAGCGGCTGGCACCCTCCGCAGCATCCACTTTCAGCGTCAAGGTGCGTATCTCCCAGCTACCCGAGTCTTTTTTGACCTCCTCGACCCGGGTATTGTGAATCGTGATCGCTTCGACACCTGTGGTCTGCGATATTGTCCGGATGTAACTCAGGACCGTCGTCCACGAACCGAAGTCGGGCACGTCGGGTGGATAGGAAGCCAAGCTCGTGCCCATCATGGGAAGCGGGATGTTGTTCTTGAGGCCAGCATAGCATGCGCCCGGCGGTGCATGAGCTAATCTAGCCCCGTCGTTGCTCGACAAAACGCTGTCCCTTGCCGCGTCGCTCTCTTGTTTGGGGTTGCCGGTCTCTGGCGGCGGCGTCGAATAGACGTATTGGCCCGGGAAACTTGTCATGTAGTCGCCTTCCGAAGGTCTTTCGTTCGGGAAGGGCGTGTCCAAGGCCGGCTGCGGGTCGTAGTTCCAAACACCACCCGAAGCAGCGGATCTTTCGAACACTGTGACAGTTAGCCCGGCCCGGAGCAAGTAAGCCGCAGCAGTGATTCCACTGATTCCGGCCCCTATGACGGCGACAGTTTGGACAGTCCCAGAAGGGAATGGTCTCTCATTTGAAGTCGCCATGTAGAGTTGGTTTGGCAATGCAGCAAAAATAGGGCAAGTTCATCGTGAAAGAGGCCGATGATACTAACAAGCCCAATACCAGCTTTAAGTAGGGAGATAGCAAAAGAAAGCCCTCCAGAAGCCCCCCAGAGCAATCTCTATACCGCGCCAAGCGTAGCTCTTGCTCTAACTAACAGCATAACACCAAGTAAGGAACTTACTGCTACTGGGGGTCTCTGCGGACATGTCCTCCTGCCAGGAGAGGCGAAAGCTGGCCAATCCACGACCACCGGGTTGCATTTACTCTTGCAGGTACCTATGTGTGCCGAGTTCGGACACATGCAATGCTGACAACACAAGCCCCTGTCATTGGGCCAGAGTTGCTTACGCGCTTGTAGTGGTAGCTGCATTGGCACGCCCCTTGCGTCCCGCCCTTCCCAAAAGTCCGGGGAAGAGCTCGACAATGAACCGGCTCTAATTCGCAATTACATGTGTTGGGTAGTGTTTTGCTCCATTTTTCTCCTTGTCGGTTTTTTTTATGGGTGCAAGAGATGGAGAAGCGGATCAGCATTTACCCATCTTTGCCCATCGCAACGTGAACCATACATTCCATAGCATGGGCTAGCATCGTGGTGGCCATAGTTCAAATAAAACCATGGGAGTGATATCCTCAGTCAAACGAGAGATTTGTTTCCGCGGCAACTAATTATTTCTAAATATGAACTTCCTCCACATCTTTGAAGCCCATCACATTTCCTGCTACCTCTCCCACTAATACCCAAAGATTCGGACTCGGAATTGATGTATGGTGTTTTGCGAACATGTAATAGGTCCCAAGACCGCCAACAGCTCACAGCAAAGTAACCCAACACAGCACCACCCACCCACCCGCTTCTCATCCTCTGCCACCGCCTCCCCCGCCTCCCACCGTTCAGACCCTGCTCACTCTGCCCGTGACCGCCAAGGCCTTCTGCGCAATCTCCCGCTTCTGCAGGTGCCGAATCACAAACACAATAACAATGACAAAGAACCACAGAACCGTCATCGTCACAAACCCCTTCATGTAGCGAGGCGCCTCCGTAACACGCCACACAAGCAGCGGCAACCAAGCCTGAAACACAGAAGCCAATTCGTTCATCGCAGCCGTAACCAGCGCGCGCTCCTCGTTATCGGCGCTGGTGATCTCGTGGGCCCACGCGTACGACATGCCGCCCGTGCCGCCGGCCATGCCCATGGACAGGAAGCAGAACCACTTCCAGCCCGAGGGGATGTCCCAGGCGGCCAGGCTTGCTTGGCCGATGATTTGGACGGTGGAGGCAAATACGATGGGTGGCCAGCGTGCTCCGTTGCAAATTGTGTCGGACACCCAGGCGTAGGACAGCGTGCAGATGACGCCGATTACGCTGGCGAAGGTAGGGTAGACGTTGATGGCCCAGACACTATAGCCTTGGGCTTTGAGCCAGAGTTCTGGTTAGGGGGGAATGTTAGCAGTGTCCAGGGAGGAGTGGGTGAGGAGGGGGACATACGGAAAGTGGGCTGCGACATGCCGCCGGTGGCGTTGTTGAAGGTGATGTAAAGCGCGGAGAGCATCCAGATGTGCCAGGACGAGAGGATACGCTTGACTTTGGCCCAGGTGTAAGGCTCACGGTTAGCGCGGCCTTCGAGCTCCATGCGCTTCTTGCCGATGCGGATCTCGTCTTCGGTGAAGTACCAGGCCTTTGTGGTCTCGGGCACGTCGGGGAGGAAGAAGAAGGACACAAGGGCGATGGGCAACGAGATGACGCCGTCGATGATGAAGAGCCATTGCCAGCCGCGGAAGCCGTGCGTGCCCTCCAGGTTGTACACTGCTGCCATCAGGTATCCCGAGAACATGAAGCCGATGTATCCGGATGCGTGGAAGATGCATGACCGTTTCGCCAGCTCGTCTTTGCGGTACCACGAACCGATCACATACTGGATGCCGGGGTAGCAGGTACTTTCGAAGAGGCCGATGAAGAAACGCAGCACGTAGAGCTGTGTTGGGGTTTGTGCTTTGCAGAGCAGGAATGTCAGAACCGACCAGGCCACCTGGATAGACGGCCGTATTAGTGATCACTGCTTCATGATAGGGGCGATGCAGCCGCGTACTTACCTCGCAGGCAGGAAGCCAGTATCGTGGCCGAATCCGAGTGAGAATGAGATTACTGGCAAAGAAAACATGTAAGCCGGCTGCACGTCTTAGTTTCTCCTATCTTCTTCCCATATGGATAGAGTACTCACCTCGGAATCTCACCGACAATATAGCCCACCGTGAAAGCCGTTTGCATATAGTTCAGCTCGAGGCCATACAGCCCTAAGTCCTCACGCATTCCCGAGACGAAGGCATTGTTGATGTTGACTTGGTCGAGGTACTTGAGGAAGAAAGCCAAGGTGCCAACCGTGAGAACCGCGGCGTCGAGCTTTAGCAGGAATCGCCTTTCTTCAGGGGACTTGTCGAGGCTGTCCCAGAAATAGGAACGCCATGTCTTGGGCGGCTTCTCTTTGATCAGGTCAAGAACATCGCTATCTGCCGTTTCTAGAGGACGGTCGGCAACTTTCTGCAATTCTTTACTTCCGCTTTCGGATGACCTGGGTGACACTACAGCGTCCACGGCATCTTTCTCGTGGACAGTCGAGTCGGCTCTGCCGGGAGATGGGGACGTGATCAACCCCATAGCTGTGGGGGTAGGTAGTTGGATTGCTTCAGGTTTTCTGCGCAAAGAAGTTTGTGGGGACGGACGATTATGGCCTTTGGGAATACGCCCGTGGGGGACGGTTTATGAACATGGAGTTGTACAATTGCTCGTCTCCATAAGAAATGTTTATTTGTGCCCATTTCCTAATAATTGACAGGTCGAGTGTTCGTGGGCTGCATTGTAATCGGGCGCAACTGGATATTGTCAGCAATGCATGAGTACGCCAAACTACAATGAGCGGCCCGTCCCAGCCAGCTGGGTCGTCAGCAGCGAGGGGGGGTTTTCAGTGTGCTGGTGGGGTTCAGATTGGCTGGATTTGACGCCAACAGCTGGTGGCGGCATTAGCACAAATATCGTAACAATTGCGTGCCGTGCGTTGCCTCTTTGCCAATGATACCGGTGGTTGGGGCTGCCGAGCTGATGCCAATGTTTGTCAGGAGGTCTGCTCGCCTTCTCTTCCAGGTCCCAAATTGTTTTGACAGCGATGGCGATTCTGAGCTGCAAAGCTCGACAGCGGTCGCCCTTCTGCAAAATACCTTACGTATGTGCACGGTCTTCTTCGTGCGGTGGCGCATGAGATGATAGCCAAGATGAATACGGGGAACATGAACTGCGATGCTGGATGCAAGTCGCCACATAATGCTTCTGAATGCACAAATCCCCAAACCAGTTTCCAGAGAAGAAAGAACTATCCAAAAATGTTTGAAACTCGCTTCACCAGTTTCACACCGTCGCCACACTCTGTGAACTTGTCGGGGGGGTGCTCCAAATAGAAGGCCGCCTTGGCAGTGAGGTCTCACTGGTGTTCAGGCGTCGTTGGTTCCAGTTTTTTACCGCATATACCCTATCGACGGCGTACTCATGCTCGGGCAGGTATTCGAAATTCCAGTTGCCTTCACCACCGGATGTTTCTGCCACGATTGCAATCTTCAACACGAAGTCCGGTGAGTCCAAAACTGTGATGAGACGAGTGAGCTCGTTTGTGATGTTGCCGATCTTTGTCTTGCAACAATCTAGCCGGTCGATGACAATATAGACTCTCCGGAGATCCCGCATTTCGAGGAGGACTTCGCCGAGAAGGTCGACTAGCATGTGTTCCTTGGTTCGGTGGTGTGTGCTCTTGAAGGTAGCTATGAATTGAGCCTCCTTGTCCCGTAGGACTTCGCGCCGCCAATCCAGAACCTGCAGAATCAAAGACGATAAGACGGTTTCCCCTGAGATATAGCTGCTTTCTATTTCCGGATGGCAAGAGAAAAAGACCACTTTCTCGTTTTGGCGAGCGAGACCTTCGGCAATATAGATGGTCGCAGGAGACAGCCAACAATGCGTGTAGTTTTTGAACTTTCTCCCTTCTAGAGCGGTCGCGCCGCTGATGAACAGGAGATCAGACTGCGGGCGAGCTATCCACTCTTGATACTGTGGAAGTTTCTTAAAGTCTGCTTCATGGAGTTGCAAATAGGCGGTATGCGGGACGCGTGGGGAGAAGTAGAGGTCGTTTGGGAATACCTCCATGAGGACCTTTTTCACCGCGGCAACGTCAATTCCGAGGAGTTTCGGATCAACCTGGAAAATGTTTAGCAGTGGCCAAATTGCCGAACTAGAGCTGCATCTACTCACTCCCAAGAGCTGCTGGAATTCCGTAAACCTTTTCGTGTCAGCCTGTCTGTCGCGGCGTTCGTCTTCTTTTTTTGCCTCGGCAATCTGGGCCTTCAGCACGTCAACCTGTAGAAGCAGCCGTTCTCGCTCTCTGTTAGCGCGCTCGCTCTGCTCAAGCAGCTTTTTGTTGTCAGCGAGGAGTTTCTTTCGGTCGATGTCAGCATTTTTAGCGTCCGCTTTTAAAGACAGAACTGTCTGCTTGATCGTCCGCGAAGCGTCGTGGAGTCCGAGCATGGCCTCCGCGTTTATTTCAGCGAGGATTTTGTGCAGGCCGCTGGCTGTGTCTTCGAACTTGGCACTAGCCAGGGGATTCAAGGCAAGATATACGCGGTCTGTCGTGCGAAGGAAGCATGTCAGTTAGAGATCGAGCCCAACGAGTTGAGTCTCGAGACTTACGCCAGAACTTGGTAAAGTAAACGGCGACTGCACGCGAGAACTCGAGGATGTTGACATAGGCGTCTCCCACGAGCTGGCGCATCGTGTCGGTTGGGTAGATATCGCGCCAGGAATCCAACCTCGGGAGTGATTTCCTGATTTCACCGAGATGCTCAACAGCGCGGTCATCGTTCTTGGTCTTTTGGACGATCACCTGTGCGACAAAATGTGTTAGGGCCGCGTGCAAACCTGGGTTGGGGCGGCACTCACAATGAGCAAGATGGATAGCGTCTGGTATCCGACTTCGCCGTACGGCGATCCGGCCGATGCGATCTTCTCCATCAATCCATCGAACGCGCTGACAAAATGAGCGAACCCATTCAAGCGTCGCTGAAGGGAACTGGCCGCTTTTTTCCCACCGGCCAATCGCCCCTGCTGATACGACTCAAGGGCCTTGGTCGCGCCTTCCACTTCTTGACCAACAAGCGGTGACTCGCCCTGAATCTCAGAGATTTGTCGCTCAATCGCATCTTTGGAGTTTGCAAGATTGGCGTCCGGATTCTTCCCGATTTTCAATGCGCGCACGACCTGCTTTTTGAAGCTCTCGTGCTCCCGTTGGATGACCTCGGCGCTTTTTTTCGAGTGCACCGGGCTACAGTGAAGGTTTGCCATCAGTGAACGTCTTTGCGACGCGTTGGATGAAGTCAGCAGTCGTACCTTCCAGGTTTGAACCACCCGATTTGCTGCTCCGCCGCCATCACGTTGGGGGTTGAATCATCATGCGCGTCGCCGACGGTGGAGGTTGGCAAACTCGCGGCCACGAGAGCAGCGTCACGAAACTTCATCCAGGGCCCTTACGTCAGCTCCACTGTTCGGCAGACAACTTCTCCCGCTAGGCCTCAAACGAGCGGAAACGGCCCTCAGCTCTGGTCCGGGCTTCGGGGGCCGAACCCCTCTCCTGCAGGGTATTGGCTGTGTTCCCCCCGGCCTCCTGCATGGCTCTTGTTACCGCCCAATCACGCCCCTTCGCCAGTGCGTCGAGCAATGCGTCTGGAGGGGCAGTGCAACGCTCGACAAGCGAAATCCTCCGCTTTTGACGACAGGGGCTACGTCCGTCCGTGGTCACCAGCTTGATTGACCCCTCCTCATCTCCTCATCAACACGAGCCGGAACAAGCGGCTACAGAGCCTTACAAGGCGTCTAGATGCACGCACACATAAGTTGAGGCAAATATCCGGCAGCGGCCCGCCCCCGTACTTCAACCGCCATCGCACAGCGTGAACTGTCTGGAGGCTCTGGGTGCCCTTGCCGTGACCCCTCTTCTCGCGAGACTGCCAGCAAATCGAGTCGTAGGTATCGACCCATCTCCATCCTGCTAGTGGTGGAGGATGGCCTCCACGGAAGCACCGGTATGTTCAACTCACAACAGCGCGGAAGACTGCTACAGTTCAACTGTATGGGCCTGTTTCTAATCATCAGCAGGACCTTGTGTCCAAGGAGGCAACTCTGCAACAGAGATATATCGAACTACTCGAGAAACGGGTGGCGCAGCTTGAAGTTGTTGTCAAGCAAGGGGACGAGAAGTCAAAGGCAGCGGAATCTGGAGACGGCAAGTCAGAAGGGACCAAAGAACAAGAGGCCGTGAGCTATCCTCCTCGTAGGGGCAAAGCTGCTAAACTTCAATGATCCTGACCCCCTCTACAGAAGGCCAAAGAGGAGAAAGCTGAGGCAGAGAATGGTGGACGTTACCGCAACATCCTGAGGCGATGGGACAAGAACACCGGCTCGCACGTCGACCAAGCTGTCAGCGAAAACTTCTTCCTTAAGCCACAGACCAAGGATGTTGCCTACACCTTTCGGAGGGTGTACGATCCAGATACCGGCGACAAGGGTGCCTACAGTGCCCTGGACATCGAGGACCCGAACCTGATTAGGTTGCTGAAGGATGAGATCGGGAAGTATCCAGGAGTGAACTTCGATAGTGACATAATTGCGATGCGAGCACCATTTGCCGCGCTCGTCCATAACTACGATAAACTCACCAAGCGGGCTGCTGTGGATCCTGAGTCGCAGGAATCAAAGGACGTGATCAGTCTTCTGGGTCGTGTCAAGTCGGCGCCAGAACTGCAGGACTACTTCAAGTCACGGGACTCGAACTTGGCGGCCAAGGTTGTCGCATTCGACACTCTGTGGACCAGCTTTGCACCTGGTACTCTGGTAGTCGCTCGTCTGTTCCAAAATGTGGAACAGATTTTCAAGGTTGAAGACTCCCCCATCCCATGGTAAGTGCTGAGTCCGAACGTCTTTTCTATTTATACCCTTTCTAATACGTGCCGAAGGTCAAACTATCATGCGTATCGGCACCACAAGATGTGGGCATGGAGTTGGGACTTCGACGGCAAAAAGATCTTGAAGGTCGAGTATGCACTTAAGTTCGAGAGGTTTCGGGGAACCAAGCCCATCACAGACTTGCCATTCTATCCGGTAAGTAGCCTAGAGAGGGGGTATTGGCTCTGGATTTATGGCATCCCCAGTGCTTTCTCCGAACAGCAACTTCGACTGACATCGCTCACTAGCTTGAGTATCATTCCGACCAGGAGCGCCTCAAAGACGAATCAAGGGCCCGAGCTTTAAAGTTCATCAAAGCTACAATTAGATGTGCTCGAGGTGCAGAGCAAATGTTCCGATATATAGGGCTCGCCTACGCTGACCAGAGAAACCTCCTATCCAACAAAGAGGAAGTCCCGGCCCTTGTAAGAGAACATGACATTGACAAGGTGTTGTCGTATTACTAAGGAGCCTAATAGGAAGATGAGGGCCTCGATAACCGTCCTCAAGAGGAAGAAGAGGTGCCTCAGCCAAAGTTGGTGGAGGTACGTCAAACCCCCCAACGACTCTTCGTATTCCACCTAACGTGCTTGTTCAAAGATAAACGGGGAGGTTCTTGTCGACCCTGACGCGTTTATGCAATACGGTACTGCCCAAAGCCCTAATTCTATTTGGTGTAGCATGGACTGATAATCGCATTAGGAACCAGCTATCCACCTCTTGGAGAGCTCAATCAACCGGAGGCTGTCTACGTTGACGAACTGCAGACAAATACCGAGGAGTATGTAGAGTTTGCTGAAAAGGTCAACAAGATCGATCTTAAGGCGCCCTTGGATCGCACCGACGATAACTTCGTGATTTTCCCTCCACGAGTGCTGGGTTACGCGACCCGGGAGAAGGTGTGGGGCCAGTTCGGCCTGGACTCCATGTCCGACCGACCGGAAAGGCAACCCAACAAGTTCGACGAGAATCTTCAGTTGGACCCCAAGTACAAAACACTCATCAAGGCACTTGTCCAGTCGCACGAGCAGGCTTCTGAGCACAGCGGGAAGCAGGTGGAAGACGTCGTACAGGACAAAGGGAAGGGCTTGGTTCTTCTTCTCCATGGCCCACCTGGAGTGGGGAAGACTTTAACAGCCGAGACTATTGCACAAGCGACGGCTAAGCCGTTGGTGGTAGTCAGCGTAGCTGAAATCGGCCTCGACGCGTCTCGGGCGGAGCGGAATCTGGAGCGGCTGTTCAAACTGGCGACGAAATGGGAGGCTATCCTCCTCGTTGATGAAGCCGATGTGTTCCTCGAGACCAGAGGTTCCACCTCAAGCGCCTCCCGCAACGCCCTTGTTTCGGTTCTTCTGCGGGTGCTCGAGTACTACCGCGGGATTATCATCCTAACGACGAACCGGATCAAGTCGATTGATGTTGCAGTTATCTCCCGGATCCATCTCGCCATTCGCTACGAGGACCTTTCGATCGACCAGATGCGCTCCATCTTCAAGTACTTCCTGAACCAACTCGAGCCTAGTTATATCGCCAGTCGCGATCAGATTGATGACTTCATCCAGGATTTCGGGCATCATTACAACCTGAATGGTAGACAGATACGAAATGTTGTCTCGGCAGCACTGGCTGCTGCACGTCACGAGGCCGTTGCTACTACCACTGGAAAGCCAAAGGGAGATGGAAGGATGACCTACAAACATCTCAAGTCGGTCTGCGAGATGACGAGAGACTTCCAAGAACAGCTGAAGGAGAATACCCGGCAGCAGAGGTACAACAACGAGGTTATGCGGCCTTGATGGGAGGTTTGACGGCAGGATCTTCTATACTCTTCTTCTACGCTGTTCATCTTTTCTTTCAAGCTCTTCAAGTAGTGAATGTCTATTCTATCGTACCCATCAGGAGTAAGATGTCTTCTGCGACTGGCTCATTGACGAGGGCTATCTCCTACCCGCCGTCAAGGACGTTGCCCTACACAAAAAAAAAGCCCCCGAGACGGCGTATCCGGGCTTTGTAGATATTTTCCCAATTCCCCTGAAATTTTGTTTTCATGTTTTTATCTGCCGGCCACGTCTAGACTTATACGTCGGTGGATAAAAAAGGGAGTTGAAATGGTAATCTCGCCAGGCCCCCTTGTTTAGGGGTGCGACCTGCAGCCAGCCCACATGCATGTGGACGGCGCCCCAGCGCGATGAGGCGCTGAGACCTGGATCAAGACGCGTGACGATGGAGGCGTGCAGATTCTCGGGCATTTCAAATCGAGGCTTCAGGCGGGTATCTACCTACACTTGCGGCTTTAGATGGCTTCACAAGGGATAAATCCCGGGAAGATCTGGTGGCGTGTCGTGAGCAGGCGGAGCATCCTGACTACTGCCTGCGTATCTGCACGTGGTCCAAGTTGCTGACGTCACCGTCGATGCCGTGTTGTTGTTATACCAGTGAGGATGCTCCATGGACCGTGTATTATGCGTGGAACGCGGTTGGCGTCGCGCCGACAGGTGTGAGATCGCGGGAGAGGCTTGCAGACGCAAGTGGAGGTGGAAATTACAGGGTATTTCAGAATCATCACATTGCACATCAAGTAACTCGCATCGATAATTATAGCTGCGTTACTTCTCAACTCCATACCACGGATTCTGGCGCAAGGTGTTGCTCGTAAGTCTTGGTCATCCACCCAGTTGTCTGCTTCCCAGGAGGCAGTGCAGCTATCACTTGTTCCATTTGAATGCAAGCTTTGCCAGCTGAGAAGATCCCCTGTTTTAAATTGTCGATTCCGTTGCACCGCCGCAGGGGTTGGAGCATTATAGTGCTGACGGCGATCTGATCAAGTCCCATTGTGGCTGCGCGGTTTTTACGACGACCCAATTCGGGTCTTGGCTGAAATTGAGACGGCGGCGAGGGGTCAGTACCTTAGTCGTGAAGTGAGATGCGCTCACTGCAGCGTTAACGTCCCGATTTCCAGGTTTCGCATCCGCCGTGCGGAAACCTGCAGCTTCGCTTCAGCTAGGACCCGGCCTAGAAGGGTCCAAACCGTACTGTGTACGACCTCAAGTGGCCTGCCTTGTTGTAAATACAAATCCGCCGCGGCACTGCGTGAAGACAGCGAACAATAGGGACAAGGTACCTGACCGACTATAAACAGGCTGAAAGAACGAAGAGTTGGCACGGTGCGAAAATGGCAGCCTGTTCCCGCAGCCCTAACAGGTTGAGATTGGAGGGGCTTCAGGCGCCCTCCATCCCTGTGAATCGCAGTCTGTGGCGCTTATTCTGGCAGCCCAGCTCCCCAGCTCCCCTGCACTGTACCCGTCTTACTCAGAAGCTGACTCAACTCGCTTCTCTCCGTGCCGACAAAACAATGCGGCACAACGAACAGGGTCTAGACCCCAGCTTGCAGGCAGCGAGATTCGCGGGCCCGGCGCGCCAGGTGACTGACGGAGGGTTCCCGGCTTGTGGGGATTGGGCGGGCCCCACCAACAGCTACGCCTCCCTCTCGTGGAAACCGCAATCGTGGACTGCCCTTTGCTGATTGGCCTGCTTCACGCGAAGGGACCCTTCTTGCGTCAAGTCTCAGGCGAGAATTGCATCCATCGCTGCAAGCCACAGACGGGCAACAAAGGGCCATCTCGATGGGCCATGGCTATAACTGTGCCCGTCCACCCATGTGTTTGTGCCCAGCATCTCAGGCCGCATCTCTTATCTTCTTGTCGCCCGCCATCAACTTGGCCATTCGTTTCTCGCCTGACTTCACTTCTCGATACCCATTGTACTACGACCATCTTTTCTCAAGCTCACCCAGCCGCCACAATGACCCACCCTTACGTCCGCCGGCAGTCGTCGCCCTTCCTGAAGCGGGTACTCATACCCTTCTGGATTCTGCGGCTTCTCGTGCTCGTCGTCGGCCTGGCCATCTACGGAATCGCCCTCGCAGCACTCATCATCTTGACCTCGGACGACCTTAAGAAGTACGAGATCGACTACAACACCACCATCGACATCTCCAAGGCCCAGGCACTCATCGGCGTCATCGTGGGCATCCAGTTCATCTGCCTGATCCTCGAGCTGGTCTGCATCGTCAAGCGCTGCAGACGCACGCTGAGCCCGGCGTTCTTCCTGGGCGCCAACATCGTACAGTCGACCTTTGTTGTTGCTATGTTCATCCTGTCCATGATTGGCGCCAGGACCGCCGGCAGCGTTGGCGTCTCCGTTGCGATTCTGTGAGTTTGCCTTTGAGATATTGGTCTCCCTATGTTCCATGAGCGTCTAGCTAACCCCTGGATTTACAGTGTCATCTTCCTTGGATTCCTCATCTATTCTGCTGTTGTCTACCACCAGTTCCGCAAGGGCCTTCTCGATGCCGAGCTCGGAATGGGATCGCAATCCAAGGGAAGCCATTAAGGGACTTGTACCCTGGGACAGAGCATGGAGATGTGCGTTGTAGTTCATGATGGAGACCGATTTGGTCGTGTCATATGAGGGACTTGGGCTGGGTTGGATAGGTCGGCTTGTAAAAGGACTGGTGTCTGGCGCGTCGGTAATCTAACTGTTCACCGGAAAGAAATCTGCACAAATATTTGAGTCTCTACCAGGAGCGCGTCTTTTACAAGATCAAATGGTAATATGCGAGGTTTCCTTCTCGTGTTGCTCCGTAACGAAAATGAAGATTGAACACCTGACTGAATCGAGTAAGTTAGGCAAGGTACTTGGCAACAAGACGTATCACATCTCAACCCCAAACCAGGTAGATTGGGCTGCTCGCCTCCAATGCTTTAGACAACTCCCCTTAACATGAACCCATTCATAACACCTTTTCAAACAGATTCGCATCTACGCCCTACTTCTAGGCTTTGATAAACTCAAGAATATCCTTGTTGACCTCCTCGGCACAAATATTAGGCAAAGCATGGGGACCACCCGCGTAAATCTTGAGGGTGCCCTGTGGCAGTAGCTTGATGGTCTTCTTAGCCGACGCCTTGATCGGGACAACTTGGTCGTCGTCGCCGTGGAGCACGAGCGCGGGGATGTCCATCTTCTTGAGATCCTCGGTGAAATCGGTCTCAGAGAACTCCTTGACACAGTCAAACGCCCCTTTGAAAGAGACTTGCATCCCTACGAGACAATATCAGCATGGAAAATTCTCCCCACTAAGAGTGAAACATACCTTGTTGCCACCAGCTATGGATGGCCCCTTGGCTAACCTTTGCGTTTGGGCGGTTGAAGCCGAAGAATGGACCAGAGGGAACGTCAAGGAAAAACTGGGAACGGTCGCTGAGCATGGCAGTCCGGAAGCTGTCAAATACCGACATGGGGGTGCCCTCGGGGTTGGAATCGCTCTGGACCATGATAGGGGGAACGGCGCTGATGAGGACGGCCTTCTTGACGCGGCTGGTACCGTGGCGGCCAACGAAGCGGGCAACTTCGCCGCCACCGGTCGAGTGCCCAACCACTGTGGCATCCTTCAGGTCGAGGTGCTCGAAGAGCTCATGGAGGTCATCGGCGTACGTGTCCATATTGTTTCCTTCCCACGGCTGGGCGGAGCGGCCGTGGCCCCGCCGGTCGTGGGCAATGACACGGTAGCCCTGGCTGGCGAGGAAGAACATCTGGCTGTCCCAGTTGTCGGAGCTTAGGGGCCAACCGTGCGAGAAGGTGACGACGGAACCATTTTTGTTGCCCCAGTCCTTGTAGTAGATCTCAGTGCCGTCGCGAGTGGTGAAGGAGGGCATCGTTGGGTGTGTGATTTTCCGGTTCTTGTATTGGAAGATTTGTTCGTAGAAACAGCGCGGAAAAGTTTGAAGGGCGACAAGACCTAGAGACTTGCTGGACCGATGCGTTGGTGATGTGGCCTGCCGTCATAAACGGAAGGTAGCGATGTCGATTGCTTTATACTCCCCAGCGGAACAAATATGGTGCGCTGCCGTCACAATCCCGACGGTTTACCGACATCGCAAGGAGGCGCCCGTCTCAGTCAGGTAGGTACCTTTTCGGTGTTTCGGACCGCGATCAACTAGCGCCCTGCAGCCGCAAACGTCTTTCATTCTTCCAAATCGGCAATCGTCCCACTCCAACTCGGCAGGGCATGTCAAGGGAGCCAAATCGCGCGATGTCTCCTGGACCTGCCAGGTTGTTGAGCGAGACTGTGACGCTATTCCCATGCAGGCGGGTGCCATCAAACTAAACCTGCGACTACGAAATAGCGTCTAATAGCGTCTGCAACAAGTTCAGCCCACATCCTTCGCCGTAGTTATCAACGCGCCCTGCCACTGACAAAGGCTCATCAGTCCCACCGAAAGCGAAGAGAGACACCGAGACTACAGTGAGTTCCGCCGAGAGTTAAGACATAAGGTACCGTAGTTTCCTGCAATCGGATAAGTCGGAATCCTTCGCGCCCGTACGGTCGTGACGATTGATCTAAAGCGATAGACAAGTTCAATCGCGGGAGTTGAAGCTGAGTAAGGACCCAAAAAGGATTCAGAAAATGGGGCGCCATCGATTGTGATTGGAGCCCTGAGCTGCCCGGTGCTGGCAGGGGTGAGCTTCCCTTGCCCCGCACCCACTACGTCATCGACCAGGGCAGCTCATGTTCCACGTCGCCGACGACTGTGGGAAGGCCACCCTTTGGACTGTTCATCAAATCTTGTTGCCGAACTTCCGTCCACCGAAAGCGCCAAGGTGTACCTATCCCACGCAGTCCACTTCAGCTATCATGGCCGAGATCGCAGCAGGTGCGATTGTTGCCGAGCAGGTCGTTTCAACAGGCGTTCAAGTCGCCGCCCTCGCCGCAGTCGCAGCACCCACGCAACCCCTCAAGGTCGCTCTATCTCAGCTGGCGAGAGCCGATGGTGGAGATGATTCTACGTAAGGAAAATCCGCGTCCCCTTCACCTAGGTTGCATGTTCCACTATGGCTCGGGCTAACGGGCTCGCACAGTCAATCTCTAGGTCGGTCGAACCACACCCTGACGACCGTCCGCGACAGCGCCTACATTTTCGGCGGCGAAACATCCACTGGCGAGCTCTGCACCAGCGATGTTCATGTCATCACCCTCCCCACGCGCAGCTCCAGCAAATCTACCCGCGACGTGAAACACCTAGCATACAAGCCCTTCCCCCTCGAAGACGCCGAAACTGGGGGTGTCTTTGCCCCAGCGCCTCGGGCCCAGCACGCGGCTTGCGCCAAGGGCAAATACCTCATCATCCATGGTGGCCGCGATGATCACGGTAACCCTGTAGACGACGATAACTGCCTCTGGCTGTGGGATACGGAAGCCCTCCAGTGGACAAAGTTGCGAGGGGAAACACAACTCGGCAAGATCATGGCCCCCCGCTTCGGCCACCGCATTTTCGTCGATCCCTCCCAAGACTTCCTTATTCTTCACGGCGGCCACACTATCCAGGCACTCAAAAAGCCGCACGCGGGCGAGTCAGCCCCCCTTTCAAACCCCAGTTCGCCGATCGAAAAGGAGACTTGGCTCTACGACTTCAATTCTCGGTCTTGGACCGTCCTACCCGACTCTCCAGCACCCGCAGCCGCTGCTGCCTACACCGACACTACACTGTACACCATTAGCCGTGACGCTGAGTCCCCTGAGCTCTCGGGCGCCGTCAATTACCTTCGCCTCCTCAACTCCACCACTGAGCGCGAGAAGTCTGGAGCCCTGTCCTGGAAAACCGTCACGTTTCCCACGAACCCGCTGACACCGGGGCCCCACCCACGGGAAGGGGCCGCCCTTCTGCCCCTCAACACCGGGCACGGACGAACATATCTTGCGTACATGTTTGGCTGCGAGGATACGCAAAAACTGTCGGCAGAATCCTTCTTCTCCGATATCTGGACCCTCCAGCTACCCTCGCATGGCTTCACGGCAGCCTCGGCAAAGGACAAAATCCGTGACAAGCTGATGCATCATAGCTCAGGAGCGTTTAGCTGGGCTACTGCGGAGCTCATTCCGACAGAGCAAATGCAGCCTGATGGAAAGGTGCATCCGGGTCCGAGGGCTCTATTCGGGGCCGATTCTTGCTTCGACGGAACAGGGGTCGTGTTCTGGGGTGGCGTGAACGCCAAGGGAGAAAAAGAAGCAGATGGATGGGTACTGGCGCTTGCGTATGGGTACGCGGACAATGATCGGTTTGAGTAAGGGATGGTCAAAAATGTACGATAGGATGGTGGCCGAACTGAGGATACCTTTATGCCGTTGTCAGCCGGGAATTAGATAGTTTAAAGTCATTACGAATTTACCTTTTTCCGTTTCCATCAGCTGCGTTTTGTGACCAACTTTACCTACCCACGACAGTGAGTAGAGGTAGATGCTCGTTAGGTAAGTTCTAGTTAACGGAAGGAAATAAGTCGATGGTCCGAACCAGACCTTTGGAGGCAGAAAGTATGAGGACAAAACAGCACGTCAGCACTCCCAATGGGTGGTGTCATATGGACCACAGAAACCGTGACATGATACACCTCGACTGCAAAAATAGCCATAAGGAGGGCTGTATTCAAGTACAATACCTATCGCTAATCCAATTACGCTGTTTTGAGATCCCTGCCCCTATGCGGCTCAGACCTCAATACCAAGACAAATAGCGCCAAGTTGAGTACTTTTGCTGCACCCACATGGACCACACGTCCTCGGTGAGCGCGGGAATGTAAAACAGAAACACAACGTCAAGGTTCCCGCCAATCATGAGTGGTATGAACTGTCTGAGCCTCAGGAACGTAAGTCGAATGTTCACCCAGAAAACGTGGGGATTGTGTGGAGCTGAAAAAAGGTTCAGTTCGCTTCCCATGTCTACACCTATTTCCAACCGTTTCAAGCCTCTGCACCTCTAGTTTATTAGGCTCAAACACAGTTGATCACCTGGCCAGAGGTCATTATTGGGGGTATGGAATATCATTAGCGGAAACCAGATGCGTAGTCGCGAAAGCAGCTTGACGTTCGTGTCACCGATCTGATGGAAGAAGTCCCTGATGGCGAAACCCCGCGGGGGGTTATGGTGGCAACAGTAAGGGTGAAATTCAGTGAAAGGGCCGAATGTGTTTTCGCGGTAGAGTATCTCGCGCGCTTCCACGAAGAACAGTCTGCTGACGAAGAGGAGTGCGAACGCAGGCCTCTCGTTTGGCAACGGTTTTATCAGTCTGAGTCGCCACGCCCCGTTGCTATCTTGGCCGAATGTGAATCCGAGTGGACTTGATGATATGAGTGAATATCGGAAGATTTCGACGCGAAGCTCCGCAGGTAACTTATCAAGCTTTAACCGACCCCGCCAATGAGCTCGCTGGTGGGCGAGATGTCGGTTGAATAGACGGGGTCTGCGAGCTTTCTGGAGGGCCAGACGCCGCTGGTCTCGGCGAAATCTTGCAGCTATATAGCGGGCTAGACGTCGCTTGGACCGGCGGTGTCCTCCAGCTTTCTGGCGGACTAGATGCTGCTTGAATCGGCGGTGTTTTGCAGCTTGTATGCGACCTCGGCGCCGGGGGGCTCGGCGTCGCTTTTTGGCCCCATATTTCGACATTGGCGCGACAGTTGGAACCGTAAGCCGCAGTGCTGATGGGTGTCTGGTAGATATTTCGCGAGTATCAGCTGCAGCGCACTACTAACGCCGGGGAAGAGGGTTGTACGTACCGTTGAGTATAGAAAGTTCCGAAAAGACTGTGGATTGTGGAGTGCTAATGCTCGTCTTCGATGCCGGTGTGGGAGATGCCTATACATGAGAAAGTGGCGGCGCGGTGGTATTTCTTAATCAATGCTCTGCGGTTGAAGGTGCATGGTCGTAACCGTCAAGGCGAGCAGAGGGCCTCGACAGCTGCGGGCTAAGATCAGAGCGGGTTTTGTTGGTCTTGCCATCGGTTGTGAGGCAATAGTCCCTGTCGTCTTCTTTGGCTGCAGGCGGTTTATGACGACAGGCAAGTGCTTTCTGGTTCCCTAACCAGTCCGATAGGCAGGTGTGATGGAGGCACCGCTCCCTGGAAACTCGAATCTCGATCTGGGAGCAGATCCCACGCCGCCCAACAGCCAATATCGCCATCATCAGCATCATCATTTGTACTCATTCTCCTGACCGCTTCGACAAATCCTCCGCCATGCTTCCCGGAAACAGACCGTCAAGGCTGAGCTCGTCCGAGATCCCGCGCCACACGACCAACGGCTCGTCACGTCGCATCTCCCATCATTTCCCCCGCCGATTGACGATGGCGAGTCGGTACACCAACACAGCCGACCCTTTTCCACAGCTAAACATCCCCGACAATGTCTCAAAACCAGAAGCGCGCCTGCGCTAGGATCGCCTACTGGATCGCTTCGAGCTGATTCTCCTCCTTTCCGGCGTTCTGATCCTCTTTACCTCTCTCATCCCGACGAGGAAAAACAGGCGGTTCGAGGTAGAGAAAAGAGTCATTGACCCGGTGGGGGTGTTCGTGTTCGGTGTGCCTCTGGTAGGTAATCAGCGTGGCTTTTATTGCCTCCAGCGCCGAATGGCTGATCTCTTTCGCTACTTCAGGGCGTTTTGACGCTTCTCTCAATGGGCCTCAGGGAGTGCATTGACCTCCACATACCTCGACACCAAACGGACGCGCCGGGCCTGCGGCGGGACCGAATGACGCCGCTTCAACTGCTCTGGACACTCCTCCTGCGGTGCATTGTGTTTTCGTACGCTGCTGCATGTCCGTTTCTACTGATCGTTGGGCCGTGGGGACCACCCGCGAGAAGAAAGCTGAAAAGCCACCACGAGAAGCTCCACGGCCCGATCCAATCGTCGAAAACGCGGATTGACGGGATACTTAGCGCGGAAATCATCCTCGTCTGTCTCGCTACTATGGTTGCAGCGCTGATGGGATGTCTGATCGCCGACGCGGCGAGGAGGCTGGTGGAGGTGTCACGGGGCGAAAAGCCGGTCGATGTGGAGTCGGGTGTTCGCGCAACGAGACCGCAAACCGCATGCCATTGTACCAGAAGACTTGTTCTAATACCTGGAGCCTAGAACCCTTCAGACATAATTAGACTAATAGAACTCGTGAATATCCTTTGGATCATTCGGTCATGGTCACAAGAGCTTGTCGCAAGTGTTTGCAATTGTGGCAGGTTTTGGCATGGGGGCCCCTGGCCAGGTCTGTTGTTCCCTGGCCAGTGCCTGCGTTGGCGGGGGATCGGCGGGGCTCCACTGCGGAAGTACCCGCCTGCCAAGCCTTACTGTCATCAGCGGGGAAATGCGCGGCTTTGGGGTTTTGGCAAGAACAACCATTTTGTCAAGACCTACAGTGAGAAGCGTCGAAGCCAAGATGTTGATCTGGCAAACCTCTCTTTGGGTATTTTGATTGTTGCCCGATGGGGTCCATGCGAAGCCTCGGAATCTAGCTCGGGGATCAACTGCTTACCCCGCTATTTCCGACGCGCCCCGACCAGGAAGACCAGGAACGCGATTGCGATCAACCGCGTTCCTCCGGACCTGCGACACCATCCCTACACTCCAACTCCGCCAGTCGATCATCGAGATGTACGTTCGCCAACAGCGGACCAGCACTACTCACCCCAAGCCGCGGTCGCAATTGCTAACCTCCAATTCACAGGATAGAAGCCTCCCTCCGACTGCGGCGGGCGATTCGCGCCAACGACCCCCTCCTCGTGAAGCGCATCCTCCGCTCGCACCCGCACCTCCTCCACAACCCCGACCACTCCGTCACCGGCGACGCCAACTCCTCCCTACACCTCGCCGCCTCCCTCGGCCACCTCGCCATCTGCAAGCTGCTCGTCGAGCTCGGCCACGAAGACGGCACCCCGGCGCTCAACGACGCGCACCAGACCGCCCTCATGCAAGCCGCTGCCGCGGGGCACACCGAAGTCGTGCACTTCCTCGCCGAGGGCGACCCCGTCGCCATCCTCCGCCAGGACGTCCGCGGCCGCAACGCCATCATGGAAGGCAGCCTGAACGGGCATGATACGGTGGTGCAGATCCTGCTCACCTTTGCGCCGGGGGGCGCGGGTGCGGCGCTCGCGCAGTCGGATGTCGATGGGAACACGGCGCTGCATTTTGCGAGCAGCAATGGGAATTTGTTGGTGCTGAGAACGCTGCTGGCTGCGGGGGCCGATGCGGGGAGGAAGAATGTGTGGAATTGGTCGGCTGAGGCGTACAGTGCGACGGTGCAGGCGGAGGTGTATCTGAAGGGGCTGGTGGCTGAGGTGGAGAGGAGGAAGATGGTCAGGAGGGAGGCGGATGGCCCGAAGAAGGGGGGAGGGGTGAGGATTGTGGAGCAGGATGCTGACTTGGAAGATTGAGCGGAGGGGATGCGTGTTTATCTGTTGAGCGTTGCATGAGGATTTGAGCTGTCTTGGGATGTATTTTTGGCGTGGAGTTAGGAGTTTCCAAGCCGTGTCGGTCAGTACGGGGAGCTTTGTATGGCTTCGGCCCTTCTATTGGGTTAGTAAGAGGGTTGGTGCCAGCTTTGTCTCATCACAGCATATAAAGGAGCGGTGACCTGTGGCCTCTGTTGCCTCGCCTATCGGTGCTCTTCGTAGATGACCCGAAGGGGTGTTTCACGCGTCACCGAGTCGTGCTTGTTGTGGCACTGGTGCCCATTCTGGGCGAAGCTCGTGTTGAGCCCCGCAGGTACATGGGATCACACTGACGCGGTTGGTTTGTTGGGGACCGCTGGCAAGTGGCAGTGACTCCCAACCTCCTAGGCAGTGCCCCTGATGTTTCTCGGTCTAAACATCGGTCACGGGAGAACCAGTCACCATGGTAGTACATGCCAGGAGGAAGCAACAGATGCAAGCTCTGCAGATCTGGCAGGTATGCGTTCTGTCAGCTCGGGCATAAAACGCTTTAGAGCCATCCGAGTCTAAGCTACCGCCCCTGCCCAGCTAACCGATCCTGCTCATGGACTGCTTTGAGCTCACATGCGTTGCCATCTCTGGCTCACGTATAAAAAGATAAGACCCCAAGCTTGAATCGTCATCAAATTCGCCTCCCTTGACAACTACCCAACTCTTTCCCAGGCAGCATACCTAGGTACTCACCCGGATCACCCAACACATCTTTCTCTCGAGACGAAAAGATGGGCGAAGTCATAGAATACGAGTTAACTACCGGCCTGCACCCCGCCGCGGCTCGATGCGCTGTTTGGTGTCATATAGAACCCAATCATAACGGCACAGACAAAACGTGGTGTTTCTACAATCTCCGATTTTACGACGTTGATGATAATTATTTATGGACTACCGATCTTGGAGGGTTGTTCGAGCCTTGAATGGAGATCCCTGGCCCTCCAGAGTGTGTGTTAGAGGGTAGATCTCTGGGGGTTGACGAACTTGACCAGTTTGACAAGTACTTTTCGTACTGAGGAGAGCGCGGAATCTTGATTCAAGGCATTTTTGGGGAAGCAAACTACTCAGTAGGGACCTGAATGTTTCCCTCCGTGACTCACACGCTTCTTTTCGTCTGATGTTATTCATCATAAGCCACAATACTTGTAGATTCAGCGCGATTTCTGTCCTTGCTATTATCCGAATGTAAAGTAAGCTCAAATAAATCCCCCCGCGGGTGTAATTCATCGCTGAACGCGCCCCTGAGTAATTGGGTGGGTGAGTGAAACTGCTCGTGAATCACTCCCATGAACGCGCTCCGCGGAACACGCGTCGTATTTGCTATATATTCCCTCCCTGCCCTTCCCCCCTTGATTATTTTCCCGTTCCCCCTTCGCAACCGAGAGTTCAACATCCTAGCTTCCTAGGTCGCAATCAGATATCGACTTCATTCTGCCGGAAGACTGCATTCTGAGCCTCAACAGAACCAGAGGAAGCTCCCCCCTAGGAATATCCATCACGACCGACCCTACAGCGCGACAAAGACGCGAACTCCGTCAACCGCTGCCCAAGCGCTATCTCGTTGCCCGCGGCGACCTTTGGCGACCACTGGAGAGCACCCCATTTTAGGGATCTCGTTGTTCGACCCTGACGGCTGCTCGCACACGTTACCTTCCGCAACACCTGAATCGAGAAGCATATCCTCGAGATATCCTGTAGCTTCTAACCCTAAGGTACTTGAACAGCCCTCAGCGCAGTCTGCCATCAAGAAGAGGAGCTAACCAATCTAGAAAGCACTCCGACTTCCAGAGCAATTGATGTCGAATTTCAGCGGCATGGGGTTCAACCCCACTTACGGCCGGGACACTGGCCCGATGCCCAACCAGCAAACCAACAACAGCGGAATCAACCCTGTTCGAGGCCGAGATATGGGCTCTGCGCCGCCTCCCCGGCAACCAGCTGCTGCGCCGGCCGCGCCAGCCTTCGCCGCGCCCGCTGCCCCGCCCGTTTTCGCTCCCGCTACCGTGGGAGTCAGCACAATTCCATACACGACCTACGCCATCTATTTGCCGCAAGCTCCCCCGGCAGCTCCTCCTATGCTCCAGCCGGCTACCCTTGTTCCGTTCGCGCAGCCACCTCCGGTCGGTACCCAGCAGCTCGCTCCCGTCGGCAACCCGCCGCTTTCTCCGGTCGGACCCCGCCAGCTTCAGCGCGCGCCCATTGCTACCGTTTCCGCTATGCCTGGTCTGAACCTTCATAATGCCGTCGGTTCTGTCGGTTGCGAACGCGACTACTCGTACTTGTTCCCAAGCGAGCATATCAAGATTCACGTCATCAACCCCGCCCGCCCGCCTTGGATGATGGCCAACAACGAGCCTGTCAGCTATGTTGGTCTTTACGTCCCCGCCAATCTCACCGTTCGCGACCTGCTCGAGGGCATGGGAGCTGTGGCCCATCGATCCATCGTCCGCGAGGTCACCCCCGGCGGCAGCGGAAGATGGTTCGCCGGACTCGAGATCCGTGGAGATGACACAGTGAATCTCGACAAGAAGATAAAGGAGTTCGGCTGGGACGCCACCCGTTCAGGAAACACCCACGTTGGGGACAGGGATGTCCTGTGGTTGTACGTGATCAAGGGATGAGGGAGCCGAATGTTTGAGGATGTCGATAGACTTTGCGCGATGTTGGAGGATTTCGAGGAGCAAGTCCGCGGAGAAAGAGACAGGCATGGGAAGCTTGGCTTATTTTTCGTCACCAAGCGGATTTCACATACCCCCATGTAATGTTTGTGCGTCGATGCACGGTATTGTGTCTTGATCATGTAGGTGTAGGATAGGGTTGTAGGGATGATCATGAGGTTGCGGCCTCTGTATAAGTCCGGCGTAGTTAGACCCTGCCTAACAACATCGCAGATGCCCGGAAGGGCTTCTGACTCTCGTGGGTGCATCTTGCCTTGGGAACTCTCATGAAACTCATTGCCACGGCCGTCTCCACTGCTGTGTCCGCCATTGTGGAGCTTCATTAGTGGGCTCAAAATGTTTAACAGTGATCCTTGTGGGCTGCAAAAAATGCATCATACCCACAAGGCAACTGCGACCTCCAGTCACTTCACCCACGACTCTCGTCATGATTCGAATGCGTGGCATTACAATTTTCCTTCCCATTGATGGCTTCAAATGAAGAACAAGCAGCATTGACATATGCCGCCTACTGGGATGAGCACTACTCACAACCACAATCTGCGCAGACACATGAGTGGTATCGATCCTTTGACGACCTCGAGCCCTTTTTCGAGCGGAACCTGTTCACCTCGCCCGGCCACACCCCTCAAAATGACACTCTCGTCATGCATCTTGGATCCGGGGGCAGCACTATCCCAGTTGACCTTGCAGCCCGGGGCTACATACGTCAACTCTGCGTCGACTTTTCCCCGACCGTTGTGGAGCAAATGAGAAATCGTCATGCTGCAACTGAAGGCATAGAGTGGCGCTTGATGGACGTCCGCGACATGAAGGGAGTGGAGAACGCCTCGGTCGATGCGGCCTTCGACAAGGGAACCCTTGATTCCATGATCCATGGGAGCCCATGGAGTCCACCACAGGAGGTCAAAGACAACACGACGGCTTATCTCCGAGAGGTGAGTGAGATTTGAGACTTCTCCTGTCACAGCACTGACCCAATCCGCTTCAAGGTACACAGGGTCCTGAAAGATAGTGGCAAGTTCCTCTATGTGACCTTTAGACAACCTCACTTTATGAAAGTCCTGTCAAACCCCGACGGACTGTGGGATGTCGAGATGCAGATTCTCGGAAACGAGGGCTCATTCGACTACTATGGCTATGTATTCCGTAAAGCGAATACGGAGAAGCCCGCTTGTGATAGGCTGGCTGCGGCAGAGGAATGAAGAATTGACCAACAAGAAGCAGAGTCGAGGATCGATGTGTTCCCGAAGCGAGAATTCGCAACCGGTATCGATGCCTGAGCATTGCACAGAGCCCGGAGGACCGCTACCGGAGATTTCGGATTCGCTTGCAATGGGAAGCGCCGCCGTTGAAAAGGCATGCTCGGCACCTGAGTGTCATCAATGACGACCGAGAGAAGTCCCAGAAGGAATCATTCACGATACAGCGAGAGGAATCAACAAATACACTTCAGCACCTGCTTCCACTGGTACCCGGTCGCAACGCATCGCCCAATCTCATGCCACTCTGGTCAGCTCAAATGTCAACCGTCTCATCGTGTCTCCCGCCCAAGTGTCCTTCCCATTCCATTTGCTGTACCGGTAATCGAGCTCGGCATCCAACTCCCATTTGGTACCCGTCTTGGCTTCGACATCAGCAATAAAAAGCTTGAAGGTTTCCACGTTGTGAGCCGGAACCTTCTTGCCGATCCAGTCCATCACAGCGCCATCGACAACCGCAACAGCGTTACCGATGATAGTGGTTCCCACTTCGGGCTTCAGACATTTGATACCGCGCTCGAGAACGGCCACTTGCTCGTCATAGTTCCACATGTGCAGGAACATACCGAAATTGACGATGTCGAACTTCCTGTACAAGTCGTCCCAGGGAGCTTCATCTTCCATGATGTTGCCAATGAGGAACTTGGCCTTAAGGTGGTCCTTGTCGCGAAACAACTCGAAGCCCAGGTCTATGAAGCCTTGTTGGAGCTCAACGCCGACCAGATTCTCACCTGGCACTCCATCAAAGACGAGCTTCCGGATATCATGGCCCATGCAACACCCAATGTCGAGCATTTTGGCTCCGCCTTTGAGTTGGTCCAAGAGTCGTGGGTATAGCAGGTTGCGCTGGGATAGCTGAAAGTCCAGAAAGTCAAGTTGGCTGACGCACGGATACGGATATGTCTCCCATGCCTTTTCGCGCTGATGGCAGGTTAAAACCGTCAGCAGCCGACTAGAAAGACCTACAGAGTTCACGGCATGCTCACCAGTGCCATCACAATCGGCTCAATCTCTTCCCCGGGAATGCCGCTGTACTTGGCCAGCATATAACGGGCTGGCCATGAGATAACGGGGTTCTCAGTCCACCAGGGGACAGTCTTGTCCCGCTTGTACATGCGGTCAATGTCGGCCTTGTAGCTATCAGGATCTGCGGAACCCATCTTGTGCCGTGGGGGTTGCTGGAATTGCGGCAGCGGAAATGCGAGGAGAGGAGAGGGAGAATACGATCGGCACGAAGCGACACCGGGTAACAAGTTTGCCAGAGACTGTTCCGTCGACGCAGGGACAAGGGAAACCGGGAATATATAGCGCGAGAATCGACGCCGGCCCTCGACAAGTTGCAGTCAGACCTATGCCCTTTCCAGTGCCGACCGCGTCCAAATGCTGCCAGCCGTCGCCACGGTGTCATGGCGGAAAGCTACCCCGCGTCTAGTTGCTGCTCTCGGTATCAAACCCATCTGCATGGGGACACGCCATTGGCCTGGTACGCCCTTCACCACAGTCCCGCCCCTTTGTCCGAAGTCTTCGCTGCGCGATCCTGCACCAATTCACACCTGGTAGGCCACTCGGAGTCGTCCCATCTGCTCGGGTTCGGGGTTGTTCGCAGCCGATGTCGAGCTGCATGGCCACATGTTCCACATGGGATGATGTTTGACCCGTCTCCGGTTTTAGGAGGATGCGCGACGTGCATGGTGCCAAGAGCAGGGAAGCCAACCTCTGAAAGCGAACTTTGAGCCGTATCTGGGAACTAGCACTACTGACTGTCTGCCTGGGACCACCAGCCGAAGTGAGCAAGGCAAGCTAGCTCTGGATCTGCCCGTCAACCCCCGTCACCCCAATCCATCCGTGGCCAAGACTTAACCCCTCAAAGTGTGCCAGCCCCTCACAAGCGCCTACCAGGTCACCGGGAGCTTCTGAATCCCCACATCTCGATGCGAGTCTGAAAACTCCACCATATCAACCGGTACCGCGAGGGCCAAGTTGGGAAGATTCGAAAAGAGGGACTCTGGTGATCGGCACATGTATCAGCATCATTCATCCGTCCTTCTCGGCATAACCCTGTCAGGTCAGGATTCAAAAATGTTCGACTCACCGAAAGCGATTCTCATCTCAGCTTTTGCAAGGTGCTCCGCGATGCAGCGATGCTCGCCGAACCCGAATCCCAGGGCATCTTGCGAGGGCCATTTGCGATGCATGTCGAACGTATTCGGATTTTCGAAAACCTCCTCGTCACGGTTGGCCGACTGATTGGATGCGATGATGCCCTCATTGGCTTTGATGTGCTGTTCTCGAAATAGTGTCAGGGGCGCCTTCGTTGTGCTACGACACCACGCAGAAGGGGCCGTCATACCTGTCCGCCAATCTCCACGTCTTCCTTCGCCACACGTCGCATGGCCATGGCCGATGCCGTGTGGTACCGGCACAGCTCGTCCACAAATGCGGGGGACCAATTCTTCGGGTCGGCCTTGAACTCAGCCAACTGGTCAGGGTGTTGCAACAGTGTCACCACGCCCTGCATTTGGTAATATGTCAGTTGTCCACAATTTGCACAGTGCTGAAACGGTACATCATCCGCCGCCCCCAAGTGAAGAGCATGTTTGGTGCGCCACTCACCAATGTAATCATGTTCACCATCGTGGCGTTGCCTGCGACGAGTAACAGAAACGCCATTTGCACGGCGTCGGCTTGTTCGAGATGTCCAGGCTTCACTTGCTCAACCACCAACGTGCTGATCAGGTCGTCCTTTGGCTCTTGCATTCGTTTCTCGACCAATTCTGTCATATAGTCCAGGACTTGTCTACAGGCGACACATCAGTCAGCATAACACCACGCAGGCCTATCAGATCGCCTTGGGGTCTACGGACTGGTTTGCGGCAGACGCTTCCCGGGCATTTGAGCTCCCGCTCGAGCGGACAGCCGTCTGCTTAGTGAGAAACTCGAGGTCTTCGAACGGCACGCCTAGCATCGTGTAGATGATCTACGCGGGGTTAAAGGGGCGGTCTTGGAGGTGGGGAGGCAAGACTGTCTTACATATGTCGGGAAGGGCAAAGCAAAGCTCTCGACGAGGTCGACAGAGCCGTTCGGACCCTTCGTCTTCATCTTGTCCAGCAAGTCGTCGGCTGTCTTCTGGATGTACGGTCGCATGCTCTCGACGTGCTTGGGTGTGAAGTACGACTCAACCATGCCCCTGGTGCGGTTAGATCCAACGAGCGGCGATGCCAAGGCCGTCGACCTACCTGTTTCGCATGTGCTCAGGGGGGTCCATGTCAACAAATGTCGGTCGGCTTTTGGCGGCTAGCTTTCCGCCCTCGCTGTATTCTGGGAATCCCGGACGGCTTCGCTCCTGGACTGGAGTGTCATGGGCGGTCACCACTACCGCTATCATCGGGAGGATGCACCAACCTTGGAGAGCCGCTGGTCGGTCGACACCTGACACACGTCACGGTGCTTGGTGACCAACCATGCTGTTGAGCCGTCGAACAGCTTTACCTTCGACACCGGGCACTTGGCTCGGAGTTCGGCGAACTCAGCCGGTGGCTCCATGCCTGACGCGCGAGCGAAGGGGAAGCTGGGTGCATTGACAGAGGCCATATTGGAAGCTGGTCTGCTAGGTGATGTGGGAAATCGGGTAGCTGAAGTTAGTACTCGTCGACGAATGGCACAACGAAGCATCTCTGGAGGCAAAGGCTCTGAATACAATGGAGGTGAAAGTAAGGTTCTTGGTGATATACTACTTCTTGGCAGGATCTCGTCATGATATACTAATATTTAGATATCCTAGACCATCCCCGCCCGCGTCATCATTTGTCAGTATTCTCGACGCGAAGTTCTTTATCTGACGTAGCCGGCATGCAGGTCAGGCCACTTCCCATCTCGTTCCCCAACAAGCGGGATGCGAAGTGGAGAAAAAAGCTGCTACCGGTCGGCACCCGAGGAGATACGGAAACAAGCACCTCCGGAATGTGGATGTACTCGGTGGCGATTACCTAAGGGACCTAAGCGAATGTGTTGTGTAAGGGCACAACATCCGATCGCCCCCAACGAATAACATATTATTTTCCGGGGTAATCGGAAGCAGCCCTCATTCGTCATCCTTATAGGGACATCGTACGTTGCAAGACTTGCACCAGGGGTCTAGATCTCTGACTACTTTTTTTCCCGTTGCGGCATCGAATTACAATCGCACCCTGCGCCACCATCCATCCATAATTACTGTGATAATTCTCCGCGCCAAGGACCTAAGAAGCCTTCCTATAGCTCCGTTCATTCAGCATCGGGAACTTCACCCCCGACACCGTCACCTGCCCGGCCCTACCGCCAACATCAAAGATCGCTAAATCCCCCGGATACCCGCCATACCTCAACCGATCGACCTCCGCCCACGACGCGCAATTCTCATCCGCCGCCACGCCCACCACCCCAAACGCCGCCCGGAATGCAACCTCCGTCCCTGAGAACGCCCTCCCGACCAATCCCATCGGATAAAGCCACGCACCCAGCTTCCCCTGATACCCTCCCAACTTCCCCGCAAACTCCAGAATATCCGTCCCGTTGCTCACGAGCTTACTGAGATACAGTCCCGGCTCGTCCGGGTGCAACCCCAACTCCGCTGTCGAGCTCCCTCCCAAGGTATACGTCCCCGCGTACGCCGCCCCCGCTGCATCCCGCGCCGCTTGCTCTGCGGCTGCAAGCCAGATGTCCAGCGTGAGGGATTTAATCGTCTTGAATGCGGAGCTCCCGAGCTCGTGCGCCACGAGGATGCTCACCCCAATGTTATGCGCGGGCGAGAGGGCGATGAGACTGGTGTAGGTCTGTCCGCCGCCTTGCTTGGTGTAGACGTCGACGATGCGCGTGGTTTTGCTGCCGCCGGAGGGGTTGACGGAGACGCGCGTGCGGAGGATCTCCCAGGGGCGGCCGATGGAGGTGAGGAGGCTGGAGGTGTGGGTTAGGGGTTTGAGCCATTTACGGGTGAGCTTTGCGGGGAGGAGAGTCGAGCTGAGAATTGAGGAGCCGAGGGTGGAGAGGTCCGAGGCGGATTGATAGTAGCCTGCTGTTCTGCGGGGGGTTAGTCAGGATGGGGAGAAGGAGCGGGGAGGGGGGCATACGGTGCTTCGTCGCCAAAGTCATTGTCCCACCCGGCGGTGATGGCTGCGTCGGTGGTGAGATTGCCGGGGTTGGACAGGTACGTGCGCTTCAAGTTCAGGGGCTCGATGAGTTGGGTCTTGACGAGCTCGGGGAAGGGGGTTCCGGTGATGTTTTCGACGGCATATGCCAGCAGTTGGAAGGCCATGTTGGAGTAGTTGGGGGTATTGAAGGAGGTGCTGAACGGAAACACCGTCAGCACGCCCTGCAGCGCCTCTGTTGCAGGTTAGCAGGGGACGTCACGGGCTTCATTATGGCAACCATACCCGCCCTCGTGCACGGTCTAAAGTCACCGGCGCCGCACTTCACAGTCTCGGAACCCAACAGACCGCGAAACCCAGGGGCCTCCGATGGGTTTCTGCCGACGCTGAAATCCCCCAGCGCATCTACCGACGCCTCCAGTCAGTCTTTCATTCAGACTCACAGACAATCCTTCCTTGCGACCAGACTCACAATCTCTCCCAATCCCACTCATAAGACTCGCCAGACTCCCCAGCGTGATCTCCTGCCAGTCGGCATCATACGCAGGATTTCCCCCCTGCAGACGCGCAAACTCAGGCACATACTTCGCGACCGGCTCATCCCAGTACTTCTCGCCCAGTTTGGCGAGGATGGTATACACCGTGATGAGCTTCGAGATGCTGTGCACGCGGAACACGGTGTCGGGCCCCACGGCCGTGGTGCGGGTCCGGTTTGAGATGGTGGTGGGCGTGTGGTAGGAGGCGTAGATTGGTTTCTTGGAGACGGGGGAGTAGACCTGGATTGCGTAGGAGGTTGCGGCTCCGGGGATCTTACCGCTGGCGAGGGCGTCGGCGAGGGCTTTGTCGAAGGCGGTGGAGGCGGAGACGAATGCTGGCGCGTCGATGCTGGCCGGGGCGGGATATGCTGGGCCGAGGTAGGGGCAGTTTTGCGCCGTCGTGAGGCCTGCGAATGTCGCCAGGAGTAGGCCGGGGTTGAATAGGAGATGCATGGCGGCGGTGTCTTGGTGAAGTTGCGTGTTCGGTCCAGGGGAAAATGGCCGATGACGAAGTTGGAGGTCGACACAAATGTAGGTACACTGGTCCATGGCGGGGTCATAGTCGTCGTGTCCGGATATATTGTCCCTCCATCTTAATCTGTATCCGCGAATATAACGTCCGGGAAAAGACCCGTGGCGGAGATCGGAACTCGGCAAAATATGGGGTAATGGTAGGCGGCCAGGCACGATCTGCAAAGTTATAGGCGCGTAAGTAGGTACTCAGATACGATTCACGAACCAGCCGGCACATATTAACCAAACTTCAGACCCCTTATCCTCCCCCCTTTGGCTTGTGCTAGGCCTGTGTGTGAGGTAGGTAGCACAGTACTAAGAGAAGTAAATGGCCGCCGTAAGTAAACCCCTGCCATGGTTTTTTGACACCTACCTATCTACGTGATAGTTGGTATATGCCACTATCTAGGTACCTAGGTATATGTGCTCTGTTAGTGTATTTTTGCTCGGGTTGTAATTCTTTAAGTACCGTTTTCTCTCACAGAATTCAAGGAACCTTTTGGCCCGTGCGCCCATACATAGCCCCCGGAAGTAAACCCAGGCCTTGCTGTTTTGGTATAAGACTGTGTGAGGATTCGACAACGTGTTTTCGCACGGAGAAGAGAGACACTCTCTTTTGGCCCAAGCCTTCGTAAGCCTTGACACTTCAAGATTGATACCTAAGCATCGGTTGGAGGCAGTGTCGTCGCCCTTGAGCCGGCTACCCCTGCCGCCACTGCGCCCAATGCCTCAGCGGGCACTAAATACAACATCTCACCCCTTTGGCTGTGTGCACTCCCTTGCTCCCCTTCGGAAAATGATTTTTCCGACGGCAAGACCAGAAGCGACTGTCTGAAGAATTTAAAAATAAAGTTGGGGTTAATGCTTCCGAGTAGAAAACCCCGTCTTCCATTGCCACAACAGGGCGTCCCACAATCAAACCAGGGTCTCCCATCATCCAAGGTAAGTGTAGCACGGGGAATAGGTAGTGATTAGTTATCAATGCTAACCTTGCAGGATTCCTCAGCGCCCCGTAGCAAAAACTCGACTTGTCTCTTCCTTGCACAAACGGCTTCAAGCTCCACGGCAGTCACTGCGGCCACCATGGAAAAATATATGTTCGAAGACGAACTCTTCTTTTACTGCACGAAACCGTATTTCTGGACTATCGGCACTGTTTCCGTCATCTTATCCCTCGTCCTCGTCACCGTGGCTCGAGCCTTTGATACCGATCCGGTGCAGGCGGCGTCGGAAGACTCGTGGCCGCAACAACCGTTCCTCACGGCATGGCTAGCGCCGTACCTCACGAATACTCCGAGGAAATGCATTGCGTTGGCGATCCATATTGGCGCCTTAGGTCTCCAGATGTTAGAAGGATATTGGATACTGATCACGCTAATTAGCTGGACGGGAGTCATTCCGTATCAGTGGCCCGATCCACGAGTTGTCTCTGTATGGCTTTCATGCCTCTACGTCGTCGTGTTCATGTTTGCGCTGGGTATAGACCTTATTGTTGTGGTCGGTTGGGGGTGCATCATCATGGTGCAGGCGATATCTGCATTCGAGATCACGGACTCGATGTCTCGATATACCGGCGAGAAGGTCAAGACAGCATAAGTAACGGGAATAGAGGCCCGGGCGCATCTTGATGGATACTCAAGACCCCCCGAATGCACTTCGCCGCGATTGACCGAGCGTGGCTAGATCATTGCCACCTCCGACCTTGCCGTGCCTGAGAACACCCACTCCTGGTTCGGGGATGTTAAGGGTGGGATGCTTACCGCACCTTGGGAAATTTACCCGCCCGCTACCGGCCTAAAAAAAAGTAATTTCTTCTGCCTGGTGCCAATTGCAACATCAGACCCGACCCCTGCAAGGTCTTACCACAATGCAACTTGACTGCCTGCAACCTACATAGCGCCTTAAGATCTGGGTCTGTAGATCTCGCTTTGCGCATCATTACCACAAATCCAACTTCACTTGAGAATGGCAGGATACATGAAGGCAAAGGAAATTCTCAAAGTTCGTGATCACCTCGTCACTCACTCCGCCCTCCCTCGAAGCGTTGACTAACAAATGCGACACGTTCCTCGTCAACAGTTCCTGCAAGGGCTCCGAGGCGTTGACCTCGCAACAGTCACCTCCCCGCCCCTTTTCCTAGCCCCGCTATCCGTCCTGGAGGCTGGGACCTGCTGGGCCGAGAACCCTTCTGCATTCGCCGCCCCAGCTCTCGAGGCATCGGCCGAAAAACGGGCGCTTCTCGTCCTCCGCTGGTTCCTCCTCTCTCTGAAGCGCCAGTTCTACGTCGGCGACATCCACGGCACAGGCTACGTCAAAAAGCCTCTGAACGCCTTTCTCGGCGAAATCTTTGTCGGCACCTGGCACAACGATAATCACCCTAACGTCCTAGGCCAGGAATCAAGAAATGGAAATAAGACCAAAACCCAACTGCTCGTCGAACAGGTCTCCCACCACCCCCCAACCACAGCACTCTACGTCTGGGACGCCGAAAACGGCATCAGCGGCCAGGCCTTCTCCCGCGTCAAGATGGTCTTCAACACCGGCCTCGGATCGCACGACGTCGCTAGCGTAGGCATCGACATCTGCCAGGCCGGCCACGGAATGTTGCACATTGACCGCTTCGACGAAGACCACCTCATCCCGGCCCCGCGGGCGCGCATTAAGGGGCTGCTCTCCGGGAGTATGTTCCCGGAGCTCGTCGGGACGTCGTATATGGTGTCCTCCGCAGGATTTGTGTCTGAGATTCGCTTCTCCCCGCCGGAGACAGGGCGGGGTGTCCTTGGCTGGCTGCGGAGTAATGAGGAGTCGAGGAGGAATAGGTTCGAGGCGGTTGTGTACCGTCGTGATGATGCTGACAAGACGCCGCTGTACACGGTGTCGGGACAGTGGAGTGGTGTTTTTACCATCGCTGACGGCCAAACGGGCGAGGTCATTGAGACCTGCGACCTGACGGATTTGCGGCGACGGGAGGGCGAGATGGTTGCACCGGAAGATATGGATCCTTGGGAGTCGCGTCGCGCGTGGGGCGCGGTTACCGAGCCACTGAGCAAAGGGCACCTGGCGGAGGCGTCGAGGGAGAAAACGAGGCTTGAGAAGGCACAGCGAGAGATGCGGGTGGCGGAGCGGCACGCCGGCAAGACGTGGGAACCGCTGTTCTTTGAGGTTGAGAAAGGAAGGTCAGACACGTTTGATCGGCTGGCAGTGGCGGTGCCATGGCCGACAGAAAATAAGGCGGACGTGATGTGGAAGGTGAAAGAGGAGACGGTGCGAGCACATAAGCGACCCTTTAGACAGGGCTTGACTCCTTTTGGGTGATGAAGTTGAATTATTTGTCATATATATGCCCGAGATTACTGCAAAGCTGAACTATCTTATCTGACTGGGTTGTGCCGCTCGCGTCATCCTACCTATGAGCTTTTCTTCGAGTTGCACAAAATGGCCTCATCTCGTCGTTTTAACACCTGCATCAATGCTCCAGCAGGGCCAGCCACTAGGCTCCACCGCAGGATGTCCCAGCCAAGGTTCGCCCACCTCTGCAAAGTGAGCTCTGTCTCGGCGGATATGGCATACTGCGCCAGCGCCCAGGTCATGGCGGCTGCGGATCCCACATACTGATCCCACTTGAAGAAGTCGTGCATAGCTGCCGCCATCGACGACAAAGGCTCGGTTGAGTGCATGGGGCCCGGTCGGAAGACGGAACCAAACGTGAAGGCAGTAGGCGCCCAGCTTGGAAACAGGCTTGGGGCCACCCTCACGGCCTGTAACACGGCGTAAGTGCAGAGCTGAGTTACAGCAGCGACGTTGAAACCCCAGTCGTAGGCATGCGCTAGAGACTTGGCGTCATTCTGAGGGGAAGGCTTCACCAGTCGCACAAAGAGCGCCTGGTACGCGATGACATACAGCGGAAAGCCCTGCCAAATGGCTCCAAACCACTGATGGGCAGCTGGAGACATGGGCAGCGACATGAGGACCGAGGGGACGAAGTAGCCAAGGCCGAAAGCCGGGAGGAGGACCCGCGGGTCGAAGAGCGATGGGTTGGCGAGAGCCTGGCTGGAGCTGGTGCATGCGGGCGACCTGAGTAAATGCAGGATGCCAAAGAGCGGCATCGTCAAGGCATAGCCGAACGTCTGCATAGCGTATCCCCACAAGACGGTGCTGATCGGCCCCAGTTAGCATTTCCCCATTATCGTTAGGTCACGCGCGGGGGCACCTACTATGTCAAGAGGTTGCGAGCATTGCCCGACCGAGACCCCTCAATCATGATGGCGAGGAAAATGGGCACCAGCTGGCCACCGAACTGAAATGCGTAGAGCGAGAGCTCGGGGGCGGTGCCATCGGTGACATTGGCCCACAGCACGGCGGCGACGGCGAGGAGCCGGTCGACTGGCGATAGACCTAGATACCGGGTCAGAAGCGGCGATTGCGACCCCGGCAGTACTGGTGCTGATGCGGCAAGGATGCCGCGAAGCTGGGCAATGTAGCCGTTGCGATAGATTTGGCCGAACATGCTGTTCAGACCGAAAACGCCGATCGCCGCGAGCGCGGCGACCGCGAAGCCTCGAACTCGGTGATTGTCCATAATTTCTCGGCGTTCGTGTGCGAGAACATGTCAATGGAGCGCAACAAAAAGTCGCTCCTTTTTTTTTTTCGATGACCTGAGGAGGGTGTCCGGGGATAGTTGTCCGCGGATAGGGCTGGGATGGGTTGCACAGAAGGATCTTGGTGGGGCCGGAGCCCCCACCCGGCAGTGCGACGCAAGTAATTTACCAGGCAGAAAGTCCTTTGGTCCTTGGCCATTGCAACCTTCTTCACCGACGGTCAACACCATCCACGCCACGCCGAGAGCGCATCTCCAAGGCGGTAGCGCCTCGCTGGGTTGCGCGCCTGACTTTGCTTCATTTCCCGATATTAGTGTCGAGCGCAATCCTTTTGCAGCCATGACAATGTCACCCCACAGCCCACGATGGCCTGAGAAGTTCGCACCCGCGCACCAGGTAGGCGGCAGCCGCCGCTGACGGTGGCGACATGCGGTACCAAGCATTCGGTCCTTGTATCTTCCCCGTCGTGCGTTGCACCCGGAATGAGAACGGGTGAGCCAGATCCCTTTTCGTGTTATCGCTATCTTTGCGTACTTAGATGATGGTATCGGCCAGCCGGTTTGGTTGCTCCTTGTTCGGCAGCAGTTTGACAACGATCCACAGGTGCTTCGCTTCAGCGCGTCCAGAATGCCGTCTATTATCGTCATCACCGCCTGCGGCGCGACCTTATTGTTCCTCGTGGTGCGGTCATATTTCAGGTACACAAGACATGTCGCTCGCCTGCAGCCAACCCTTCCGCCTGGGCCCATACCGCTCCCATGGATCGGGACTGAATCGGCCATCCGCGGGCTCAACTCCGACGCAAAGCTCACGCTGTCATCTCTGGCAAGATATGGCGAGATGGCTACCGTCTGGCTCGCCCGGAGTCCTCTGCTCGTCGTCAACAGCCCCCGCGTCGCCCATGACCTCATGCACACGGTTTGTCATCCTTGCTTCATCCTGCACCGACTGCCGGGTCCAAGCCACTGATCGATCCTTCAACTCTTGCTGATCCTTCAACTCCTCTTCCGCAGATGTCGGCAGATACCTCAGACAGGCCGCTAACTGTGCATTACCGAGCCAAACTGCTACCCTGGAGTCTGGTTCTGGCGCCCTACGGAGAGCAGTTTCTGCGGCTCAGGAAACTGTATCATCGCCTCTTGGGGTTCCAAGGCTCTCTCGTGTTTCAGGTACACAGCGAGAATGAGTCGCTTTTCATGATGAAAGCGCTCGCCGACGACCCCGACATTGCACATTCTGAGTGCGACCGCTACGGCTTCAATCTCATGATGCGGGCTATCTACGGCGTGCACTACGGCTCTGACGACGGCAATATGGTTCACGAAACTTTCAGTCTCTGGGAAAAAATGTTTTGCTGTGAGTCAAATTATCTTGGCAAGGCAGAATCGGCTCTTGGCCGTGTTGTCCTCGTATGTGAGAGATTGATACGAGCGGTACCATGCAGATTTCCAGCCGGGATCCCTCATTATCGACTACTTTCCGTCTCTTCTTGAGATTCCACAGTGGTCTCAGATGTGGTACTGGATTTTCAGAGGTTTGAAGCGACAGGAGCGGGGACTTCACATCGAACATCTACGCCAGATCAGCAGTTACTATCCCCATCTGTCCAACGAGAAGAGCCCTGTTGAGCCCGCCGAGCCTCCGTTTGCCGCACACATTCTACAAGTATGGACTGCATCCGTGCTCAACTTATTTGGTGCAAGACTGACCGAGACAGGTAACTGCGGAAATGGACATCGGCGAACAGGCCATCATCGACATTTTGAGCATGCTTCTCGGTGCGGGAGCCGACACCATCAGTGCCTACATGCACCAGTTCCTGAAAACTATGGCCCTGCACCCCGAGGTAGTCGCAAGAGCCCAAGCTGGTGAGTCTCCGATGCGAGTGTATCCGAGATGAAGAGAACGCTAAACACACCGGGAACAGAACTCGACGCTGTCGTTGGTACGGATCGTTTGCCGTGTTGGGATGATCGGGAGCAGCTCCCGTACCTTCGCGCTGTGATAAAGGAGGTGCACCGCTGGGCACCATTTGCCGACGCAGGTATGTGCCGCTCACCCCTGCCTTGAAGCAGGCGGTTTCTCAAGTCGCTGCATCACTCTGACTGCCCGAATCTAGGAATTCCACATGCAACGAAGAAGCCAATGAGTTATGCCGGGTATGAAATACCTGAGGGCACCACGCTCCTACCAAATATCCCGAGTATGATGCGCAGCCCGGAGCGGTACGTCGACCCCGATAGGTTCGATCCAGATAGGTTCCTGGGTGATGATTTGGACTCGGCGGCCTCGGCACGCAGCGCGGATTGGGAGAAGAGAGACCACATTCACTTTGGCTGGGGACGAAGGTTGTGTCCTGGCATCCACGTCGCCGACATTTGCCTCTTCACAGCTGTCTCGCGCATTCTGTGGGGATTTACCATTCGTCCCCGCCATGGTGAGCCGGTTCTCATGGACGATTACACGAGTACGTTCCAAAATTGCCTTTTCTTAGCTCCCTAACAAAATGGGATCTCACGCTGACACTGAATCACAGAGGGTCTTTTGAAGAAAGCGCTACCGTTTCGGCTCGATTTCATATCTCGCGGCGAAAGGCATCGAGAAGCAGTCACACAGGGGCTCGCAAGCTGTAGCATGCGGCATGAAAAGCCTGTACCGTAATGTTCATTCCCTATGTTCTAGCATTTCTGTGTATACCCCACGTGTATCCGACCGCAAACCTGGGCAATCTGGGTGGCACGTTCAACCAATGTCACTCTGACAGCCGAGAATAAGCTGGGGTTTCATTCGGAGTTTGTCTTGGCATTCAATTCATTTCAACCGATATTAACACAACTGGAAACAAAGCATCACTGTTGACCAACCATTCCACGCGATGGATGCCTGTGCTGACCGGCAAGGGACCCAGGTGGCTACCCTGTTTAGTACCTAAGAGGGCTCGTCCCCGCAAGGCAGACTCGTGGACTGTCTCCCCATCCTGTCTGTTGCTGCTGTTTTTCCCAACCCCAACCCCCAAACGGGCTGCCTGCCTCGCCATGTTCGAGTCGGCCGAGTTCCGGGCGCAATGGTGCAACCGCAGTGCCGAGTCGCCGGCGATGCTGGGCTGGGTGCCGGAGCCTGACTACCGGAGCACCGTCGGCATCATCTGGACCTGCGTGCTCGTCACATTTACGTGCACCTGGACGGTCATGCACATCAACGTACCTGGACCGCGCGAGACGTGGAAGGACGTGTTCATGCGCAAGATGCGATGGGCACTCTTTATTCTATACGCACCCGAGGCCGTCACGCTGCTGGCAGCGTGCCAGTGGCAGTCGGCGTGCGAGTCGGTGGCGAAGATGCGAGAGATCGGCGTCGAACAATGGACCAAGACCCACGGCTTCTTCGCCGACAGCGGCGGCTTTGTGCTTGACTCGACCGACGAGGGGCGCTTCCCGATCGACGCTCGAGCGCTGTACTATCTCGTCGCCAACGGCTACATTCGCGCGCCGGAGACGACCGAGGCCGAAATCATCGATCGCAGCAAATCAGACCACTTCGTCAAAGCAACGGCCATCATACAAATGACATATCTTTTTACCCAAGTCATCGCGCGCGCAGCGCAGAACCTCGAAACATCGTGCCTCGAAATAGTCACCGTCGCCTTCTGTCTGTGTGCCCTCGCCACGAGCGCCTTTTGGCTCAAGAAGCCCAAGGACGTAGTCGTTCCCATCGTCATCCCCATCAAGACGCCCCTCAGCCAGGTGCTACACGAGGCCGGCGTTTCCGCTGAGTGGTCTGACACCCCCATGGACTTCACCATCCACCCGGGCACCTGGACGCGGCGCGACGCCTTCCGCACCTTTGGCGGGCTGCATGAGCGCCCTATGCAGCGCATCCCTAACGATCGTATCCCACCGCCTACCACGCTGCGCCTGGCCCTCTTCACCTGGTTCATCAACGTGCTGCACCCCGCGGTTCACATGCTTAAGTGGCACTTTGCATTCCCTACTCTCATTGAGAAGTACGTCTGGCAGACGTCGAGCGCCTGCCTGTTGGCGGTATTGTTCTCCTGGGGCATCGTCGAGGTGTTGACGGTCAAGCCGGGCCTTGACTGCACCATGACACTGCTGGGTATTTGGGTACATGAGACGAGGTCCGAGTCGTGGTGGCGGAGGTACCTCATTGACTTTATGGGGACTTGCAGTTCACTTCTATACCTTGTTGCGAGGACCGCGTTGATTGTTGAGACGGTGCTGAGCTTGCGAAAGATGCCCTCTTCTGTATATCAAACGGTGGAGTGGCCGCAGTATTTGCCGCATGTAGGGTGATATAAACGATACCCAGTTGCGATTTAATTGAATTGAATTGTGTTGTATATTTGGTCCATCAATGTTTTGTGGGTTCATAACTTCGTGACGCCACCTACAGCCGGTACAGCCCCTCGGCCACGATGTCAATGTGGAAAGATCTCCTTGCCACCAGTACCAGTAGCTGGGTTACAAAAACCCAGAAGCCCAACGTTCCTCAGAACGCCGTCGAATGCGCAGGAATCACAATCTCGCCCTTTGCAACCTGCGCTCCACCACCGACAATATCAACCTCCAAAACCTCCTCTGCACCCACAGTCTGCGCCGTCAACCTCACCTCAATAACACACTCCCTCCCAAGTTTCAGCCCCTGATACACCAAAACCTTCCCTTTTCCCTCAGCCAGCTTCAGCAACCCATTCTTATACAAATACGCCGACAGTGGACCCGCCGCACTCCCCGTCGCCGGATCCTCAGCCGTCATCCCCCGGCTGTAGAACCGCGCCTGCAGCGTGAGGGCATCCCCAGACGCACTCCCGCTAGCGACGGGTGTGAACCAAAATATCCCATGGGCCCTGCTATCCAAAAGGTCAAGCTGCTCGACGAGCTTGTCCCGGCTGACAACTGCGCGGTCTAGTGCTTCGACGGACTTGACTGGCACGAGGAGGTGGTGCGTTGTGGACGTCGACATGATTTGCGGCAGGGCCTGTGCGTCATGTGTGGTTGGATACCCGATATCGCTTGCCTTTAGTCCCAGCACGGCAGCGAGCGCTGCAGCATCATTGTGGACTGCGTGGGCCTTGGGGCTGGCCTGTCGGATGGCGATGGTGAAGGTGGGTGGTCCGCCAGCACTGTCAATCTTTTTGGACACCTTAACGGGGATGACTTCCCCTCCGAGCTCCTGGTGGAAGGTGAACTCCTCGGTGCGGGCTTCGGGATCGACCTGGTCAGGGTTTGAGAAGTCGAGAAGGCCGGAGTTGGCCAGATGCCACCACACGCCGAGGATGTTGTGGCCAGCTCCATAAACTTCCCATCCATATGGGAGGAAGGATCGGAGCTTGTAGTCGGCGTTGGAAAGAGTGGGAGGGAAGAAGAAGGTGGTTTCGGAGAGGTTGAATTGCCGGGTGATGAGCTTCATTTGGGTGTCGGTTAGTGTGGTGTTGTCGAGGGCGTTGACGACGGCGAGGGGGTTGCCTTTGTAGGGGATGGTGGAGAAGACATCGACGATGGTGAAAGGGAGGGAGGCCATATTGCACTAGATGTTGATGAAGGAATTCTGATGAGTGATATGGGTGTGAAAATGATGAAGCAGAGAACAGCTGTGGTCAGAGATTTCGTTGGGATCTTATAACCCGTTGAGCGCTTTTTGGTCTTGTCTTCGGGTCAGGGGATAACTTGACGTTGATGTTAGCCTGCTTTGTCATGGAACGTGTAGTAAGCATGCTTACTTGATCAACCTCCTCACATCATTCTTTCCCCTCACAGTCCCTGCTGGCGGTCGGTCTGGAATCTGGCCGGCTTATTTTCCCAGCGTGTAACAGCCCCCACTTCATATGCGACAAACACATTTGCCAATACTGCAAGTGGAAACCAGATCAATGTCCTGTGATGCTGAAGAGAGCAGTTGAGGGACAACATGGTTTCTTCTTGGAAACAGGAAGGTATATTCTCCATAAAATCCAGACCATCCTTCGTCTGCCATACCCACAATGCGTGTTCACTCCCTGAAGGTCCATATGTAATTCTTAGTAAACCATCTCTGAATTCCCAGACCAAGCCCTCCTCTCTCCTCTGCGACCATCCCTCCCCCTTTCTCGTTCTCGCTCAGATGTCGAAGATGAACGACTCCTTTCCGCTTTCTTCAACTTCTTTCTCCCCTTCGTTTTGTTCATCGCTGAGTTTGGCGGATAGCGTTTGTCAATATCCCTATCCCTCAGGCCAGAGCGACTGCTTCTCCTACCGCCACCTTGTGCAGCTTGAGCTTCCATCATAGGGCGTTCCACTGAACTTGAGCGGGGAGGTCGTCGTGGTTTTGTCGCCCGCTCCGCCGGAGGCTCGCGGATCGAGACGTAGCTGGAACCCGCGGATGCCGATGGAGCGGCGCTGAAAATGAAGTCGCGTCTTGTTGAAGCTACCGAGGATGACCGGCTGGTGTCGTAGACGAGGCTGTCCAACTCTGGGTTGTCTGTTTCTCGTCGAGTTCTGTGGCTTGACGGCCTCTGGAATGACGGGCGACGAGATCGACATGCTCTATCGCTGTCCTCGGCATATTCGCTTGCATGTCGACCCGGTGATTCAGGCCGCCTGGGAGGTTCGGGGTGTTGGGCTGGCTTGGGACGTCGGCTGGGGCTGCGGTAATCTCGGACATCGCGGTCACTTGAATGGTATCGGGAGCTGCTGGAATTGTGGCGGTGTGTTGAATGATCGTCGGTGTGCCTTCGTCTTCTCCTTGGCTCTCTTGAAGGGTTTCGATCATCGCAGCCCATTTGCACATAGTTGTCGTGGTTTGAAACCACTTCTTCGACAGCGTGTCGGCCCAACGCCGGTGTCATCAGTGGCTGGGGTGGCGGCTGTGTTCTGCGTTCGCTCGAAGCAAACTCTGGTCGTGGTATTTCTTGACCTCGCGAGTAATGCGGTCTATATCGCTCACGTTGGCCAGAATTCCGGCTATCTTGAGTGTTTTGATCGGCACGCCAAGGGTCCCCAACGGCTGATGGATGATGTGCGTAGTGTCCTCGATGCTCTTCCTCCTCGTCATGGATGTCCTAAGCGAACGCCCTCCTTGAGGGCCCTGCTGCAATTGCCACGGGGACGCCCCTCCAGTATTGGCGGCCATTCTGAGCCTCAGGAGAGGGTGATCCTAGAACAGTCCCAGAAGGGAAGATAACTCCGACTTCAAAACAGCGAACAAAGGATCATGAGCTAGATACCAATACTTCTGGAAGACATGCAGCTTGACGTGCACTGCCATGTGTCTCTCCATCCGTGGAGGGTATTTTTTCCAGTACTTCTAGGCCTGGGCAACATCCTCGCGGAGCTGCTGGGCGCGGGTCTGGCAGTGCTCGAGCAACCCCGGGGCCCGGCGACACGTGTCGCGATAGGCGAGGAGAAAGCTGGTCGCGGAGGCAATCCTCACCCACAGGGCGCACTCTTGGAGCCTACGCTCGAATATCTCGGTCCGGCTCCGCTTGGCGGATACGATCCAATGCAAGCATTTGGCCCAGAAGCTAGTTCCGTACTTCCTGTGGTAGTCGACCAGCCCCTGAACCACGCTCCGGGAATAGCGGATGAGGTTTTTTGTCTGGCGGTACAGGTCATTTGGGATATTCAGCCGGTTGATCTCGGCCTTGAATTCTTGCAGGCGGTCTTTGCAAAACTCGCCAGAGAGTTGGAGGTCGTTCAAATCGCGCCCGGACTTTAAAATGTCCTTGAATGTGCGGTTGATGTCCGGGATCTTGATGGCAGCACCGACTGCAAGCGTCCTATGGGCATCGGTTAAAATTCCGGGTCAGGCTCTGGATTGGGGTAGCACTTACACGATAGACGCGATCGTCGCTGGGTCCATTGTGCGGTTCAACTTGGCGGTCTGCTGTTGCTGTCGTACCTCCCAAGAACAGGGTACAGGCGAAAAGCAGCGGGAGTAAGAACGCAACTGCCCGAGGGACTGGCACGTCAAGGTGTTGTGCCTCCAGTCTGCTCATTCTGATCGACCAGGCAGGACGCGGGCTGGCTGGCATTCATCGGGTCGTGCGGGGATTTCTGGCTGTGCCGTCACGCGCATTAGCGTCCTGGCCGCATCCTAAACCCAATCCAGTCGCTGCAAGTTGACTTTTGTCCTCTCAGATTCAGGGATTGCGATTCTGAGGCTTAATAAGAGCGCCTTATGAACTGAAGACGGTTCTGCCTTGGTCCAGATCCGCTGCAATGCACAGCCCGGACAGGGGCTGAGGTGCTCAATTCCTGACCTCAGGCAGCAATCCGAGGCGGGATAACTGCGAGAGCCTGGTGTCCCAGACAAGAGTAGTGATGGTATTCAGCTACCTCCCCGTCCTTCAATCGTTTCATCCCGGGTTTTGCTCCTATCGTTCCAGAAATACTGGGTCAAGCCGGAGAAGGCTCGGCTCATCAATCGATCAAGCCCGAGGTTGAAGGTGCGCCCTTCCTCGCACAAGGCTCATGTTTGTTGAGCACCGACTGCAGCGTCAAAAGAGAGTTTAGAATCAGAGTCAGAACCGAAAATATGATAGTCTGTCAGCGGGCAGCTTCGACGCTCAGTTGTTGGCAACAAACATAGATTTGGTCGGCCAGTGGCTGGTCGATCGCTGAACTCACAGAAGAAGGCGGTCTAGGTTCGGAAGTCGAGGGCTTCATCGGAGTTGTGTGCCTGAACGGGGTAGAAGGGTGTGAAGCCCAAGTCCGGACATTTTACCGATCGAAAGCACTAGGGAGTCGGTAGCCAAATCCCCATCGAAGTTTTCAATTGCAGGTGAGAAACGGCCTGCGTATCCGGCGCTATGTTGGGATGAAAGGAAACCTCCCGCGCTTTCCTTCTGTTCGGTGACACCTGATCCCGCCCCTTCCGCCTTGAACCACTCTGCCGGATTGGAAGCAGGCCACCCATGTTTTGCATTTTCCGTTGAACCGGGCCTCAAAAAACATGACTGCGCGACACTCAAGTGCTAGATGTTCCCAACTAGGTTCTGCGCTTCTTTTGAAGCGAAGTCTTCTGCAATGGAAGTTTGCAGGTTTCGTGCACAAGGGATTTATCTTCATTTGCCCTTGAACCCAGAGCCATAGAAGAAACGTGACGCAATTTTTTCACTTGTGCAATGTCTGGGTTTGCGTCCGACGATAGGTACCACTTTGGCGACCCAAGTTGTCAGAAATGGCATCGTGGGACTGCTCTCCCAAAAAGGACGGAAGGATCACTTCCAACAAGTCCACTTTCTACTAGCTACGGAATTGGAAATGGGGTCACAGACACGGCCAAATCACCACCCTAAGCGGTCAGCTGCAGTTTGCATTGGTTTTCATCCCCAACTGCGCATTTCGGGAGCCTCGTTTCAACAACACAAAAGCGTACCTAGGTACCTCAGCAGCTTACCGGGGCCGTGTAACCATCGTATTCCGAGCCTAACGGCTGCACAGCATACCTCCGCACACCCTCTGTGCTACGGTCAGCCTTGGCGTGGATTTGAGTGGAAGGAATGGTTGGAGATGCAGCCACAAGCAGGTTGTCTCCTGTCGTGATGATCTGTGACCACCTGGGGGTCTTATTGACGAGAGGTTAGGATCACTGTGGCGAGCAAACACATTGAGGGTGAGCCACAAACAATGACGAACTGGTGGATGAGAGCGTATTGCGTATCGTACCTATCTGGCCCGCTGAGGAGTAAGACCATCGCACTGCAGGAAACTGCATATGGACAGGCCAGTTTCACACTGTCCGAGATTTCCGTCTTGTGGTACGGTGTCTCGTCTACTCGGATCCAGAGCAGGAATATAAGCAGAGTGCAGCGCATGTTTGCTGAGCTCTCTCTGTCATCTTTCACGTTTTCCCAAATTCATCACACCTCATCTTAGGTCATACCACCGCAACATCACAACCATGAAGCCAAAGCCCTCCACAATCTTCCTCCTTGGTCTCAGCGCCCTCGTCGCCGCCGACTGTGACGGACCTACAGACACGGACAGCGACTGCAGCAGGAAAACCACTGCAACTGTCTTTACAAGTAGCAACACCACTGTATTCACCGCGACCGCAACTAGCGTCGCGCCCCCAACCACGTCCACCATCGCGACAGCCACTTCCACGACAGTCAACGAGGCCGTTGGAATCCCCACCGGTGCTGCTGGGGTTGTCGCCGCGTTGGCTGGCGCCTTTGCTGCCGCTTTGGCTCTTTGATGGGTGGGATCATGAGATAGGAGATCTGGGTGGGAGAGAAACTGGATTTTTGAGCAGGAATGATGAAGGGGCATTAGGGGCAGGGGGCGAAAAGGGGGGTTCGGTAAGGGTATTTGGATGACAAAAGCACTCGAAACACAAGCGAATAAAAGCCAGCCACTTCCTGCGATTTCTTTGCTGCCCAGGCTTGCTCAAGTTCCATCGTGTTGAAGGTGGCTCGAAAAGCTGCCTTCGCTCCATTACCAACCTCTCATACCCCTAGCCTCAAGACCCAAATCACACCAGTCACACATCCCCTGTCTTCGCCTTCTTCACCTCCTTCGACCTCATCCGAAACAACCCCGACGGACATAACCTCTTCGACACCGGCTTCCCTGCATCATTCCTCCCCTCCTTCTCCTTGGCCTTTCCAACCTCCTCAGAGTCCGACTCCGACTCCTCATCTCCCCCTCCATCCACCCCCTTCTCCTCTCGACCTGGACTCGGACTATCCGACAACTCCTCCACCCTCGGCCCCGGCGGCGGCGATGACGTCTGCACCCGTTTCGTGCTCCGCCAACCCATGTTCGAACAATCGGACAGCCATGTAGATTTCGGCACCTCCTCCACCCTTGGCCCCGGCGGCGGCGACGGTGTCTTTGCCGCGCGTGTCCTGCTCCGTGCCCGGCAGACCTTGCTTGAGCAGTCGGATAGCCACGGGAATTTTGGCAGGCGGCCGCGCGGGAGATCCGGGAAGAGGAAGAGGCCTAGGTTGCTGATGTCGAAGCCTTCTGGGGGTTCCACTCGTTTGGTATTGGGGGAGTCGATGGGTGGATCTGATCTGGGGTCGGGGGTTGTATTTGCTTTGGGCTCGAGACGTGCGTCTTGTTTTGTCGTTTCCCTTTCGGGTTGGGGTTGGGGTTGTGGGTCGCTCATCGCGTGCAGGGAGATGATGTGGTTGAGCAAGTGTTGTGTGAAAATGATTTATTTTATCGTGGAGGAGACGATTCTTTTTCTTCTAGGATGGAATTTCACTCAGGTTAGTGATGGAAGGTCATTGAGAACTGAATTGTCGACAGACAGGATTGACAGCATCCGCCACATGCCCTTTTGGGGAAATCCCTGGAGTGAGGTGAGCTTCGCAGGGATGCAATGGTCATGCTGACTTGAACCCGTCCGGGAATCTTGCCTTTCCTGTGCCAGATAGGTAATCGTATCAATACCTACCATTCGTAAGTGGTGCCAAATTCCCGCCGAAATGCGGCGAATGTATGCCGCCGAAGCTCGCCGCCCGTCGGCGACCGGGGCTTCATTCTGTCCGGTCTCCGAAAAGACGTGCCTTAACCTTGCATACTAGCCAAGTACGTCCGTAAAACCCACTGCACAGTCATCTCGGCCAATAAGACTTACGTGCGGATGAAATGAACCCCCGATCAGCCAGTTTAGAAGGGATATGTCTCCGCAGGGACCGTTTTGTGGCGATAGTCATGATTCTAATCATCGCTTCGCCATCGCTTCCCTACCCATTTCTTGGCGCCGCTCCGGATGTCCCGGCGATGATTACACTGGGCAAAGTAATTCAGGAAAGTTCTTGGGACGGGCAGAAAAATGTCATATTTTGCATCGTATTTACAGTCTTGCCCTCCTCAATTGCATCAAATCAATTCCAGACAGCACCCTCAGTTCTTCGTCGCCGACCCAGGAAACGGAAGCGCTAAGATCTTGACAGCGGCGTGCTCGGCGACGCTCAAAATCGCGGCAGTGGGGTTGCTGGTAACGTGACCGGGGAAGATGGACGCATCAACAACGAAGAGATTGTCGGTACCGTACACCTTGGTGTTGGTGTCGACGACGGAGCTGCCTCCAGTGCGTCCATCGTCGGTGCCCATCTTGACGGTGCCGATCCAGTGGTTGGAGTTACGGGAGCCAGCAGTGGCGGGGATCTAAGAGGTCTCAGTGCATGAACAGATAAAAGAAGGACAAATGGGGTTAGGGGATCTTACCGAGCTGACGAAGGCCTCGGAGGTCTGACTGCTTGTGGGCCGGACCCAGGACAGGCCGCTAACCTTGTTGAGGGCGTCTCTGAGACTCTGGACTCCGGCAACGACGGCAGCCTTGTCGTTGGCATCGTTGAGGTAGGGGGACTTGGAAACCACTGTCTTCAGCTGGTTGTTGATGGTGAGGCGGCCGCGAGAGACGGAGCCTGTGCCAAGGTACTGGGTCAAGGTCATGGAGGCTAGAGGAAAGGATCAACATTGGACTCAGGATATGGTCAGCAGGGCAATGACTTACTGCTGCGGGAGCCCTCGACTCTTGCCTGCCAGTGCAGATGACGGTTGATGCCATCGGCGCCCTTGATGATCTCCCAGAACATGGGCCCGAAGTTGGGCGCCGACTGAGCAAGGATGCCGGTTCTGCCGTTTAGGTAGGCGTTCATGTCACCCTGGTTGGGCCTGTTGTACGCGGCGTAGAAGTCATAGTTGACGACGTTGCCATGGGCAATTTCGAGATCGGTCTAAGTTTAGACCGTCAGTAAACACGAATTCCGCTTCTTTCGTCCCAACTACACTTACTCCGACGTGGTCGTACAGGTTGTATCCAACCGGCAGGTTAATCCACTGATCCGAAGAAATCATGCTGGAACCGTCGCTGGACGACTTGACAACATCGAGCTGGTCCTTGGAGCCAATACCACCTGCACACGAAGGTTAGCGCACTTATCCCCTTCACCCACATCACTTCCTGCCAAGGGGAAACTCACTCCTCCAAAGGATCTTCGCCGACCCAAAAGTGCCCGCGGAGATAATCACACGCCCGGTGTCCTTGGTTAGCGACACCACGCCGGAACTGCCACCGCATTCAACCTCCACACCAGTAACATGCCCACCAGTGCGTACCACCCTCTTGACGCCGGCATTCGTCCAGAACGCAAAGTTCTTCCTCGCATTGGCCGTGACCAGATACGTGGCCATCGGCCCGCCTCTCTCGCCCCCGATGTAGTAGTACGCCGTGTGCGCATACGTGCGGTTGCGCTGGTCATTCTGCTTGTTCGCGTCGATCTCCTTCCACCCAGCGGCGCCAAGGCCTCCGCCAATGGTGTTGAACCCCTGCGGCAGGTAGATCTTGCCGTCCTGCGAGGGCGTCGTGGTGCCGGGCAGGCGGGTGAAGACCTTGTCGACGGCGGTCTTCATGTCCGAGTCCTTCCAGCCCGTGGGGAACGAGTAGTTCCAGTCCTCGGGGTGGGGCTTCCAGTAGAGGGCCGAGTTGATGGCGACGCCGCCGCCGAGGACGCACCCGGCGAGCTGGTCGTAGTCGGTGCAGGCGATGCCGCTGCGGTCGGCCCAAATTTGGTTGCAGAGGCCGGGGACGTCGAAGCGCGTGAGGTTGGTGTTGGCGAGCCACGAGGGCTTCATGGTGCCGCCCCAGCGACCGGACGAGGGCGGGCCCTTCTCGAGCAGGAGCACCTTGGCGCCGGACTCAGAAAGGCGGTCGGCCATGGCGAGGCCGCCGGGGCCGGAGCCCACGACGATGTAGTCCCAGGTGTCCTTGGACGAGAGGCTGCATGATGCAGCGGCCGCGCGGGGCTCGTTGGAAGGAGCAGCTGCAATGGGGTGGAGCACTGGGAGGCGGGTTAGTGAGTGGGTCTTGTGGAATAGTCGGTGTAAGTGCGATTGCAGGAAGGAGGGACCCACGAGCTGCGATCACGGCCGTGATGGCCCAGTGCTGCAGGTAATGCATGATGGCTTCGGTGCGGCTTCACGAAACTCGGATGGCGCTATAGGAGAAACAACACAGCGGTGGCGAGCAGAGTCAACAACGGCCTTCCACGGCATCGCGATGGTTTTTATCACCATCTCCCTGCGCGTAGCCATTCATCCGGCTTCCCCTCATTCCCCAGATTCCCCAGGAAGGGCCAAACCAGGGATGCCACCATAGCCGGAAATGAATTGGGCGCATGATTCGGTGCGCGGCGGTGCCAATGACAGCCAAGTCTGAGGGGCCGCTCAGGATTTTGGGGTACCAGTGGGCGGTTCTCGTCATCTATTCATATCGGGGCCACCGGAGAATGGGGCGCGCCTATAGATTCCCCGCCCTTACAGGTCAGGCTCTTGGCGCCTCGGAAGCTGGGGAAGCTGGGGGAGGGTAGCCCTGGGCTCTGCTTAAAAGTGGATGAATTCTCCGTACATTCACCCGGCGACGGAACCCCACCCCCGACTACCGATCCCCGAAATCTGCGTGTTCCGCTGCCTCTTGGCTGCAGAGAAGCCTCGGACTGCCAGGCTTGCGCATTGCAGGGCAAGGCGCGGGTGGGGATCGACGCGCTGCCCTGGTCTGCACCCGTCCCCGTCACCGTCCACGTGTTACGGGAAGTAAAATATCTCCGAACACTGATTGCTGATTCGGGCAGCCCGAGGTCCCATCTGAAATATTTCGTCGGCAGTCACCAGCCTTTCAATTCAGCGTGTTTCAGCGGCAATGCCTCGGTCAGTGCCGAAATGATCGTCCGATGTCACGGTCTGCACGATCCAGGGACGGGCATCGGCTTCACGGCATGGATTCGATGGCAAACAACCACCACACCACGGCTTGGCATCCGCGATCCCTTTCCGGCCAACCCTCTATTTACCCAGGTACCTGAGGAGTGTGGTTGGCTTTGGCTTCCCCTCTGGCTTCCCCTCACTCCACCAATCTCCGTCGTCTGTGCGACCAGACGCCAATGCTTGGGCTCATAACGACGTCCCAGATCACGAGAGGGAGGGTATAACGTGATCGTTACTAATATGAAACCACTGCAAGGCAACGAACCGGGCAATCTCGCTACACCGGAACACTGAAGACCCCATTACTACTGTCAACTGAGACTCGAGTGTCCTCTTCCAATCTCTAGCTACCCGACCGCTGACCAACTCTGAGGCTCTAGTATATCCCGACTTCCGTGGCCCAGCCCCCGACCTCCGTGCAGCATCATCACAGCCCGCACACATTATATCCACCTCACGGCCTGCATCGCCCACCGGTCAACTCAAACCGCCCTCTCCGACCCCCCACTCCTCTCATAATACCAAACTGCGTCCCTGGCCTTCGCACAGCTACTCACACTCCCCCCATTGATATCCGCACCAACTGGCTTCCCCTTTCCATCCTGCACCCTCCCATAAACATGATAATAATACCACACCTCCGTCAACACCGTCCTTCCCGCATCCGTACTCCCCTTCCCGGCGCTGGTCTGATTCCACCTTGGCCCCGCGCACCCAATCCATGGCAAACCCCCATGCCTCTCCTTCAACGCCTCCTGAATACCTCCCAGCGAATATCCCGTACTATTCCTCGGCACGACCCCCTTCTCCGCCAGCCATTTCCACGTAGGCAGCCTCTCGAAGTACTCCGCCGCGACAGCATAATATTCCAGTAAGTCAACATGCCTGTCCAAATCCCTCTTCGAAAAACACGACCCCCCAAAAGTACTAAAGCACGTCGCGTGCTTCGAAAACTCATGCGCCCACAGCTCCGTATTCGGCTGGTCCTGCGCAATCCAGAATCTATCCATCCATTTCAGCAACCCCTTCCCCTTCTTCCCCAGCGCAGCAAGGAACGTATCCACCGTCACACCCCCATACGCCGGCACGGAAATCCCCTGGGGCGTCCCCGTCGTGGTATTAGGCGCCGGATGAGGGTCATATTGGCGCGTGAGATCGCAGTATTGCGTCCACGAGCCGTTGCAGAAGTCGGGCCAGAGGCCGTGCAGCGTCCAGGAGTCTTGGGGGAGCAGTTGCTTGGAGGCTTCGAGGCCTGTGTAGGTGCTCCAGAATTGGGTGGAGAGGACGAGCCCGCCGAGGGTTTCGACGCAGCAGGAGTTGACGAGGGCGGATTGGGCGGATAGTGAGCAGGAGAGCGATGGTTTGGTGTTGTGGCAGGTTTGGGCGAGGGGCGGATGGCTGCCGAGGACGGCAATGGGGAAGCCTGTGACCGCGAGGGCGAAGAGCGCGAGTTTTGTCATTTTGAGTCTGGAGATTAGGATGATGGTCCCCGGGGTTGATCAAAATGCGGAAAACACGATGGGATTGCGAGGGATATGTAGCATTTCCTGGTTCGTTATTCGTCGTCGCCACTGCAAGTTATTCCCGGGTAATCGGTGCCCGATGAGGAAGCTGTGAGTGTCAAGGTCGGAGACACTGAAATGTCCAATGACAAGCTCAAGACCCACACGGGACTGCTTTTTGATGTGCTAGGGTCCCACCAGGCCGTCGCTGATCCTGCCCACCTGCTCAGGGGCCGCCACCCCATTGGTCAATTGGGCGATGAAGCTCCCTTGAACAGCTGCCCCGCAGTCCCAGAATTCCATTTGCATCTCAACGTCATCCCCAAAACAGCATGGGTCGAGATTTTCTTAAGTTCTGGATTGCCACATACATCATCTGATCTCACACCTCCGACCGTTGAGATTTCTCCCCAAACCACTCCCCAGTAAGCCGCGTCTTAAAGACGTCGTATTCCTTAACCCATTCTTCCGCAGGTGTCAATATTCGCTGTTTGCCTACAGCATCGCCATCGTTATTCACCCAGTTAACCAAGCCCATCACATAGTCAACCTCTGCGCCAGGTCGAGCTAGAGAGTGGAACGATCGCCCGAGCTCCTTCTCTTTGACCTTGTTCTTATACTCCTCCACCATCACCTCCCGCGCTGGAAGGTCCGCGCTGCCTGCAAACACCCTGGCTAACGCTTGGGCCTGGAAGCCGAACAGTGTGAAGGTCGCTGCATGATATGGCACACCGATGAAGGCGAGTGTTGGGTCGGGGATGTAGAAGATATCCCGGTGGAGGTTATGCACCATGTTGCCGTCCGAGGTAATGAGCACATCGTCACCGGCCTCGTCGAGGTTGGCCTCGTCGGAGTGCAGGTGCGCAAGGAAGGGGTACGAGGTGATGTACCCTGTAGCGAGCACCACGTGGTGGATGTCATCCAGGGCCGCACCGTCCCTGAGAACGATCTGTGCCGGGATTGGCTGAACCGGGGCCAAGTGCTGTTCTCCCGCGATAGCGCCGCCCTTCAGCTGCCGGAACTCTGCTATCTCACTCACACGGAGCGTACTGTTCGGTAGCAGGTGGGCCGGCGTGTCATACATGCCCCCGCGCACGCTCTGGTAGACCTTGTTCGCAACGCCGGCGAGCTCTCTGCAGATATCCGACGAGGATACACCGGCGCCGATGACCAGCACATTCTGCCCCTGGAAGCGTTGGGGGCGGCGATACTGCTTGGAGTGGATGATGCGTTCGGGGAATGCGGCTTTCAACTCCTTCAGTCCCGGGAAATCCGGCACCCGGGGCATGCTGTAGTGACCGGTGGCAACGACCACCAAGTCAAAGTGCCACAGACGTTCTTTGAGTCCGGCACTGCGGTGTTCTTTTTCTTTTGAGAGAGAGACAGTTCGCACTTCCCACTTTGCCCCGTCGGGAGTTGTCGTTGTCCGGACCTCATCCACGCGGGTATGGAACTGCGTGACTGCAGTAACGCCGTGCTCCGTCGCCAGACCCTGGATGTATTTCTCGGCGAGCTCCTGGCTGATGAGCTGCTCCGTTCCCTCGGGCCAAGGACCCAAGCTGCTGACCAGGACATTCGTGGGTATGTTGGTCTTGAGGCCCGCGTAGCACGGCCCCGGCGGCGCAAAGGAAACCTCAAGATCAGCGTCGATATCCTCGTCGATAAAAGGCTCGGGGGGAGGCGTTAGAGGTAGGCTCGCGAACTCGCCTCTTTGGGACACTTTGAAATCTCCCAGCGAGGGCCCCTGGCTCGGATACAAGGGGTCCTTGGGAATGCGCTCGTCAAAATGCCAGATTCCACCGACGACGCCTGATCTTTCAAAGACTGTGACGGATAGTCCCTCCTTCAGCAGGTATGCCGCGGCCGAAACCCCACCGATACCAGCACCGATCACAGCTACTGACCGAGCGCTCCCAAAGCGAGAATCAGGATGGCCAACCGTGGTTCTGCCTGATGCCATGACTAATACCAGGTGAGTAACGGGCGGGTGGAGGTCGATGATGCTTGTGTGTCGCGATGTAAGGTTTCTGTAGAGGTAGACAAAACTGAAGGCACCGATGAGGGAGATACGCTTCTAAAGTGGTCGTACCTACAAACCGCGATATGCCATTCCACTAGGTACCGGGAATGATTCAAATCGCCTGGGTGCTATTACCAACGTTGCCCCGCACCGCTGAGCACGTCACCAACCCCATCAAAGCTCGTGATCATCTTCGGATGTGACCATCGGAGTCAGGAGTTTGAGCCCCCATGTGTTGGAAGCTAAAACTAAAAGAGGGTGTTGGTTATACCCCTTTTGATTGCCGCAGGCACATGCAGATGCAAGTACGATGTAGGTGAGCGAACACCAAGCGTCCCCAGCAGCACTCCGATTCGCCTGATGGTCTACCCAGGTAAGGTACGTTCGTCGGAATTTGACATGAAAATGAGCTGATATTTAACTTGAACGGGAGAAGGGAGCGGGGAACTTCAGTCGGCCGCTATCACCAGCAAAAGAATATTCCACACCGTTGGGAGACACCCAAGATATAAAATACGCGGCGCGAAAGTAACCACTGACTTGAGTACTCTACTGTATTGCCAGGGAAACAATGTATTATTTTCGAGACTCTGCGGGATGAAAGCTAATGATAAGCATCTTTCAAATCCTGCCCCCTCCTTGCAACTTCGTAATGCTCATAGCGGGCCAAACTACCTCAAGCACCCAAAGATGCTTTTATCCGGCCATCAAGACACGATGACCACATTAACAATCACCTACTCCTCCCTCTGTCTATCCCGTCTTTGTTAAAAGAGCCCTGACAAATCACCTCACACACCATCACAGACCAGCCACGAGACCAGCCGTCTTGGCATCGACATCTTCACCACTATCCTTCTTCTCGGAAGCCGAGCTCGCCGTCTCCAGATGGGTTGCCGGACTGCAGGCGGCTTTGAGCTTCTCCTCACGCTTGACAAGAAGATGGATGAGGACGACGGCGAGAATCGCGCCGATCAACAGACCAAAGCTCGCGGGAAAACCGTAACCTGGCATTTGACGTGTTAGCTTATGTACCTAAATTAGGTAAGGTAGGTAAGAGGTTATCATTCCCCGATGACCTCCGAACTGCTGCTCACGTACGGAAGTCGGGTGCCATGGTCTGCGGGAAAATGATAATCGGCAGCCAAGCCAGGATGATATATGACATGCCATTCATGCTGCTGGCGACGACGGCGCGCTCTTCGTTATCATCGCGGCAGGCCTCATGGGCCCAGGCGAAACTATCACGGGATACTTTTAGCACATATTCGACAGTTTTGGCCGAGTACCTAGGCACTAGTTAGGGCAGGAGCGCTTACAAGACGCCTGGCATCAGCTGCACTCCTACGGTCAGGAAGGCAAACTGTTTTAGCGCGATTCCCGGGGGCCAGACGGCGAGGATGCCGTTTGGAATAAGGCCAAGGATCTGTGGGTTGTAAATGGTTCGTCATCTCATATCCTCCAATGCCTCGGTGTGCCCGTGCGGTTGGGGACGAATGAACCTACCAGGGGTATGACAACAAATGCAAACCTGTTCCGGGTGATATCCGACAGATAGCCCCAGGTTAGAGACAGGAAACCCGCAATCAGCCACGTGCCCGAGGGAATGACGTTTGAGTCGACAACCGAGAAGCCCTCAGATTTGAGCCAGATGCCAAAGAAGCCGCCGGACATGGATGAGCAGCCATAGAGCTGAGGGACGAGTTAGCAAAATGTCTTGTACAGGGTGAAGGGAACCTACGACATAGCCAAACACAAACGCATACCACCTCCAGCGAGACAGGATCCGGGTGAAGGTGCGGAGGGTGATCTTCGCAGGGGGAGCAATCCCGATAGCCTGCACGCGCTGTACCGCGATGGCGTGTTCCTCGTCGGTGAGGAACCACGGTTTACCCCTGTAGGGTGTGTTGGGGAAGAAGAAGAAGGTGGCGATGCCGACGGGGACCGTCATCACCTAGGAGCGAGGCCGGAATTGTGAGTGCCCACATGCGGCACTACTTAGGAGGGAGGGAGACTTACACCGCAAATGATATACAGCCACCGCCATCCAGCGAGACCATTCCTACCGTCCAGGCCTTCATACACGGCAGCCTGCAGATATCCTGAAAAGGCAGCACCAAGCGGTGCTGTGATCTGGAAGAGAGTTGTTCGCTTAGCGAGTTCTGTCTTGGTATACCAGCTGCCAATGACATAGATCACAACAGGCGAGAACGACGCCTCGAACAACCCGACCAGAAAGCGGAACGCATACAGCTGTGCCGGGCTCGACATGCCGGCCTGCGCAAACGTCCAGATGCCCCAGCCGACCTCCATGGCGCCCAACCAGATGGCCGGCGGGATCTTCTGGACGATTAGGGTGCTGGGAACCTGCATGATGGCGTACCCAACCGTGTAGGCCGTGCCCGCATATGTGTACTCGTTGCCGAGCATTCCCAGATCCTCGCGCATGCCAGAGATGTACGCGCTGGTCAGGTTGGTTTGATCCAGGAACTTCATGAAGAAGCCGGCACAGCTGATGATCAGGATGGCTAGGTCAAGCTTGAGGAGCAGTCGCCGCTCCTCGGGGCTCTTGAGGTGCGAATCCGTGTCCCAGATGTACGAGCGGAGCGTCTTTTTGGGCGGCGGTGATGCCTCCGCGGCAGCGGCCGAGGTTTTCGCCACTGACACGCCCATGGTGATGGTGTTGGTTGATGACAGTGAGACTCAGAAACTCGTAAGCCGGGGTGCAAAGAGGGGTGCGGAATAGGGTCCCGCGGGATGAAAGACATTGGTATGGAAGTCAGATTAACAAGCCGGGCGGGGCCAGAGGTTATAGCTCTAACCATGGTTTCGGGACCTGCACCAACTGTATGGTCTGCACAGGGTCGTCGCTTGCGCAATAAGTCTGAATGTTGGCTGGTGCGCTTGGTTGGACACGTGCATCGAGGTGAGATCACGACATTGAGACCCGGTAGTTGCTCATTTATCACTACCACAGACTCGATCTGCGAGCGCGCTTTCCCCGGATGATGAGACATTTTGAGCGACCAGCCAGCTTGTCCGGCAAAGACAGATGCGCGCACCACGTGGGCGGCCCGGTTTGGTACCGCTGCCGGTGTGCGCGGGGGACAAGGACCGGGTTGGTGGGGTAAGAACACGGGCTTCCACCGAGCGAATCGGAGCACAGTGGGTCCATCGGAGTCGAGTGGGCCACACCCCACTCCGACTCCGATCAAGCGGCACCTATCGGAGTTGAGAGTATGTTCTCAGTCGGATTCAGTATTACCAATGCAGCCATTCCGAACCTGACAAACGGCTCGCACCGACGGCCAATCGGACGTGCAGGTGGCGCCGCCCATCTGTGTCGCCGGTCGGTATCCTCAGACCGAAGCTTTGTTGATAGTTGCTTTCCGTCTTGCTTCCTCTCACCTTTCCTGGAAACACCTGGCTCTGGTTGTTCTCCTTCCACCCTTGAATCCTCGAATCTTCGCTCGACCCGCACCAATCGCTGCGATGGCGATCGCAACCCCCAAGCCCCTCGGGGCGCCTCTCGAACTGTCAGAAAAGCCGACAAGTACGGCATCAGTCACGCGGTCGGCAGGTGACCTCGCCGACAGCTCAACCGATTCTCAGGCAGCAGCAGGTGACGTCGCGGGGAAGACACACTACGGCTGGCAGTTCTGGGCCGTGTTCGCGGCCCTTGTTGCCGCCACGCTGCTGAGCGCTCTGGACGGAGCCATCGTCGCCACCACCCTGCCTACGATTGCTCTTTCTCTCGATGCCGGGCCTTCGTTTGTATGGATCGCCAACGTCTACTTCCTCACTGGGTACGATATCTCCCTCTCCCCCTCGATGACATGGGGTCAGGGTTAGGGCTCACTAACACGGCGGCTCGGGCTGCAGGGCCGTCCTCCAGCCGTTCCTGGCGCAGCTCTCGGACCTGTACGGCCGTCGATTGGTGTTTCTCGCCATCTTAGCCATCTTCAACCTCGGCAGCGGCCTCTGCGGCGGTGCCTCGTCGGCTAACGGGCTCATCGCGGCCCGCGCAGTGCAGGGGTTTGGCGCCGGCGGCATCAACATGATGGTCGACCTCATCATCTGCGACTTGGTGCCCGTCCGCGAGCGCTCCAAGTTCTTGGGCATGATCTTTGGCTGCATCGGCATCTTCACGGCCGTCGGCCCGCTGGTCGGCGGTGCGCTTGCCCAGAGCGGCCAGTGGCGCTGGGCCTTTTACCTGAACCTGCCCATCGGTGCCGCCTGCATGGTCGTCACGTTCCTGTTCCTCAAGGTCAACCACAGAGATCACGGGTCCTTTTCCTCAAAGATGAAGCGCATTGACTGGGGTGGCGTCGCCATCTTGAGTCTCTCCTGCGTCGGCGTCATGTACGCCGTGACATACGGCGGCGCATCCCGCCCATGGTCCGACCCACGCGTCTGGGGGCCTCTCGCCGCCGGCTTGGTGCTGATGCTCGTCTTTGTCGCCTACGAAGGCTCCCCCTTGGCCGTGGAACCTGTGACACCCTACCACTTGTTTGGAAACCGCACGTCAGCCGCCGCGTACGCCATGACATTCTTCCACTCCATCATGTGCCTCTGGGTGATCTTCGTCTTTGCTGTCTATTTCCAGGCGGTGCTGGGCGTGTCGCAAACCATCTCCGGCGTGTACCTCATGCCCACCGTCATCGCCTTTCCCATATCCGCGGCCGTGGGCGGCGGCGTCATGGCCAAGATCGGCCGCTACAAGCCCATCCATCTCGCCAGCTTCGCCCTGATGACGCTCGGCTGCGGTCTTGCCTCGGTCCTCGGCCCTTCGTCGTCGCCCGCAGCCTGGGTTTTCTTCCAGATCTTCCTAGCCGTCGGCATCGGTCTCCCCATGGCAACGCTCCTACCTGCCGTTCAAGCCCGCCTCTCGGAAGCGGACGCGGCGCGCAGCACGGGCACGTGGGCCTTCATCCGCAGCGTCGGCGTCATCTGGGCCGTCACCATCCCCGCTGCCGTCTTCAACAACCGCTTCGAGTCATTGCTGCACACGATCGACGACGAAGCGGCCCGGTCCATCCTGGACGGCGGCCAGGCCTACGCCCATGCCACGGCCGACTTTGTCAGCGCCTTTGCCGATGTTGTTGTGCGCCATCAGGTGCGCGAGGTGTACAGCTTGAGCGTACAGCGGGTCTGGCACATTGGGATCGTCTTGTCTGGTGTGAGCTTCTTGCTGGTTCTGCTGGAGAAGGAGGTGGAGTTGCGCAAGGAGCTCAACACAGAGTTTGGTCTGCAGCAAGAGGAGACCAAGAAGGCCGAGCCCTGAGCCCTCGGTGGGTGAGCTGGTCTGCGCTGCGTAAAGTAGGTAGAGGTAGCCGCTAACGCTTACACCAATGAAAGATTGAATAAGTGTCCTGCAATAATAGCGCTATTTATGAACCATGACATATAAATGCACGTAACGCCTCCTAGCTAATATGGATGAAGAACAATGTACGAGAATGAGAGGAGGGCCGCCTGGGCGGACATTTATCTGTTCTCTAACAGCTGCTTAAGATTTTTTATAATATCCATCAGAGGGGGTTCACCACCATGGACGCCGCCTTGCATGCTTTCCTGCGATAAGATGATCTCGCGGGTCGACACGGCCACCGGGTCGTTGAGAAAGGGTAGTCGGTAGTTGTGGTCACCTGGTGACAAAGAAATACCCGAGTCTGTTCCCATGCTGATGCCGAGCGCGTTCCCGATGTGCTGGAGCATGCCCGTCGTGAGCTCGATGAGGACCTTGACCTGGATGGAGACGTTATTCTCGAGCTGGAAATCGCCAAATTGCAAGTTTGGGAGGCTCAACATGGCGCTGGACCCGGACTGCGGTGGGACCTCAAGGGCTTGGTGCAGACGTGTGAAGAAAGCGCGGCAGTTACGCAGCAGGTTAACGTAGGTGGTAACCAGGTGGATCATGAGCAGGTGGTCCTGGGGCCTGGCTGCAGACGGGGGGGCCGGTGATGATGACGAGGCAGAGAAGCTCGAGTCTAGATCCCCGTTGCCATTGAGGTCGAACAGGCTGGCGCTGCTGCCGGCGCTATCGCCGCTGCTGCTGTTGGTACCATTTCCCTGCGATTCCGTAGAGTTCGATGACAGGGCCTTAACAATGTCCCAGAACCGGGCCGTCTGGTTGAGAACATTGCTGACGCTTCTATGCTGCACTGTTGACGAGCACGTCAGTGGTGGGTTGCTCGGCCTCGCTGCTAGTGGTGCCTGCGTGTCGAGGATCTCCCGGTATTCGACCAACTCCAAGCTAAGTTTCAGCAGCTCCTTGTAGCTGCTAGTCGACCAATGCGTGTCAGCGTCTGAACAGGGCTCTAGGCGTGCGCCATGCTCAGCCCATTCTAGGTTTGTGTCGGGCCCAGGCCCACAGAGCGTCGCGCTGTCTTCGGCACGTGTGGGAGAATAGGCTCCCATCAGCAGGCTGAGCTCATTCGCGTCGAAGGCCATGTCGGGGATGCTGAAATCCATTGGATGAAGCCCCGGTGATAGCGGCGGATTTGAATCCAACAGCATGTTTTCTCTGTTGGATTCAAATCCGCCAGTATCGTCCCCGACTTGCAATTTGCCATTGTTGTTTTGCTGCTGGTGCTGGTGCTGGTGCTGGGCCTGGGAAGTTGGCGCGGGACCAGTGGCAGTGAAGGTGGTGGTACATGGAAGACGGGACTTGGCGCATCGCTCACACGGCTTCCCGCGCCGTTCGTCGCGCTGGCAGCGGAGCTTGTAGTCGCGACAGCGGTCGCAGGCGGAGCGTCGCGAGTAGCGTTGGCTGCCAGGCATCGACATGCGGGGCCAATGTTGCATACTGTCAAGTTTGGGGTGTCGGGGACAGTTTCTTCTTCCGTCTTTCTGAACGAGATGAACCCCATCTTGCCCCTACCATATTGCGTGATCACTGTTGGCCATGTGCCATCGAAATTTGTGCGTGCCATTGGCCTGTCAACATGCATGTGGGGTTGAATGGGGCTTGAAGTCAAGACGAAGTCACGTGCACCATGCATCCTTTTTCACTTCCCCTCACGCGCCGACCAGAACGACTGGTAAGTCTCGTTTTCTATTCGGGTGATGAAATTTATTAGGCGATGAAATTCGAGTACAAAAACCAACTCCAAAAAAAAAGATCAAACTCTTATGTTGCCATAAGAAGTCTCTTCAATCTCTCCAGGAACAAGCGGGGAATCTATAGAGATCCTCCTTCTCTTGCGACCGGTCGAGGCGGATGCGGAGGCGGTGGCTGTGGTGCTGGCTGTACATGGCGGCGCTCCTTCAGCCACGCCACAAGCTTGTCGTAATACACGGCAGCGTCGTGATCTAGCACCACATCCGGATGCTTAACCCACTTGTCCTGGGCAAGCAACAGCGAGGCTTCCTCGGCGTCATCTGGCAGGCGCTCCTCGTACCGGGTGTCTAGGGTGATGCGCTGGTAGAGAAATGCGACCATCGCCTTGAGGTCGTCCCAGTCATAGCGAAACTCCCCGGGCCGGTGAATGCCGGCCATGTCAAAGTCGATCACCACCAACTTGTCGGTATCCGGGTCGACGATGAGATTACGGGCGGTGAGGTCGTGGTGGTGGATGCCGTACTGTAGGTGCAGCTCGTCGAGGACCCCCATCAGCTCCTGGAGCCAGCGGAGCTTAAACGGCCGTGACGGCGCCCAGCGGTCCATGGTGGGCGCGTCAATAAAACGGGTAGTAAAGCTAACCACGCCCAAGCCCGTCAGCTCTTCCAAGACAACGCACTCCATGCTGATCAAGTGGGGGTGGTGAGTCGGCAGCTGTGCGAGGATCTGCATCTCTCCCCACGGCTTCGGATGCGAATACTTGAAGACGGCTGTCGTTTCGTCCCCCCATCGAGACGTCGAGTACGCGACCTTGTCGACAAATCGCCCCAGCCGACCAGTCAGGGTGAGCTGCGACCGCAGGAGCGTGGGGTATGGCCGTGGGAGTTGGTACTCGTATATCGAGGGCTTGTAAGTCTCCTACACATCAAGACCACTACCCCACTTCTGATCGGCAGACGTCCACAAGACCTTGCCGCTGTGGCTCAAGATGAGGCAGCGGGTGTCGGCCGGGAGGTCGGCCACCACGTCGCACAAGAAGCCACATATCGTGGGGGCTTCCGTCTCGTCAGCCTGCTCGAAGCCAAAACTGTCCTCCTCGCTGTCGAACAAAGGAAGGGGTTCTCCCCTCAGGTAGAGAACGTCAAACATTCTGTTGGAGTCCGAATCAAACCAAACGTCAACTGCATGATTGTCAATGAAAGAAGCGTTCCCCTCCTCCTGCAATGCGTCCAAGGCTTTGACTCGGTCTGGCCCCGCCCAGCTGTCGGCAAACCAGTGGAATCGGTACAACGGCGTTCGGTCGAGAGCTAGCTTCGTCATCCTGAACGACAGAAAAAGAAAGAGGGTGAAATATGTGTTGGGTGAAGAGCGACAGGCAGCTGAGGAGATGTGTGTTCTTTGGGATGGAAAAAAAAAGGGGGGAATGAGAGCTCGCATGGTGTGAAGGTGGGGAGGAGACTTTATGTGTGGGCGCTGGGGCTTCCGCTAATCACCCAAAAACGGCATTCTTTATGCACCATTTCCGGGCGGACGGGGTGGTGGGGTGCTTGCAGAATCGACGGCCGGCGGACGACCGCTGACCGCTGATCGGTGACGGACAAAGTGATATCTCGAAAAAAGAAAAAAGGAGTTTTTTTTTTGAGGACGCATCCCCGTACTATGGCTCTTGTCTCACTTGTACTATGACCCCACTTAATCCTCATACATAACCCTAACCCTGTAATAATACCCACCCCCCTCCAATGCCGCGCATCTTTGACAGCTGTCAG
>Ga0247780_1000112_pt1 | contig 75469 bp, 86 predicted proteins | sample UWRJL079202R5_FD_179927 | JGI IMG/M metagenome (GOLD analysis project Ga0247780, IMG submission 179927) | Plant litter microbial communities from Arlington Agricultural Research Station in Wisconsin, United States - UWRJ-L079-202R-5 | ecosystem: Environmental > Terrestrial > Plant litter >...
CCCCCTCCCTCTTCTTTTTTTTTTTTTTTTTTTTGCGGGCAATCGCTACCAAATGAGAGCATTCAGCTCCAGCTAACCAAACACTTGTAACAGGCGAGACAAGTATGAAGCCCACAAGACTACTCTATTACCTTTCCAACTATCTTCCGTCCAATCGGTCAAATTTGCTCAGAGAGGGGTGTAGCTTCAAAGACAACCTCTTCGCGGGCGAACCACATTTCGGTATATTGCGGGGATTATCTGCCTATTTTTAGCGAAGGACCCGGTACAAGCTCCTGGCAACAATCAAGCTCACCCAGGCATGGATATGTGCTGGCCAACGGGCCCGATTAGCGGTGGGGTGTAAGAGATGGTACTGAACTGGACAACCCAGATCAACCTCATGCGAACCTCGGCTTGTCCCCAAGGCCTTACTTTCGCCACGAAATGGCAGCAATGGAGCTTGCGGTCATCAACACAATAATAAACAATATACAGAGTCACTGAGGTGTGCTAAATCATGGCTTTCCTGAGCTGCCCGTCTATTCCTAGGCTCCTGTCGTCTTGTTACATCGTCTGGATCTCTTTGAAAGCCAAGATCGAGGCTCTCGACGGAAACGCGAGCCGACCGTTGTGTTCGAACGTTGGCCCTCCTATGCCTACAAGCTTTCGTTCAACCATGCAACCACAAACCCATGCCTAACGGTAATCCTTCCTCTCGGTGACTTGTTAACGAATCGTTGGTTGCGAGCGGCACAAGGATGACACAGGAAATGAGAAGCACGAAGTCTGTCTTCGCAATGCAGGACGAGAAGCCCGAGAGTTGATGGTCCCCCAAGCCCGTCGGCAATCCTAACGGCAATTAGGCTGTGGCCATTGAGCATCGACGAGCAGGGAGAGCTCGACCAAGGGATGTTGACAGTTGCTGGTGGTGAGGCGCGAGGGCGGCCACCCCTAGACCACTCAGCCCTCGTGTCCGACAGGGATCATCAATCGTTGATGCATTGGGGGTTCGGCATATCGCTCCGTCAGCGGGGAAGGGCACAACAGAACAAATGCTTGGTGGCTCTCAGCGAACAGTTTCTCCGCCCGTTCCCAGAGTGTTCATCCCGCACGGGGTGTGCGTTGAAGGTCTCTTTGTCACAGGCCAGCGACACCTTCCCCCACTTCACACCTCCGAGAGGCAGAATAAATACAGCTCGAGATGAGATGTAGGAAGCGAAGGGACCGAGGAGTTCTATTTTGCGGTCACTCGAACCCGTTTACCGCATCAGCAATACCGACGCAATTCCACATGGAGCGGAAGGGATGTGCATAGGCGGGGAGGAGCAGTTCCATCTGAACTGGGGATGATGGAACCGCTTGACGTACGGAGGTTCCTGCAGGATCCCTGTGTCTAGGAGCTCTCGGAGAGGCAAGGCTGCCCAGCTGATATGAATTAAACACCATCTTTATTCGACGCCTCATGGGAGTTGACAGGAAATATGGGTTACGAGGCGAGACATCATGAGGCATGAGGACAGCCCTGCAGCTCGGGAAGCCCTCGCACCTTGTCTGGCTTCTAATAAAAGAACCTGGGCCGCTCTCCGACGGGAATCTGGGGTTGGGATTAGACGAGCAGGACACGTCGGCAGAGATGACCCGTCGACCTTAAATTCAAGTGGTTATAGCCAACCCGGATCTTCCCCTACCATCCGTCCCAACCTTATCGGACGACGCTTCACCGGCTACCTCATCAGACGACGTACCTCATTCCCGGAGCGCAGCAGTTGACGTTATTGGCCACCATGATGACATACTCGAAGCTATGCCGGCTACTTTCTGGTGCGTCGACCTATTTGTGTAATCACTGACACCAAGTTACAAACCGTCGTCCATGCCCGCTGCAAATTGGCGGCCGCCACGGGCCGGATTTCTCATCTCATGGATGGCCGGCAGTGGCAGCATTCCCGCCGAAGCCAAGACGTAATGCGAGGGCATGAGGCAATTGGATAGGGGAGGCGTCTGTTCAGTAGAGTGCGGCACTTTTGGTATTCTCTCATGCAAATGGTTCCAGGGGGCCAACACTGTTCGTACGTAGTAATTATTGGCGAGGCTTGGCAAAGGGGCGCGTACACAGTACGCAGGGCTCAGGATACGGCGTGCCTGCTTGACAGAGCACTTCGATGGAGCGCTGACAGCGCGGATGGCATACGGCTGCGTGCCCCCCCCAACGCATTCCCATCCCCATCGGTGATTCCGCTGCACATTTTCCCTTGGCGAAAAATGTTATTTGCCGCGAGGTACAGAGGCGGGTGGTGCGAACATCTGCAGGGTCGGTAGCTGGCGCGCGTGCATTGGGAGTTGGCCAGATCTCGGCCGGCACAACACCAAAGCCCCACCCAAGACGGCGGACAGTACATAGGTACAGGTGTGTGTGATCGCGGGCTGGCGGGGTCCAGTGCTTGGACCCGGCGAATTGCGCACCTCGGGGCAGGACACACCTCCCCACTCCCAGTGAAGCAATCGAGACGGGAACGAGCGCATTCCTGGTTTGGGGCCCTCGTACATTGAGTACATACACACACACACACACACACACACACACACACACACACACACACACGCCCGCTGCTTGATTGCCCCGAAGCCAGGAGCCCTTGGGCTCTTCACAGGGCATCGCTCGCGTGCGGAGCGGTACCATCAAACGGCCCCGGCTGTCGTAGAACTTCCCACGCGAAAGTGAGCTGAAAATAGACGGCCAATGGCACCAGGCTCCGCACCCCTTGCGACCCCCGCCCTGGATGGCAGGTCAATTAAAGTTCGGCAGAGGGAGAGGGCTAGGTAATAAACAACGACAATCACAGCAAACACGAGCACGGTGACAGTGCAACGCGATGAGACAGCTCCTCAAGAGCGAGGTGGTGGAGCTGCGAGCCTCGCACTCTCTCGATCGGGAGCGGCGAGGCGAGCGTTGCATTGGTATTGGCAGAGGATTGAGGATGGCCATCCCAACAAGCGGCTGCTGCACGTAACCTCGCAGCTCAATTGCGCGTCGTCGCGAACAGACGGATCCTCGACCTTCCAAAACCAGGGGATGCCTCATCATTAGCGATGGGGATGGGGATGGGGATGGGAAGCCAGGGAAGCTTCGTGCTCTGGCAGAATCCGGGTCCTTGGATTGGTATCGACGGCTCACGCAGGTCTCCCCCTCCCGCGCACGCGTGATTGGACCTCCGGCCGAGCTTGGGGCTGCCATCTCGTTGGCAGCACATAGCCGCATCTACGGATACTCCTACTCCATCCCATACTCCGCGACGGTATGGATGGGCTCCGGGAGAGGATGCACCCCCGCACGTCCCGGCCTCGTCTTAGTACCCGGATCCCCAAAGCACGCAATTCCCGAGGACACCGTGGACAGTGGACAGTGGACTCAGATATCGACTGGCTGCACATGGGCAATACTCCGATAGTTACCCACAAGCTCCACCGCAGCTCGGACAGCGGCCTTCGACCGTCCGCTTGGAAGCATCCACTTCGGTGTATCTCGAATGGAAAACCGGCGGCAGTCAGTCGTATGTTGCATGCCAGGGCCCGACCGACTACCCAGTCGAGCATCCACTCTGCCCGCCTTACTCCCTTGCTCCCTTGCTCCCTCGCCCTCACTTCGCCCATCCAAATCCTGGAGAGAGCGGTCACTATCGAAAGCAACGCGGGACCGAGGAAGAGCTCTCCGACCGGTGAGAGATTTTGCCGCCCGGCCAGCTCGCTCGTCGGTCCGACCACGTGTGAGTTTTGCCACGAGGCGCCCGCACGTCGCAGGCGAAGATGGGGTTACATTTGCCGTGAGGTACCTGTTCTCTCCGCTATGCTGCTAATGCTACTTTTTTTTTCCTTTTTTCCCTTACCCCCTATTTGTAACCCTGGCTCACTGGCTCGGGTCCTCTCCAGGCAGACGTTTAACGGACGATGGGGTATGGTATCCATCCCTGGCGCTAAGCTGGATGACGAAAGAGCTGCTGGCTCCCGGGCTAATGCGGAACGCTGGCTTGGGGTTGCGTTCGATACGCCCACCAAAACAAGTTGCATGCGGCACTTTTGCTTTGCCATGGAGCGTGGAGCGTGGAGCGGGGAGCCATTGATGGGCCGCTTACGCCCTACCTCACGCAACGCTACGCTGCGACGTACCGCCTACAACGTACGTATGCCACGCTACCAATGCTGCGAGGTAGGTAAGTTGGCAGCGGAGGGTTTCTACCTATTCCAGAGCCTCCTCTGCCGGCGACCACAAAAGGGTACACGGATCCAACAGCCGCCGGGTCATGCTGGATTGTTGCAACCTTCCGGCGGTGTCATCGCCGAGCATGGCCCGAGTGGCTTTTCGGTCAAGGGCCCGAGAAAGCGCCATCTGCTCTCCAGCCGCAGGAAATGCCGCCGAGTCCGTGAATACCGCCGGGAGGGGGACAGGACGGGCAGCATGGCACTTTTCGAACTTCCTCACCACCACCCCCTTAACCTCCCCGTCTCACCACCTGCAGGCGGAGCATCACTCCTCTCGATCGCCGGCACATCCTTCGGGGAGAAAAGGCGACGGCGCGGCAAGACTTGTCTGTTCCCGTGTGGTGACCGATGTGCCAAGCCAAGCCCATCCCGGGAGCTCCATTGGACGGGGCCGGGCTCGTTGTGTGGAGGTTGAGGCCCGTCGTTCCCACACTTACGCCGCCCCTACCCGGCACATCATCCGCTGCGTTGGTCAACTCTTTTAGCTCCACCGAGCCCACAATGGCCTTCAAGGACGACTACCTGGTTCTGTCGCGCCGGCACTTGACCTTGCCAGAAGCTGACAAGGGCGCCGAGAACTGGGGGGGAGACAGGATTCAACTGTCCCAGTTTATCGACCCTTCTGCTATCGTTGGCACCTCCACCCGCCTACGCTCACATTTCCACATCCGGACCCCAGCCCCCGCTTCCTATGGGGGTTTTGTACACCATGGATGACGGATCTTGGCCCTGCGTGCGTGCACAGCGTCAGTGCCACGATCAAACAATAAGGGGTGTCTCGGCCAGTAGTCCCTATCACGGTATGCACTAACCCCTTCCTCACCTCCCCCGCCCTTTTCCAGGACCAAAACAGTCTCGCCCGCCGCCTCCACCCATACCCCAAACACGATGGGTAGGCCAGTGGAGACGTACGAAATAGGTGTAGCTGGTTTGGGGCCAGCACCGTGGAGTTGACCTAAGCCAACACGATGTGATGCCTCTGTGATGTGGCGTGGTGTTGTGGATTCGCAGTGCCCATTACCGCTCCAATCCCAACAATGCCGATCTGACTTGACGGGTTTGCTCCCCGGGTTTGGTTAGAGGCGTACACTACTCGTAGCTCAGGGGACAGCTCGGGGCGCGGGAGTCCGTGATCTGCCCAGCCCGACCAAGGAGAGCGTCGACCTACTCGTTCCTAATCTGCAGGATGGAAAGACTGGGGACAATACCAAAAACTATTGGCGCCTGTTTAGGAAGGTCGTGGTCATCGCGTCTCTTTTGTCCTCGAGGGCAGTTCCTGCATACACAGTAGATAGGTAAACACGCAATCTCGGGAGGTTATGGTTTTCCCCTCGGCACCTATCAGCCCGAGAAAGGGGAGATTTTCTAGAAGCATAGCATAACATGCATAGTAATCCATCATTACCGCTGTCAAAGCCATCTCGATGCAACCTGAGGGACATACTAAGCTTGTGAAAAGTGCTACTCTAGTACCTACCTACCATATTCACCCATATATGACTTGCAAATATATACAGCATACATTAGTGCCACTCAATCCCATGTCCAGGTACCGATTTAGACTTCGATGGAGGCAGACATGGAAGTAAACATGGGAACCAGCAGCGATGGCGAAGACTAGGCGCGGTGTCATCGGCCGCTCTCCCGTCTATCCGCCCGTCTTCTGAATCCCGACCATGGTTTGGACAGCTCGTATTCGCTAGTGACATCCCGGGGACTGTAGAAACATCACTGGCAGGGAGGGATGGCAGGGGGGCGTGGGTGTTCTGTGCTCTGGCTGTGATGATAGGCCATTCAAGACATGGAGTATACCTCGTTGATTCGCGGGGACACCGGACGGATACGTGATTCACAGCAGGGGATATTTAGAGGTAATGGGATGCATATCGGTGGTGCTGCGGATTAGTAGCAGCGGTTGGATGTAATCGCCGACAGCTTGTAGTAGTAATTCCTCAGCAAATGGCTGAAAATAGCACTTGTAGGTAAGGGTGGGGGTCGGGATGTATCAACAGGAAGAGAGCGCGGCCGTCAGAGTGTCGACGATGCCCCTGGTTGGTTTGATAACTGAAGGAAACCGGCTCTGGAGAGAGAAGGTTTGTGATACGGACGTACCGCCGGCGGGATATGTGAAGGGGTGGCAGATGGCGAGGGGAAGATGCCTACCTAGGCAGTGGCTGGTTGATGTGATGTGTGATTGTGATTTTCAGTACGTCGGGTGGCGCTTGGGGGTTGCCTTCCAATTTGAAAGTCCGGTGTTCCATCTGTCTGTCTTGACTCGTGCTTGCTTGGTACTCGGGGCCATGTGATGTCCTGGGTACGTTGCATCGCGAGGACCTGGATATGACTGACAGTTGACCTCCCGTGATTCCGCGGCGGTACGGGAGTCTTGTGGTTGATTTTGGCCTTGATATCTTGGAGTGATGGTACCGGCGGTGCTGGTCGTTGGCGTAGGTGGTGGGTGTCTCACAGTAAGCAGCGGTTTGTCATTCTTTGTCAAGGTTTTCGCGGTGTCAGCAACCGGGATCGCCACTGGGCTCGTGTTGTCTGTTTGTACATTCGATGAGATGGTCGGCGACTTCGAGTGCAATCCCATCTGCAGAAGACAAGCAGGCTGGGCTGTCTCAATGCTGGGTAGTCGTACCCCTGATGAGGCGCAGAGTTCTGAGTACAGCGTGGGGATGAACTCTTGGGGATTCGTCGGTACTTTTCGACCGTTTCGCCCCCTCGCCAGTTTTAGAAGTAAGAACAACACCAGTGTCAGCTCAGCCCCGTCAGCGACATTGGCATCCAGAACTCCCAGTGAACACCTGGCTGCTGCGTCAAGAATTCATGAAAACCCGCAACAAGAGCGCCAAAGACTGGAGGCTCTTGAATGCACCAATATCGCCGTGTTTTGTGCCCCTTGTGATCCCAGTAATTCTTTGCATAGAATCCTTAAAGGCTCGAGCACATGCAAAGCAAATCCTCTGGCAGATTTTCCTGTGCCACATGTAAGCATGCCCAGTCTGCCTTGGAGGGAAAATGAGTTCCATACTCTGACATATGTGGTAGAAGTTTTGTCAATGCCATTGAAAATCACCACTGACATGATGAGCACGAAGCCGACAGCGAGTGTTCAGTTTTTCTCTCCTGAAGCCAGCACATGCGGGTCATTGACTGAAGCGTAGTTCCGCCACCACAGGAACATCGCAGGATTCGCAGAGGCGGGAGCCGCATGCATTTGCTTTCAGGCTAGCGCAGCAAGCTCCAGAACAGAGCAGAGAGGGTTCTGACAGCCTCAGCAAAAATCCTTCAGCGGCGTCTCTTGATGTAACGGGGTGTGCCTAGTCAGACAAAAGGCCATGCACAGAGGTTGCGGGTTGGTAGTACATCCCCTGAGGCTCAAACTATCTATCAGCCGATGTTTTCCGCCTTTGAGTCGGGTAGTGTAACGTCTTGGGTACTCGTGATGTTTGGCGACAAGTTGGGACTCCTTGGCGTGTGCAACCGAGCTGGTAGACAACCAAGCGTTGATCGCCGGCTTGATCGCATCGACTTCACATGCAGACAAGAGATGAAAGAGAGACCTTCCGCCTTAAGGGATGTTCTGGATGTCTTGGCATCCTACAATGAAAGATTTTATGGTCCTGAATTGGAAGGTTAGTCTTGAATATATATGAATGAGACGTTGTGACTAACGGGGGATATTCCGCGCAATAAACCATTAGAACCTCTCTGGCCAAAACAACCTGGCTCGACCGAGGCAAGCCGCTACAGCGCAAACTTCTCCTGTCTGATGGTTACAAAAGCCAGTTCCTGGACGATTTCTTGAAAGAGGGCGCAAAAACAAGAGTTCTCGGATCGCAATCTGGTCAAGTGGCCAGGCCTCCTGCGGAAGTTCGTTTGCGACATGTGATGATGTTGCTGCTACAGCGAGCGGCTCAGCCGACGACTTTCCACCGCCAACAACACCGTATTTCAACAGGGACTTTTGAACTCGATATTCCGCGTGGATGAAATCGGCTGGTTATGAGGCTTGACGGTCGACGCTGGGCGGCTTGGGCGATGGGAACCTCCTGCTGGATTGTCGTTGGAGACAAGAAGTCGATATCGAGGGCAGGGTGGCCCGGCTTTCCAAAGCTTCCCACACGGCGAGGCACCAAATACGGTGCGGCTCGACATCAAGACACCAGAAGATGCTTGAGGGTCTTCAGTGAGACTACTGCCTCATTCCGCCATGGAAGCGTAGAAGTTGGCAGTTGCGGTAGCTACGATGGGGTGCCGTCGCCTTCATTTTCTACCACGGGAGCGGGAATCGAGCAGGTGAGGACGTCTGCGATGTTGGAAGAAAAAAGGGGGCAGGTAAGCAAGGGCCTTCCCTGCGGCTGCAGGAACCCGTGGGCACGTTTATGGAGTTGCTTGAGATGAGAAGAGGGTACATTGATGAACTGTAGAAGTTGTCTCCTGGTGGAAGTTTTTGACACCAAGGTCAGTTGCAAAATGCTTCATCGAGTTTTCGTCCATCCAGAGTCTGGAGGAGGGCAGTCTCGTGCTCTTTAAGAGATAAGGTTGCACTTGGTCGTACTTACCTACCCCTTTCTAATCTGTGACGATTGTAAGTGTCGAGTTGATTGGTTGCTGAGTCAGACATTCCGCCAGACTGGCTAGGGGTTAGGGTTGAAAGCGACCACGTCTCCAAAGCTGCATCCACTTTATTCAGCCCAAAAGCAGGGAAGGGCCGGACCTGGCCGTCGATCACCAAGTTTTGGCGCGCCGGCATTGATTGGATTCTGCCGGCCCCAAGTCTCCGTGGGAAATTTTGCAATTGACACATTCTTTCGCTGTGTATTGTTTTACTCTGCTGTGTACGGAACACGAGTGAAGGCTATCGATTTGTGGACAGCTCTGCCGGGAATGGAGTAACGTGCTACGCGACTCTTTCGACCTATTTGTTCTGTTCTGCGCACCGCCGCAGCATCGCGTCCGAACCACTTCTGTCTCGCCCTTCGCCGCTTTCCCGGCACCGCTCCGACGCCCCGGGACATCTACCGATCCCTCGCCGGCGGCCGACGACAGAATTAGACAACCGCAGCGATGCCGTTCCTCGCGACCCTCACGGGCTACCTGACGCCCATCTTCTTGGTGCTGTCGCCCGTCCTATCGTACAGCGACCAGGCCTACTCGATGCACCGCAATAGATCGAGCGCCGGCTTCTCGTTGGATATCCCTCTCATCATGCTTGTGGCTTCACTGTGCAGGTCCGTACATGGTCTCCCATATCCGTCCAATATGCCACCGCGTGACAAGTCGCTTACACCCTTGCGCTTAGGATATTCTACTACCCCGGCGCACGATTCGACATCGCCCTGCTCATTCAGTCGTTCGTCATGGTCGTCATCCAGGTTGTCCTGCTGAAAATTGCCCTCGACAACCGACCCGCGCCGGCCTCCAAAGGTGGAGACGGCGTCGTCCCCTTCGCTCGTGCCCAGGAAGGGCTCTGGGAGCGGCCGCGCCCCTATCGGTTCTGGCAGTGGAGGTCGCCCAAACCGTGCGTAGAGCCCAAGCGGAAAGATTTCTCTGGTTGGTAGTTGCATTAGGCTAACTGTGGTGTATAGCTACTGGCAGTTTGTCCTGTCGCTCTTCATCGGTCTGACGGTTTGCGAGCTCATCCTCGCCCCAATGCATGGCGTGTACCCCGTCTACTCGTCTTTCATCGGATATGTCGGCCTAGCGATCGAGGCCACGCTCCCGCTGCCGCAAATCGTCGCGAACAAGAAATTGAGGTCGTGCAAGGGCTTCCGCTTCTCGGTCTTGGTCAGTTGGCTGCTAGGTGACGCGATGAAGATGGCGTGGTTCTTCACGTCGTCAACGACGATCCCAATGGCCTTCAAGATCTGCGGCATCTTCCAGGCCGGTTGCGACTCCTTCTTGGGAGTGCAGTACCTGATGTATGGCAGCGGTCCTAGCCTCCCGGCTGTAATAAAAGAGCACCCTCTGTCTGAATGGCCCGAATCGCAGAACCCATTCGCGACCCCGATTCCGCATTCCAGCGGGAGGGACACACCTCTGGGGAGAAGGACATCGTCAACGGAGAAGAAGACCTAAGAGTCAACTTCATAGAGGGAATAGATAACACACATGGATTTAAACTGCATGGAACACCACGGCCTTCGTACATATCGATTCGGGGGTTGCGATGAGTCTCGGTTCTATGATTTTGACTATTCGCTCATTCGGTTGCTCAGCCGGTCGCTCAGTAAAATAATTCGTATCTCACTCGCCAATGGGCGAGGTTGAGGCTCGAAGAGCGGTCTGGTTTGCGTGCAAGGATGGCGGGTTGATTGGCGCCCTTGAGTGAGGTGCGTTGAACATGAAAATCTGTTAGATGGCGACGCCCAGCCACCACATCAAGCTTTCAGGGCGGGTGCACAACAAGCTAAAGAAATGCCCAAGAACCGTATCTGATGCTTCCAATAGATTACTAATATTTTCTTCTCTCTTTCTATGTCTAGAGATCCGGTGTGCGAGCCAGAAGCGTCGAGCAATGCCTCACCAGAGAAGTCCACCCTTAGCAGCCTCGCACAAGTCCTCACCACAGTTTGGAGGGCAGAGACGAGCAAAACTTCGCAACCTCACAATTGCCTTTTTTTCATCTTTTCTCATCACTCTAATCGCCTCTTCCGTCCCATTTTTGCCTCTTTGTGTGGGTTCCGTCCCAATGTGTATGCGCGACTCCGGGAATTGTTTATCGCTTCTCTTGGGCAACCGATTGACCCCACCCCTATCGGCAACTGTACCCTGTCAGCGACTGTGTTTGGCTGTCAACGGTCCTGGGGACTGTGTGCAACCTGATCTGACGACTACCTACCTACGTTGGTAGTTCTGGTGCTGGAATCTTTGCGATACCCATTTTTTCGAGACCTCGGAGGAACACCCGTCGATACCTCTCTAAGTGTTGTGCGTGGAGGGCTGCACACAAGCTCGCTTAGACTCAATAAGCCTGACCGACACTTGTTTCGAATCGGCACCTCTATACTTGGTTCAAGTTATTGAGGCTAACCAGCGCTCTTGTTTATGGCCGGCACATCGGATCAAACACTTTGTTGAGGTTACTGAGTCTAACGAGTGCTCCTGCTTCAATTTGGTACTCCTTCGGCACTTAGTCGAGGGTACTGGGTCCAATCAGCGCTCTTGTTCCGGATCGACACTTGGGTAGTCTGTTGAGGCTATTGAGTCTGGTCAGCACGCATATTCTAAGCCGATACTTCAACACTTAGTTGTTGCTGTAGTCGTGTTTACTCGACGCTCTTATTCCAAGCTAACCTCCGGCAGCTTGTTGGGGACTCTCAGTGTGATCGACGCTGTTGCTCGAACTGACGTCTCAGCATCTGGTCGTTATCCTGGCCTCGCGCCAACGCTCTTTTTCTGGATTGGAGGTTTGGCACTCGTGAGTGTTCTCTTGCAAGGTTGGTGCCCTGGGAGACGACTCTGGTACAGAGAGGACTTCCAAAGTCTTGCCCACCGCAGTTTTTGCTCTCTCCATCAGAACTGTGCTTGACAAACAGCTTGCGTCTACAAGTTAGCACTCTCATATGAGGTTGGTGTCCCCAAGTCCGGTCTATCTCTGTACCTTTTTGTTACTGATTAGGGTTTAAGTGTCAAATAAACACTCTGTGGCTCAGCTGTTGGTCAGGTAATCACAGCTTTGGAGGTGGGATCCCTCTGTTGCTGTCCCAACCCCCCTTTCGAGCCCCTTTCGGAGCAAGCGAGTGGTGGCCCCTTTCGACCGCTTTCCTCGCCTGTGTCGTCGTTGTGGTCGTTCCCATCGAGTAGTTGCGGTCGTTTCAGTTCTTCGGTCTGATATTTGTTGTTATTATCCTCATTGCTCACAGAGCGTGCCTGCTCGTGGTAAAAAGCGGGAACCATCACCTGAGGGCACGGGAGGCGCACTGCGGCCCCCGCTTCTTCACCAGGTATTTATTCTTCCTACTGAAGCTGTCGTGACGCTTCCTTCCTCCTTCTTACATCCAACACAAAAGTCACCAATTCCAGAACTTCGCTGTCAAAAGCGAGCTCGCATCTGGAAGCCTTGACCGGTAAGTTGCCACCTTCACCCATATATTACAGCAACATCACAACAATGTTCCCTCTTGAATTCATCTTGCGGTTGTGCTAATTCTTCTTAGCAAACACCCACCAATTCCGGTGAGTCTATATCCCAAAACATGAGCCCCATCGCCCCTCCTTGGTCTGCGGCTTTGACTCCGCCACAATCTCAAACCACACTCTTATCCAACACTCTCTCCTCTGACCTCCTCTCCTTTGGCCTCCTCTTCCCAAGCCACCATCACCACCATTACTACCTCACGCCTTTCCGTCCCATCTTGACGTCTGGGGTTTTCGTCCGTCGTTTGTCCCGGTAGGTGGGTTCTGGAAGCAATAAAGCACACTGCTTGAGTGAGCTCTTGCTTGTCTGCTTACCTCTTGCCCGTGCAACCTCATGATGCTCCTCCGTCAACCGCTCATAGCATGCCTCTGCCACTCCCCAACCGAGAACACAGCTTCTTCTTCGCTTATCTCGGTCTGCTCACGATCATCACTCATCTAGACTGCTTTCTCCCACCAGGAGCGGATCCGTCATGAGCACTTTCATCTTCCCCTCCTTCCTCGCAACCTCAACCTTCGGAAACCTCGTTCGGGCAACGTCACTAACACAACTATTGACAGTCATCAGCCGCCACTCCCGCTCTGCTCTCCCTTGGGACCATTGGTAAGCGACTTTCTGCTTTCTCTCGAGTTTTCTTGACGGCAATTTGCTACCTTACAGCAAGCGCTGGTTTTCCACGCTCCTCCAGTTTTGGTTTTAACCGCTCTCTTCTGACACTCAACTCAATTTCTCCCCCCTTTACCGAAGTGCCCATTCGCCAAGCCTCCCTGGTAAGCGAACCTGGAATATTCCATGTCCCAAACGGCCTGCCATTGCAGCTATAGCACAGTATACAAACCCTCTTCCTTGCCAGTGCTGTTTTCACCGTCGCTGCTATTTTACTGCCCTACAGCGAGCGCTAGTTTCGAATCTCGCCTCCAACCAGAGGCCGGCTTTCAAACCCCCTTACTTTTTCTCCACGTACCCCGAACGCCAGCTTCCAACTCTCAGCTGGTGTTCTCGCTTCGGTCTCTCCTACTCTAAACAGAAGTTAGGATTTAACCACATTGATCTTTTATCCCAACATCAGTTTCCTGCGTTGATAGCATCATCCGATCCTCTACTACCTCACAAGGTACTGGCTTCATTTGAATTTTAGCCAGTTTTCTTCAAACCCCCAACCACGTGCCCACATCGTTTGACTGATATTTGCTTACTCATTTATTTTTTTTGGTGACCATTTACCGCCTCAGCTCTCACGCTTGCTTGGATCTCATCAAACAATCGACTTTTCGATCACATTGAATACCTGATTCTCCTGCTGACCGAGTCTTGCCTAGCCCTGACAACCTACAAAACCGACAGGAAGCAACTGTGTCCGCTCAGAACGTCGATCTCCTCGATAAATTCGGACCCAAGCCTCCAAAATGGCAGGAGGCGCTGAGAAGACTCCGGGCAAAGAGAGAAAGCAGCCGGTCGCCAAGGAGAATTTCAGAACGTACGAGGCTCAGGCGCGCCTCCTTGCGGCTCTATTCGCATCGCACGACATCAAGATCAACTTCGAAGGTAAGTCTAGTTGCGTCGCGTGTTCCCTACAGTCATCGGTCCACATCACAAAACACGTACGCTCCTTTTCCTCTCGCACCCTCACTTCCCGATGGGGTCATGGCGGGTCTGGATCAGAACGAAACTTGGATGGCTGAGAAGGACTTGGCTTCAACTGTTTTTCTCCTAGTCCGAACAAGTAACTGATCCGGCTATTCGCTCTCCCAGCCCTCGCCAAGGCATATGGCGGAGGCGCCACCGCGTCTAGTGTGGAACACCGGTTCCGGGACGTCAAGAAGCGTGGGCAGGCCATCCGTTTGTTCTTAAAGTACGGTGGCGATCCCCTGGGAGATTTCCCAAACCTTGTGGACGTGAACCGAAACACGGACATGGGCCCTATTGAAAAGAAATTCGTGAAAGAGGGTCTCGATATAAGCAGTACGAACCATCTCGAGCCACGAATCGCTCATCTCCTCTTCAGATGGTTGCTAACGAGATTCCTTCTGAAAACAGAGTTGGCGAAGATGTTCGGCGGAAGTTCTGCAGGTGGTGTAGCCTATCAGATTAGGGGTATCAAGGCCAATTCCGAGCGGATGAAGGCCGCCGCCAACGCCGGCCGTGACCCCAAAGAAGCCTTTGTCCTCGGCAGTACCGCTGAAGCTCTCGCTGGAGAGGCTGCGCCCACCACGCCGGGCACGAACAGAAAGCGCAAGGCGCCAGCCACGGCCCCGGCAAAGAGCGCCCCTGGTTCTCGCACCCGCACTGGCGGTGCGGCTTCCTCGGCCAGAGGAGGCCGCCCCAAGAAGCTCATCAAGATGGAGACGACGGATAAGGACGAGTCTTCCGAAAAGGACTACGACGAGCTGGACCGCGAGGCGAGCCCCACGCCGGCTGCCCGACGTGCCCGTGCCAACACCACTCTTGGCCTGAGCCGCGCTTCTACCCTTCCGACCGAGTCAGAGGTCCAAACCCCGTCTGCCGTCGACGAATTCGATGATGATGACGACGAGGTTACCTTTGTCAAGGAGGAGAAAGCAACGCGGAAGCCTGCCACCACTGGCTCTCCTGTCGAGTCTTCGCCTGTTTGGCCGCCCGTTCTCGACAACCACAACCCCTTCACGTCGGCTCTAGAGACCGCATTTCCGACTTCTACGTCGGCTCCCACGGCGACCCCCTTTACCACGGCTCCGCAGAATGGCTACTCGGCAGCGGTGTTGCCTGCTATCGCGACGTCAGTCACAGCAGGTCCACAGAACGGCTACTCAGCCCCGGCCGTGGCTCCTGTTCAGCAGAACCGCTTCATCTCTGACGACCTGAACAACTTGTACCGTTCCACTCGATCGTCTGCTCAGAATGGTCAGGCCTCGGCTACTCTTCGCGCGAACCCGCAGTTCGCCAACTACGGTGTTCCACAGCCGCCCGCTCCGCAGTACCGTCCAACTCAGCAAAGCTACCTTCACCAGCTGTTCCAGTACGATACCAACAACTGGGGAAACAGCCCAGCTAGTACTATTCCCTGGGACTCGTTCAACTCGTCGACCAACACCACGCCGAGCATGCCGTATGTCGACCCTTCCAAATCCTTCGACGAGCCTGAGGATGAGGAGGGCGCCATCTAGGTGTACCTCTCTTACTCAACACCATCGAACACTCTTGAATGCCTCTTTCTTTTCAGCCTGACTCACACACCACCAATGGAGACATACAAGCGGGCCACCCCGAGGGAGGCAGCCCCGCGTTTGGGTTAGATTTCTTCTTCTTTCCTAGCCTCCCCTCGGTTTCGTCGTCGTCGTCTGTCAGGCCGTGGCATATTCAAGAGTCTATACCCGAATCTCGGGCAATTTTCTTTTTATTCAGTTCAGTTCCGCACAGCACTGCCTTGGTTTCCGGTCTGCCTTGAGTTATTCTTTCCACAACATGAAAGACTCCGGAAAAACGGAGCTCATATTCAGCACCGATTGCATGACCCGCACCGTCCGCCTCGTCTCGACCCACGGAATATCTAGCCCGTTGGGAATACTGTCGCTTTCGCTCACACCCTCACGTCACTGAGATGTTTCTGGTCGGCGGCCACACTTTGGTGGCGAACTGGCTGGGCAGGATTTGATACTGGGAGGAGAAGGGGTTGGGGAGCTTGGGATGGGGATGGGGATGGGATAGGAGTTTGGGAATGGGATAGGAGTTTGGGAATGGGGGTGTTTAAGTTTTTGGCTTTTTCTTTTTCAAATGTAGTTTTATTGTACTTAAATATACTAATGCCGATTTATGACCTCAAGCTTGTTCATTGTGTGTTGCGCTCTGTGCTATGCCAGGCTGTGCTGTGATGAGTGCTGGTGATAGGTGCGATGTGTGAGATGTGCCTCATGTTGCAATACCACCTACTCTCTTGCTTGATTGGACTCATCGATTCAACATTCAAGCTGTTATCCCCCTTCATGCTGGCCAATACTGTGTCAAAAGAATTGCCAGGGTGTCTGATTCTGGCCATTTCACGCTCCCATCCCTCCTTGTGACTGCTTCGCTCCTCTGTGGAGTTCTCCCCTGTCTCCCAACATGACGCCCCATGCTATCCACCACGCTCTTGGAGTAATGACATGCTTTTATCTTCTTTGGCTGCGGCCATCATCATGCATTGCCAGCATGTCAGATATTGCCAGCAGCACGTTAAACAACGCCAGGTCGTCAGACAACGCCGGCATGGTTTTTCACCAGCCCGGGATCTATGCTCCAGTTTGGACTGTTGAATTTCCCAAAGCACCATGCTTCAAACCCGGCGACAGCAGGCTTGGTACAGCGTCACAGCAACGGACCCGCGAAACCACTACCAACAAGACAACCACCCCTATTTACAACAGCATCATGAACAATAATCCATCAAAAACACACCCACTACGACGGCGCAACCAGCAAGGCAATCCTGCTCTCTTCTCCCGTATTTCGGTTTATGGCCATTGAGGTTGTTTCAATGGGGCCGATGTCCGTGTTTCGATTCACGTCCACAAGGTTTGGAAAATCTCCCAGAGGATTGCCACCATATTTTAGAAACAAACGGATGGCCTATCCCACGCTCCTTTACGTCCCGGAACCGGTGTTCCACGCTTAAGGCTGTGGTGCCTCCTCCATATGCCTTGGCGAGGGCTGGGAGAAGAGGAGAAGGTAACCAAACCTACACATATCCCACTCAACCCAGCAGTACGGTACGATCGCCAAATCTAACCTGCCGGGCCAAACCCAGCCCGCCAGCGCTAGCTTATCCCGATCCCGATATATCCAACGGTATACGCGACAACCCATCGTCAAGCAAACACCACTACACGCGGATTACACATACATCACAACTTCTCGAAGACGGAAAACGACGATGCCCGTGCATATGCGCGAGAAGGGTAGATGACAAGACGTTGGCGGGGACGAAACAACGTCGAGAGTCTTGGCACTCGGTGACAATGGCGCGCCCATAGACGGTGGAACTCAGTGGTGTCAACTCGCAGGATGGACTGGCACCTCTGTGGTTTGGACAGCTGAGATCGGATGGCGGTGGATAACTGAACTGTAATCAGTTACATTTCGAAGAATATTGCTTGTAGCTAGTAGTCTATTATGCTTATCAGACAGATAAGAAGTCAACATAGCTATCAACATGCGCTCCGGAAACTCCTCATCATGAATTCTTACTCACCCATATGGCTCCGTCTACATCAGCAAGCCCTCGCCATCATACTTAGAATACGGCAGATACGTTTCAATTACATAAACCCCGCTGCCTGTTACCACCCCCGTCCCCCGTCCTCGAACCCCCACATTCCCATCACCAAATGTCTGTCTAGCGTGCATCTATATTCCATGCAGCAACCTGCAGGTCAGCCTCTCCCCCTTGCGGGGAATCGCACCCGACCAATCGAGACGCAATATCTTCTTGTTCTTCTTGTTCTTCTTGATTCCCACCCAGGGCCTGCCTACCTACATATCTATCGCTGGCACTACTAATTCAGCAGCAAATCCCACAGCGCATCCTTCTCGACAAAGTCATGGTGTATGATGTTCACCAACCAGGCGTCCGCCCGCACCGCCTCCAAGAGCTTCTCGCTATCCGACCCCTTTCCGTACACCTTTGCCCACTCCCCCCATATACCAAACGCCTCTTCGCTCCACGCACGGAAGCTCACCTCTTCAATGATGGTGGGCGTGACGATCTCCTTCCCGGGGAACACGCCCCACGTAACCGCGTTGGTGCTGGGCTCTTGGAGCATCGGCCGGCCTTGCGCGTCTAACGACCCCGTTTCGGCCCCTCCTGCCGAGTCCGAGCTGATGAAGTCGCCCGCGGCGTTGGTCGCAAAGAAGCAGATGATATCGCGCGTCTCCGGCCGCTGCAGTTTCTCCAGAAGCACCCGCCAGTCGGCCGACGGGATGAAGAACTCGACAAATGCTTTCTGGAAGACGAAGCCGTTCTGCGGGCCCCATCCAAATGTGGCGTCACTGGATCGCAGCCCGTTGACTGCCGGCTGCGAGGCCAGCGACCACCAGCCCTTGGAGTTGACCCGGATGAGCGGTGCCCTGATCGCATCTGTCTCCGCATTGAAGCCCTCCTCGCTCCACGGGATCGCCGTGAGCTCACCCTTGAGATGACGGATAAAGATATTGCTAATATCCTCCGTCGTCTTTGGGGTCCCCCACAGTTGAAGAGCCTGAGCTACCGTGACGTGCAGGCTTACGCCGTACCCGTCAATTTGTCCGTAGGCAGGAGATCTGGCGTCTCCCCATCTACCGTTCGGGAAGTCATCCCATGTTGCCTCGCGTCCGAGTACTCCTTCGCCTTCTGAGATGGCGAGTGTGTTGGCTCTGGTGTTGACTGGCTCAGCAGGGACGCTAGCCTCAAGAGCAGTTGCTTCGTAGTCGGGATATGATGCTGGCCTACCTAAGACGATGACGCGGTTTCTGGGGTCAGAGCCGACCGACGACTTTCGTCTCTCGAGATCCTGGATGGACTGAAGGGGAGTGGATCCGTTGACCTGCAGAGTCGGCAGGACCGGAATAGCCAAAGTTGCCTCCGCCAGTTCGGGTGTGCTTGGAGGGATCAAGCCCGTGCGTTCCAGGATGAACGATACTGACTTCTCTAGGTTTAATGTGTAGAAGTGAAAGCCCTTCGGCCCTACCGGCGTCCTATTTTTGATTTCCTTGACCTGTTCCACGAGTTCGCTGATAATCTCCACTCCCACTGCCTTGACCTTCTCATCGTCGCCTTTGGCTTCGTCTAACCGTGCCATCAAGGCATCTGGCATCTTGGCGTGGCTTAATTTCGTAGTTCTCTTGATCATTTGGTACCCCTGGATGGCCATGAGGCCTGGGATTATGGGAATGACTTTAAATGCTCCGCTCGGGTGCTGTCGCAGCGTCGTCTCAAAGTGCTCGTATGCTTCAATATCGAAAAACAGTTGTGTCATGATAAAATCGGCCCCGGCCTGTACTTTCTCAACGAGATAGGGCAGGTCGTGCTCCAGGCTCTGCCCGAGAGGGTGACTCTCGTCTGCATGGCCCTCAGGGTATGCGGCAACGCCGATGCAGAAGTAGTCGCCGTGTGTTTTCCTGATGTAGCGCACCAGGTCGACGGCATACGAGAACTCTTCCGCCTCGCTGCTCTCCGGCTCATCCGTGGCGCGGTACTCGGCTCTCCTTGGTGGGTCACCTCTGAGGGCGAGGATGTTTCGGATGCCAAGAGCCTTTGCATCCTCTAGGGCCTTGTCGATCAGGTTGCGGCTCATATTGGTGCATGTGAGATGGAGACATGTTGTCAGGCCCAGCTCCCTCTGACATATCTCAGCCAGCTCGAGGGACTTGGTGGCGGTAGAGCCACCGGCGCCCCATGTAACGTTGACAAAGAGCGGGTGCAATGCCCTCGCCATGCGATCGAGCCGATCTCGGAGGTTGGAGAAGCCCATGGCCGTTTTGGGCGGGAAGAACTCGAGTGAGAAGAAGTTGGCGTCGACCGGCAGCGCCGCCAGCTTGTCTGTAATCTTCTCCATGGCGCGATCCCTGAGATTCAGGGCTTCTAGTCCGAAGTCAGGGAGGTACTCGCCCATATGAGTGGCGGGGTCGGGCTGTCTCCTGAAGTCGTTCACACTTGTGGCCCAACGATACGGCGGCGGCGCAGAGGAATCTGAGGCGCTTTCGGGTACGGGGCCCGGGTTGTGGGAAGACGATATCGTTGGCATTGTGGTCTAGGAGTCGCGGCTTTGGCTGCCCCTTATAAATGTTCAAGTCTAACGCTGGATTTCTCTTTGTCAAAGAGCGATGCACTGTTTGCATTGTGCAGTTTTGCGCACTCTACTGTGCTGGAAAACCCCACCTTTTTTTTACGTAGGTGACGTGATTGGCGTGGGGTCGATAAGATCGCTGGGCTCTGGGCAGCGCGGGGCAAATGTGGAGAAGGCAACGTCGAGCGCCTCCAACCACGGCGAGACCCGCTGAAGCCCTCTCGGGCACCTGCCGACTTGCTGCGATGCGGTCCCGTTCTGTTCGCCGGCAGCCGGCTCATTGGCGAGCCCTGGTCAGGTGCCTTTGCCAGCGGGAAACGTGCTTGGGACGGTTCCCCATGGTCTACATTGAAAAAGAAATACTTGTACCTGATGGCAGTCTACCCCCACGGAAGAGGGGACTGGAGAGTTGTTACCGGCTGTCAGTTACCTTCCTCTAGAGTGTAGACACGCAGGCACGCCGACATAGCGCTGGAGGTTGTTGCATGGCCGAGCTGAGGTGCAGATAGATGCCCCTCTCTGCAACGTGAATTCCAGAAGGTGACGGGATGGCGGGACGGATGAATAGACACCTGCAGCGCACAAGGGTTAGCCCTTGAGACTGACAAAGAATAAAAATATGCGGGTGGCAATGGTCCAAGGGGCTCAGATATATAGCCATGTTTTTCCTCATGCTCAACTCATGATATGGGAACCGTCCCTGCCGGTGAGGGCGAGGAGGCTCCATCATTGCTGAGTCGGCTTACCAGATAGTTACACGTCATCAAAGCGGACGCAGGAGAGCAATAAAAGGCGCGTAGGGACTCACGCGTTGATGTGCTGGCACACGGTATGGCACCTATTAAGGGCTACCTTAGGTATCATACACGACAGTAATCTGTCTACTGTGTAGGGGAAAAACATGTCCGAATCTTGCATTAGGTCATCAACGTTTCATGGACGCCGCGCAGATGGGGCACTCGTGATGATGGTTTTAAGCAAGGGCATTGAGGAGTCAATCTTGACACACGATCGTTCTCGGCCAGCAGCGTGGAGGTGGAGGGTAGCAAGCTGGCGGTGATATGCGGTTGTGGTCTATATGAAAAAAGTAGAGGGAAAGAAGCACGCGTCGAAATTTCCAAGCCTTGGTACTTGTACCCGTTTGCAGCCGTATATTCTGCCGGTTGCCACCGCCCGATCCGGTCCGTGGCTTGTGAGGCTTGCCACTGGCCGCCAGCGGGTTAGCTCTGACCTTTCCTTGCAGTGGGCTGTTGCTGCAACCAGTCACGGGCAGCGTTGGTGGGCCGGGACCTGAAGACCCGCCGTGGCTCGCAGCGCTGGGGCCATTGCGGTCAAAGATTTGTCTTTTTCACGATTGAATCAACGTCGCAGAAATCTCCATCTTGCCATTCTTCCCGTGAAAGCGCCCAAAACACCGACTCCCCTCCCACGGCCCAATTCCGACAAGAGCTTAGCCGATATTTCATTTCATGAGCCATTGCACCACCGCATCGACGCCGTCAAGACCCCGACTGACACCTCTCGCCGCCTGCCGCACATACTCGTCCGCCCCGAGCTTCCTGACATCATCCGTACGCCCATCAGCTTCAATCGTGGACGTTGCCTCGACTAGTGCCGCCGCCGCCGCCACGCCAACACCCGCACGCTTTCTCTTCCGGTTGTCCACGCCGCTCGCTTCCCCGTAGACAAGACCATCTCTGAGATTCCGTCGTCGCTCGTTGGTGCAGCACCCGCTGGGTTACACGCACGCTCCTTCCCCAAACCCACCTTTAATCGAGGTTCCCGGTTCCGACGTCTTCATGGATAATCTATGGAGTCGCCGTGCCAAGTAAGTTCTTTTTCCGTCTGAAAGGCCAGCAGCAGGGACAAGCTGGTGCTGACTAGTCGTTCTATGACCGCAGCTCGAGCAACCTCACCCTCAAAACGTCAGGCTCTGGCGGCCAGGCCGATAGTCCTTCGGGGCGCAACGCACCATTTTCGAAGCGATTTGGCGGTGATAGCTCTTCGCACGGAAAGTCCAATCCATTCAACTCCATAACCACGCCAGGCGGCGCGCTCGCGTCACCGACAGGCGGCGCCTCGAGCGCCTTTGGCCTGGGCTCCGGTGCCTTCGCCGCGTTCGGCAGTACGTCGGCGAAGACGCCCAAGTCGCCCGGGAACCCCTTCGAGGCGTCCTTGAACCCTCTTGCCAAAACCCCCTCAGCTGAGAAATCTGCACGGGAGGGTGGTTTGGGTAGCAGAGTGATCGGGAAGCCTGCGTCGAATGCCTCGCTAGCTGGGTCCAACAGGACTGCTGCGGGGTCTTCCTCGGCAGTTTTGGCCGCGCCGAACCACCAGCTCCGCAACAGCTGGGTTTTCTGGTTCCGCCCGCCCATCTCCAAGGCGAACGGGTTTATTGAGTATGAGAAGACGCTGCACCCGATCGCCTCGTGCGATTCAGCAGAGGACTTCTTTGCTGTATATGAGCACCTGAAGCGACCCTCCGTGCTGCCTTTGGTGTCAGACTATCATCTATTCAAGAAGGGAATTCGTCCAATATGGGAGGATGAAGTGAACAAGAACGGAGGGAAGTGGATTGTGCGCCTGAGGAAGGGCGTCGCAGATCGCTACTGGGAGGACCTGCTGCTCGCCATTATCGGAGATCAGTTCAGCGAGGCCAGTGAGGAAGTGTGCGGAGCAGTGCTGAGTGTCAGAAATGGGGAGGACATCATCAGCATTTGGGCTCGATCGGACGGACAGCGGGTTCTAAAGATTCGGTATGGTGTCAAGCATTGCAATCACCCTTCCAGGTTATACTAACCACTCAACTAGTGAAACGATGAAACGGGTCCTTCAGTTCCCGCCGGACACGAAGCTTGAGTGGAAGAGCCATGATTCGAGTATCCAGCAGAGGACCGCCATTGAGGAGTCTCGACGCGAGAAGGCGGGCAACCACCACAGCGAGAAGCGGTCCTCCAAGCCGCATCAGACCCAGGCTGATGACCTGAAGAGCTCGCTCAACGCATAATACCCTTTCCACATTCAGGGCCCTTATGGGTGTTCACAGCCATTTCCAGCGGCATATATCAAAAGAAAACCACTATTGCCTCAACACAGGAAGCACAAGCTAATCCAGAACCTTGAATTCCTTCCTACAAATGTACAATATCGGCCAGCAAGCATCAAGTGAAAATCTTCCAGCATCCCCCGAGTGGACCTCAAGTGGTCTACCCTGTTTGCCTTTGGACAAATTTTCAGTCTATCTGGGCAGCAACCTATTTCATTTTTGACTCTCTCAGCGACATCTTGGGGAACGGTTGGGTTGGGAGGAAGCGAGAACCCCTTGTTTTTTTCGGCTGGGTGGTGGGAATGGGACATTACTGGGAGGCAGGCATCATGAACCGGGTCCGGCTTTTGCGAGTTTTTTGTGCTTTCTCGTATGCAGAAGTGTGTTTTGTGGATGTAACTGTAGTTTGTAGTTATAAGGTAACTCAGCAAGCCCCCGTCCTTACCTGACTCTCTAGCGAGACGGATGGGAATCGGGACAGATACCAAATAGGCTGGTGGTATATCTACTATCCAGGAGGTTGCGAGTACATTGCCACCTCTTCTTTGAGGAAGTCCAATGGCTCTGCGAATCTTGCAGATGAATATACACACTTAGCCAACACATTCGCCTTTTGCTTGGCTTGTATTTGAGCTATGTATACAGCGCTGGTCAACCTTGAGGGCTGAGGGCTCTTCTCAGTCCGAGAGAGCTAGGTCCTTTTTGTCCACTAGCATCATCAGTGATGATGATGATGCTCAAGCCTTCCCTTTCCCTTTATGCCTTGGAGGCTCCCTCCTCCTTTCCCACACCTGCAAGTATGTCTCGCCGAGGTAGAGCAACTCGCTCCGAATCTTATCGACAAACAGGTCCTGAGCAACGACCCACTCGTCTGAGGCCTTGTTGCGCAACTGCACCTTCCACGTCTTGCGCTCCTCGCCGCTGTCGGCGACGTCATCTTTGGCGCGCACGGCCTCGTGAACCACGTTAGCAACAAGGTCGTACCAGATAGGCTCGCCTAGCGGGTGCTGCGCCGGGTCAGGCTCGACGTATGGGGATATGTCGAGGTTGTGCGGGTCGAAGGTGACGATTGTGGGGTTGCGCTCAGAAACGAATTTGTTCTTGCTGAAGCGCTTGACGTGGAAGACCAGGAAGGGGGGCAGGGGGTGCACAAGGCGGTAACGCTTGCGTTGTGCGTTGAGCTCTTGTGCTGTGACGCCGTTGTACTTGGACAGAATGGTCGTCAGCGGCACCTGGGGGATGATGTTGCGCTCGAACTCGTCCTGGAAGAGCGGAGCGGCGGGTAGATCGAGGGTTAGGAGGAGGAAGCGGTTGATGTCAACTTTTACTTCGGCTACCTCCTCAAACCGCAGCCGGTCCGAGGCATCGGCCTTGGCTGTGATGGCTTGGGACTCGACTTTGAGCTTGCCCTGGAAAACACGATGCACCATACTTGAGCCTGGCTTGGTTTTGCTGCCGCCCAGGCCGAGGTGAAGATGGTTGAGGAACCATGAGAGGAACTCAACCGGGTCTGACTGCGCCGTTAATGTGAAGCGCTTGTTGGATCGCAAGGAGATCTCCTGCAATAGCTCGTGCGGCGACACGTGTGCCTTGAAGGCGCGGGGATTCCAGATTTTGCGGAAGAGGATCGACGTCCGCTTGACGAGTTCGGGCGCGCTGCTGAAGTCCTCTAGTAAGAGGTAGTTACGTAGTGGTGCGGCGTGTGAGAGTGCCTGCACAACGACGTTGAGATAGTCGTTTTCCTTGATGTTGTTCATGCCCACGAAACCGGGGACGTACTCCTTGCCAGCGAGCGTCCACGACGTGCGTGGGCGGCGGTCGAACTCCATGACCTCCTGTCGCGTGTACCGCGGATCCGACACGTATTTGATATCGTCAAGCGACTTACTCTCGACCTCATAGCCCTCGGGTAGCACATAAACCTTCTGCGTGCCCATGTTGATGAACACATGGTGGTTCTCCTCCAGGGCGTGGAAGTAAGCGTGCGACTTTGGGCCGCGGCCCTGGAAGTACTTGCCGCACACCAGGCAGGCATAGACGTTGATATTTGACAGGCTGACAGAGCAGAGCTTTTCGAAGTCGAAGTCGAGCACATTGCGATCGATGGTATCGAGGTAGAGATCCCCATAGCCTTCGGTTGGTGCGGATTGCCGGATTGGTGCCTTCTCTATTTCGCCGTCCTCAATGTCGGACCCGTCGTCTGCCTCGTTTCCATTGCTACCCTCCCCTATCCTATTCTCTTGAAACTCCCCGCGGCTATCGCCCCCATTTTCGTAGGCGCTGACTGGTGTCAAGCTCTTGTTATAATCGTCTATCCTGGACCTTTTGGAGGCCGGCGAATCTCGATCTGCGAGCTCGTCGAGCGCTTCTGACGCGTGCCGCTTCGACATGTCGCGGACAGTTTGGAAGTATCCCTGGATGTGATTTTGAGCGCGCAAGTCTTCCGGGGGGTTTTGGTCTGTGTGGGCGCGTGGTGGGTCGCTACAGGTTACGTCTTAATAGCAATGAGGCTCATCAGACTTCGGGGTTGCTTTTTCCTGGCTGGCGCAAGCATGGGCCTCAACGCTGAACGTCGCGCAACAGCGGGACAACTTGGCCCCACTAAAAAGTTCAAGCTCCAATTCCTTGGCAGACTGACTTACACGAGGTGCGGGCATGCTGCCTTCAAGTACTAAATTGATCAAAATTTCAAACAGGGCAAAGAGATTCAGTCCAACATGAATGCGATCAATTTTGCCAAATTTCAGGCTTATATACCGCTATGTAACAAAGTTCCAGTTTCGTAGCAGGCGTAATGTACTAAACCCTCACCACCACGATCACCGCACTTCGGACATCACAACGTCCTGACTCCCGGACGGTGGCACAAGACTGTCCATCTCGTGCAGGGTGTACTCTACCAAGTAGCTCTCATCCACCAACTCCTCCGTCCTCTTGTAATGCCTTTCTGTGTACACCTTTAGAGCATTGAGAACTTCCTTTAAACTCTTCTGCCCCTTGGCCCCCTTGACCAACAAGTTTGAGAACTTGGAAGCCGGGTAGCTCTTTACCAGCGCCGAGAGAATCCGCTGTGCCACTGGTGCTGTTCTGGCGTTGGTGTTCCAGTCCCGCAACCTGAGGAGAAGAAGGAATATTTGCTCGTCGGAGAGGCTGGCAAGAACCTGATCCACTGCCTTGATCCCGGAAATGCTCCCTGGCTCGGGCGCATTTGTCGTCACAACGTTGGTAAAAAGGCTGAGAAGTCTGCCGGGGTGGTTGAGCTGAAGCGCCAAAACAATGGCATCGCGGTACGCTCCGGCGTGGATATAGTTCTCTAACTCTTGTTCTTGCTCGACAAGCTTGAAGGCTGCTTCTGTCGCCGCAACCTGGGTCTCTGTCGTCGTATCTTTCCAGAACGTCACCTTCGAGTCGCTGCCACCAGACACGAGCATGTTAGTTTTTGGGTGGATTGCTAGGGTCCACAGTCGATCTTCATGGTTGTCAAGAGTGCAGTCCGTCTCGCCGAGGTTCGCGTCCCACACCTTGACCAAGCTGTCCGCTCCAGCACTGGCAAACTGAACGGCCTTGTTGGACGCCTTATCTTTGCTCGGGATATTCAACCAAACCACCTTGAGGACATTGTGTGAGTGTCCCTCGAAGGTCCTGATGCACGTATAGTCAGACAAACTCCAAAGTTTGATTGTCTTGTCACCACTTCCAGTCAGAATAACACCCTTTCCAGAGACAGAGCCTTGCTCGCCCTGGATAGATGGCGTATTCTGCGGGGCAAATCTGACAGTCCAGACACCCCTCTTGTGTCCCTTCAGAATACCCTGCACCTCAAGCTTCTCGACATCCCAAATCTTCACAGTCTTGTCCTGCGAGGCAGACGCAAACAGCTTTCCCGAGGGGCTGACATCCAACGCGTTAATATCCTTTTCATGGGCCAGTCGGCGAAGACCAGAAGATACATCCCCCTTCTGGGAAGGCCGGGGGATCTGTCGTTTTTGGACAAACCGGTCCTGAGACCCACTGATGAGGAACGCTGGCGGGTGGTCCAGCGGGTTCTTGTACGCATCCGAGTCTTCCTGCGGTATCGTTTTTGGAAGGGCAACCGCACCGACCGACTCAATGTGGCCAGTGAAGACCGCATAACAGGTGTAGGAGTTATTTGCAGGATCAGCCCGCCAAAGACGCGCTGTATTGTCCTTTGCGCCACTTGCAACCCAGTGCCCAGACCAGTCAACATCCAGAGACATGACAATATCCTCATGGCCCTTCAATAAAGCAACATCGTGACCAAAATAGGCTGCGCCATCATCTGTGGTAGGCTCAGCTGGGCTTTCAGCAACCGATACCAACCTGATATCCTCAGAGTTGGTTGCAAGCGCCATGACTGATTGGTCGGGCAGCAAGTAAGCGAGGTCCAGAATCTCATCGTGGGTACCCGAGATACGTCTAAATGGTTCCATAGGAATTTCTGCCTGGGCTTTGAGGTCGGCGGATGAGGGGATGCGATAGAACGCAAGTGTGTAGTCGGCTTGCGCGCAAAGAATCAACGACTTGTTAGGCAGTGAGATTGCGGACACGATCGATTCGGCCTCGGACTTTGCGTCTTGCTTCTCCGTGAGTTCCTGGTGTGTTGTTGTATCCCATAACCTTAAGAGACCGCTCGTACCCGCCGAGTACATGACCTTCCCATCATTGAGGAAGCCGACAGCTTCAACAGATTCGTGCCGGAGCATGGCAGTCCCATTCCATAGACCGTCTGTAGAAAGCCACAGAGTCATCGTCTTGTCTCTGCTACCACTCAGGAGAGCGTCGTACTCGGGTGAATAGGCAAGACTTTGGACATTGGATTCGTGGGCTTCTTTTCTCCTCTTTGCGTCCGAGTAAACTGGGAGTGTGATGCGTTTGTTGAGATCGAAGATGCGGATTCTGCCATCCTGTGTACCAAAAGCGAGGCGGAACTGGGCGCCCGAATGGCCATCTTGGGGCCTGCCCTCACCATCCTGACCCTTTCGCGACTTTTTCCCGGACTTACGCCCCTCCAAGCCCTCTCCGCCGGTCCTCCCTGTCGCCGCGATCTCGAAGAAGTGCAGAGCTGAGACGAGCACGCTTGGCCCGCTGACTGCATGCGTGACATATCCCCCAACAATATCCCAAATCTTGATTGCGCCATCCGCAGCGCCGGTGGCCAACAGGGTGCTGGTCTTGTCTACTGCGAGTACCAGCACGGGAGTGGCGTGGGGCTTCGACGTCCGGACAAGGGTAGCCTCGACCGAGTCGAAGGCCGGCGATACCTTCAAAGAGTAAATGCGCATTGTTAGAGATCGCGAGCAGACAATTAAATGGGTCCCAGAGGGTGTCATTGTTAGGGTTGAGATAGGCTCGCCGTCGCCTTCGATTTCGACGAGTTGTCTCCCTGTCGCCAGTTCCGTGAGGACTGCATTCTCGCCCAAAGTCGAAGCCAATATCCTTGCGCCATTGTCCAGCGCTACAGATCCTCCTGTATAAACGGGTTGAATGACGTTGCTGACCTCAAAGGTCGTCGTGGGGGCCTGTCGTGTGGCCATCGTGAGCCGTGATGCGAGGACGTAGATCAAATGTTTGCTCCCCGCCGTCCAAAAATTTTGTTTTCGAGCTGCCTTGCAAGGGCCCGATAAGCAGCAATTAAGGTTATCTTAGCGCATGCGGCTTGCGACCCCTGCACCGCTGTGATTGACACCAGCCACGCCCTAGCGAGTGGCCCGTGGCCGTCCAACTCCGCCTCTCGGGGGCAGTCAACAGTTTACAAACGCGATCAGTCGTCGCATTCATCCATCATCTCGGTGTGATATAACTTCTCGAGTGGCTTCACGTGAATAGTTTCCTTGCGTAATAAGCGTCTCCTGGTCAATTGAATGATTGGCTATTGCAGCTTTTGAAGATGGGTCGGCTTGGGCCGCTGACGTCTCAGGCTCTGGTAAGCCAACTATCTCACCTTACGTATATCAAAACTTACCTGAGTTGCAGGGCCGTTCGCCTTACGACGATGTCGTCCAGGGCGAAGGCGAGCCCGATACCCGGGCTCCCCAACAACAGTATGATGAGCGCGGCCGCCCGATCAATCCCGAGACTCGGCGGATCAACAGAGACGTGATCCGCTCCCACAACGAGGTGATGCTCGTAATTGGTGTCGCCGAGCCCGAGAATGGCATCCCCGACGTGCAGGTTGATGCTGCTCGAAAGCGCACCGAGTACGAAGATGAAATAGGTATGAAGCTGTTTTGGGCTAGTGACGTCCTCGAGACTGCTGGCGTCTGGGGCGTGAATGGCATGCGACAACGCATTCTGGTAGGAACAGTCCTGATTCCTTTTATTAATTCGCAAACGCGGCCCTGACCTTTACACAGCTCTACAGGCAATACGCAGAGACTCCATTCCGCGAAATGTATCGACTCAATAGGAGTCGTCAGTCGATCTCCTCGTACTTTTTTTCGGGGCTGCCATCATTCTTGGTGAGCAATGCTATCGAACGAGCGCCTATTCCGGCGATGAGGCTACGTCCTTTGTATGCCCCCCTCCCTCTGCAGTAGTTTCACCGCTAACTTGCGCAGAGTCAAATCATTGGCGTTGTACGTGGGGTTACACCTCGATATTTTCACCTTTATGCAGCGAGTAGGCCTTGCCCCCTCCACGACCATACTGCCAAACTGGAAATTTTTCATACCGGGCTCTAGCTTGTCCCCCATATTCATACCCCCCTTTCCAAGCTCTGTTAGTGCAGGAAGTGTCCTTAGGTGGCTCGGCGCATGCGTTATGGGCAGTGCGCCTTTTGCTGGATTCTACGTCCTCACTCGCATATCGAAGTGGGTAACTGTCGCGGTATGCAGTCTGGTGCTTCAGCAGCTACCGTACCCACACAACACGAAACAAGAGAACCTACCCAAGCATACGCCACAACCGCAACCCACAGATATGGCCATGCATTCCTCATCTGCTGGGACCATACTCGAAGAAGACCCGAGGAACGGGCGGGATATCGCTAGGGAAGAGCCCACGTTTCAGGTCTCTGAAGGGCAGCCTCAGAACGAGCCTCATTCCGTCGGCGCACAACGCCGCCAAAGCACCATTTCAGTCCGTGGCGACGAATTTGCTAGCGATGACGAGGAGACGGAGGTTGTGAGCGCCACTCTCATCAGTTTCGACGTTGAGGCTACAGAGTCTACTGATACCACACCTGGGGTATGGTCTGCGGAGCTGCGCCCTAACTTGGCCGACAGTAAGGCATCAGCCGGCCGGGAGCCCATGTACCGTCAGACCGCTCTTTACCGACTGCCACCTATCTTGGGTGCTGACGCTATCGGTGTCCCCCTTACGCGGATCCTGCTGGCGCCGTTTGAATCACGAATGCTGTTAGGGTTGGCCCGACTGTTGCTGAACCGCAGGGGACTGTCCCTTGAGCCGTTAAACGGGTTTGGGATCCTTCAGGCCTTCTCGTGGAGAAGGATGGTCAACGTTTTAGGTTTTGAGCTGATCTTCATGATCATGCAATGTGAGGTCCATGCTGTCATGATGACCATAGCGGAGCTCCATCGTCATACTGACGAAGAATGGGAAAAGCGCGTGGAGGAAGAGAGATCAACACCGGGAAGTTGAAAAGGGCACGCGTTGGGACTTTCCCATGGTATTTGGTTTTCATCCAGCGAAGATACCATACTCGTTTTCGCCGTTTTCGTTACTTCAATGGGACTGGTGAAGCTGTCTGGCGTTAAAGACTAAGGTGTACCCAATAGGAGCCATTGCTGACCCTGCCATCCTGATAAGTGTAATGTCTTGGTGCTGGAATTCTTTCCATCGCTTCAGACGAATGGGTCACTTTGCTCCGTGGCATTGAACAGATCCTCCCATACCCGGGGATTGTATTGTAGAAGGCGTTGGTTGCACCACGATAAATCAGCATTGCGTGCATTGCAACATGCTATGTTTTCCCTCGCACCCTCCAAAGAGTAAATACGGCACCTGAGGATATGACAAGTGCTGGCATAAGTAAAACAGCAACAGAATACACTCGCCATGGTGGTCAACTGTGTGAAATTGACATGCTCCCTGAACCCCAGCCATTTTGAGAATTGCTAAACCCAGACCAAATAGAATGAATAACCCGTGCCAAAGCAAACCCACGACTGCTGATGCTCCACACTCACATTAGCTCTCTACCTCTTGCGCTTCTTCTGCTTTTCAGCTTTCTGCCGGTCGACAGAATCCTTGATCATGGTGTAGAGGTCTTGATTCCGTCGAGCTAAAAGCAACACGTCATCAGTTGAGATGTTGGTTCGCCCTGCGTGGTTGCTGAAGGACTCAAGGTCGATCGCGATATTCTCTGAAAAGAAGTTTAGTCCTAGACTCGAAAAAAATGCATTTGCTAAGAAAATTCACCAAGCTGCACCCACAGCATTTCAGTTAGTGCGCCGATAAACTGGGGGGTTGCATTGCGGTTCCTGCGGAGGGACTCCTCATCCACGATCTTGCCGACTGAGAACCAAAGGGCGGCTTTCAGGCGCTAGGAGGAAAGGTTAGCCGGTTGAGAGCTGAATTTAAGAGGCTATTTACGGATTAACGTACTTCTCTTGCTTCTTCACTTGGGAGATCGGCCATGGTGGGTACTCAGTGAGACTCTCAGTGAGGTCGCTCGGTGATACGCAGGCTGGTAGTGACAGGGTCTTGAGAGACGCGTCGAGCGCGTTGAGGATGGCGCGGGGCTACGACAACCTTTTGCGGGGTGAGTTGTAGCTGGCGTTGCAGGAGAGAAGCTTAAATTTAGCGAGGTGCATTGTAAAGCCGCGCCAAGCGATGCCTCAAGAGCGTTCTCCAGCCGAGATAGCTCGATAGATCAGGCATTAAAGAATTTTCAACAGTTACAAAGTTATCCGTCCTTTCTACTATACCGTTTAGTTTCGAATTCAATACTAATCAGATAATAAAAGGTGTAGTGAGAGCTTCAAGGTTACACAGTCCTACGACACTTGGTCCTTCCCTAACCCAGGGGGGTGGGTCCCGAGCCGTTGCGACAGCTGCGTCACATTTTCGCGCACATTGGAACTGCGGCGTTTCCGGTGGAAGCCGAGCTCTTTTTCGTCGAGCTTCTCCATTTGACTTCGGAACATACTTTTCGTACCACCTCGAATACCCATATCTTCCCCCAAGAGATCTCCACCAGGGCTACCTAATTCTCGCCCCTATTCTGCGCTGTCACATTGGCAACTGTGGTCAATTGAAATCGGCACCATCTGCACATCCATACCACCGCCGAGATGGACGAGCTCAAGGCCCTGGCGTCCACGATTTGGACCCGCTACAAGACAAACATCCAAGCCACATTCCTAAATACGCCGGCGAAGAAATGGATCCAGCTTGTTATTATCGCTGGAGCCTGTGAGTATATCTTCAGTTGATCGCCAATGGAGAAAGTACGCTGACATCGCGATACCAGACATGCTCCTGAGGCCGTATGTTATTAAGCTGGGCTCGAAAGCGCAAATGAGGACGCACGAACGGGAATCGGCCGAGGAAGTCGATATCAAGGCGCCTATCTCGCCAAACGAGCTACGCGGGCGCGTCCAACTTCCTGAGGACAGTGACAGCGACGAGGAGGCGACGACTGCCAAGGCTTCGGGTGCAGATTGGGGCAAGAAGGCCAGGAAGAGGCAGCGCGACATGATCAAGAAGCTCTTGGACGCTGAGGAACGCCGACTGCAAGAGTCAAAGGAGGAGGAGGAAGACAAAGACATTGAAGAGTTTCTTATGAAGGACTAGGGGGATTGACGACCTTTGCTGGAGCAGTACTCGTCATGGACACCTTTACGGCAATAATGGTATTTTGCATAGATATGGTATCGCCTTGGCCTTTTTGACCTACACTTGTCGAAAACGTCCGCGTCCTGTCAAACACCAAGTACAATCCCTTCGGGTTTCGAGCCAGTGTACTTTTATTGGGGTAAGTGTATTTGGGGTTGATGGTTCGGTGTGTGCGCTCAACGCATCCTTACAGGTAACTCGGCCCCCATCTAGTTTTCCGGACGGCAAGAGGAATATGGAGTCCGAGTCACAACATCACCTGGTATAGGTGTATATGGTTATCTGGCCCGGGCAAGCAAAAATGTGCTGCCGCGACACCTCTTCAACTGCGAAGAGACAGCAGCCTGGCCCGACCAGGCGCTCGGCCACAATCATGTTCTAGAAGACCTTAATATCTACAAGCTATCACACGCCGATTAAGATGCCCAAGACTGAAAGACACCTCAGCAAGCGTCGCTGCATGTTTTGGAAGCTTCAGGGGGTGCTGCTGCCCCCACACTTTTCGGGAGCAACCGATGACTGGCATCAAGCCAGGCATCCAAGCCCTGTGAACAAACAAACCCTTGTCCGACCCGCGACCAGCGGCCAAAAGAACTCCCTGCGATTTCCACGTCAACACCTCGGATTTCCTCACGATTTCCATCCATCCAAACATGCAAATGCCATCTCAAGCCCACACAGCCCATGTCTCATTCATGCATGAAAAAGTAAACAAAAAATTACAATGCCGCAGCTCGGTGTGTATAGGGCGAACGCTAGGCACGCAAGGTGGACACCGAAGCATCAAAGCCAAAGCCTTATGCCAGACCTGAACCTGATACGTCTCAGCATGCGGCTCTTGAAGCCCACCGAAGACGGTTTGGAATCTCGCATTTCACCGCGCCTCACTTTCGCCCTGTCTCGGTGGCTGAACAAAAGCTGACCTGAAGCCGAATGGGGATAACTGAACGCCAACCTAGTGCTGCCTCAGGCCAAAACGTGTGAGGCGCAAGGCACCCCTGCCCTGATGCCTTGCGCAGCCGAGATCGATCTGACTTACACGCCCTCTTGGCTTGTGGAGATCCGAAGGACACAGCAACACGCGGGAAGGATTACTCTCCTTCCCCACGTGGACGGGATGATTAAATCTAAAGATAGTCACCTAAAGTTACCTCGGTGTAGGCACCAGCAGGCGCAGTTCGCAGTTGAGAAATGCTTTGGGTGCGAGCCGGACGGCTGGGTCGGATGGTCTCGGGAAGGGTCCATTAACGTACGCGATGATGTGGCCGTCCCGGGCTTAGCAATCAACACGACCACAACCCGCCACTCGCTAGTCCCTCACCTTACGTGGAAAAGTCGCAGCCTTGGATGGAAATCAACAAGTGTCAAAATGACAAACATCAGGTTGATTATGTGCACGTCAGCGTTCTATGTCCTTAGTCCAGCGATATAGTTACAGTGAAGCGGCCAAGGCTCGCTTCGCCTCCATACCAAGTCTCCCCTCCGCCCGCCTCATCGGAGACCTTCACCGATACATTTACATGCCCAGCAGGAAACCCGAGAAATAGCACAACAAAATGTAGATCCGCCCCACCAAGATGGTGTGGCTGTGTTGCATTTCTTCGTCTTCTCGTGCTCCGTCCTCGTTGCCCGACCCATTCCGGCGTGTGTGCAAAATACAAAAAAATGAAACAGAAAAAAGAGAGCAAGGCGGTCAAGATACCTGCGCTCCTTGGCTACGCATGGCGCCTTAGACGCCATCTAGTTTCCCAACAGCCGATGTCTTCCTCAGTCCCAACCGTGGTGTCTGGTGTTCTTCCCGAAAACCCCTAACGCCGCGCAAAAAAAAAAAAAAAAAAGCCCCAATGTGAAATCTGCAAAGCCGCTTAACCAATATTCCCACCGATAAACTCCTCATCCATGCATGCCATGCCGAATGTTTCTAGTTGCGAGGCCGTCCAAGGGACCCGCGGAAAGAGGGGGGAATCATATGCGATGCCGCAAAAAATGCAAGTTCAGGACGAGTGAAAAAAGTCATGCGCGGATGGCGCAGCGCTGTCGAACGGGATGAGCCCGTAGCCTGTCCCGGACGGACGTGAATGAGGCGAGATGGGGGGCGAAGACTGCAGGACGCCGAAAGGGTGGTAGCCCGATGGGTCTGTGTCAAATGGTCCCTAACTCATCGACGCCGTCGCCATCGGAGCTTGTGGTGCAATCCGCGGCTGCATGGCTTGCTGGAGCTGGTCGATTCTCTGAAGGAGGATCACCGTTTGCCGGTTCTGCGCTTCGACCTGCCGCCGAAGCTCCTCGTTCTCCTGCTTCATCCTCTTGATCTCCTCACGCAAGCCCCCGCCCTCAACCTCCTCGGGCTCTCGCTTCCGCTTCTGGCCAGCTGTCGCGGCGGGACCGTCACTAGCCGCGTCATCCGTCTCGCCTTCAGCCCCGCTCGGCGCACCGTTCTGCGTGTGGACCCTGCGCAAATGCTCGTTGAGATTCTCGAGTCGGGAGAACCCTTTGCCGGTGTGACGTTTGCAGTTTGGATGCGGGCAGTTGAACGAGTTCTTCGGGCCGCCGTGTTTGCCGTGGACCTCCCTCTCGTGCCTGAGAAGCCCTCCCGAGTATGTGAATCCGGGCAACTTCTCGCACCCCTCAGCTCCGCACTTGTAGGGCCGATCATGCTTGTCCATATGTTTACTAGGAATAAATGTTAGCGGGGACCCATTTGAAGCATTACAGGGGAATAACCTACTTCCACTCGCACTTGCGACCAAACTCTCTAATCTCCTCTGAGCAACCCGGCCAGATGCAGACAAACTTCCCCTCAGGATTTTTAGTAACCTCACGGTCGGGTTTGGGAATCGCCTTGATGCGTGTCGGAGTCGTTGCTGTCGGCGAGTCTTCTTTTGGGAGCGATGCGGTACTCAGGTCTAAACCAGGCTCTGTGGTGTCGACGAAGGGAGGCGCTGGCGCATTAAAGGTTGCGACACTGGCGAGGTCGCCGACAACCGAGTCGGTCGGATCAGCAAAGCGGTCTGCATCTGGTGTCGGGTCGTGGTGGTCGTCCATCGGCGGATAGCCGCCATCGTGTATGAAGCTCCGGGGCTCATATACAACGCTCATCTTGCCGGAAAACGCGTCGGCGGGCGCGACGTCGAACTCCACCTCGGCGATGTTGGGGGGGTTTTTGGGCGGTGGTGGTTCGAGGAAACGATGTCGCAATATACACCGGTCTACAGAGGATCGACGGTAGGCAGTGGTCAGGCTTGGATACCTAGGTACGCGTATGTGGAGTAAAAAGGTACGTATAGGGGCTGGGGGGCCCAACAGGACGAGGCCGTCGCTTTTAAGATGCGCCTAGGCGATGTTCGTGAAGGATCCGATATGAGGCAAGCTCAGGGAGTCAGACGAGTTTTGCCTGATTTTCGAGGTGGTGTAGGCAGACACAAGTGGCGGAGCAAGCCCGACGCGCTGGGTACGGAAGATAAGTGGAGCGCTTTATCATCCACCAATCACGCCGTGGTACGCACGTGACGAGTGGGTTTGGTGCGAGGCAGCCAAGCACGTCTACTTTGGGGGGTTCGGTGTGTCTCACCGTTTCGCTAAACCTGCAGGTTGAGTCTTCAAGGTGACTTTCTGGGCCATTTGAGATGTCTCGTGGGTGACTGTGTACTTATTAGTATCATTGTGCCCTTTGAGGACCCAGGCAGAGGTGACTCGATGGCGAGCGCCCAAGTTGATACAACCAAGGTGTAGCATGAGGCAGCCATCATGATGACTCACCAGGGGAAGGAGCTTGTGTGGCCCTTGCGGAGGTAAGGCTGCCGCGCGCCGGCCACCCGACCACGACCGGCCATCGGCCTCCAATAAATTCCCAATATTTGCCCTCTACGCCCCTCGCACAGCATTCCCCGAGCTTGGACGCGACTTTTCAGCACGCGTCCTGAATATCACCATCAGTAGCGCTTGCACCCTAGGTGTTGATGCGCACAACTGTGCAGAGTCCAGGCAGAGACAGGGGTATGTCTGAGGCCTCGGGACGTAAATATTGCCTTTTCCCTCCCGGCAACCAAGCAAGGAGCCAGGCAAGGACGGCCTCCGATGAGGACAGAAGAAACTCAATGCTGAGTCTTGGCTAGACAATGCAGCCGAAAAATATGGCGCGATATGCGACGTTCTCGCAAGATCCTAGGCCTACCGGCATGCCTTTGGCGGTCCCTCAGACAAGTCCTGGGACGGAATTAGGCGGCCAATCTTGTTCCGTCAAAAGCACAATGGACAGATGGTTCCGGCGCCTTCGGGCATGGTGTGTGAGCACTGCGGAGTCCTTTAACTCTCAAGCCGTCGCGTCGTGAGAAGCCAAGTACTATTGGTCCCAAGGAGTGCAGAAGTGGCTCTCAGCACTTGCAGAGATCCGTACACCAGACGCTTTTGTGGGTCGGGCATCCAACACAAGAGCTTCACGGGTGTCAGAAGACATGGGGTGCAGGCAGCTCCTGCCAATATGGAGCTCCGTGACAGGTCGAGGCCATTGCTGGTGGCGATGCCAAGACGACGGTTGTCCTTCGAGAACGACGTGAACTTCCCTCGCGTGGTCAAGACGTAGGCAGCTCATGATCAAGTTGCTTCGGCTTGCAACCCGGCTAAGAGATCCCTTTGCTCGACAGAGTGAATGCGATACCATCGATGGTTGTGTTGCACTCTCAACTGGCAGTGCCATAACCGTGCTTCTGAACGAGTACTTGTGGGGGGAACTCAACTCGACTGCTGTGTGTGAACAAGCACTTGTACCCAACGGCAAATAGCTCTCCGCCGGGGTACTCAAGCTGCCGAATCGACATCGGTGAGTCAACGGTATGCTGTCCCAGGGCGACGGGGCATACGATGATGACTTGAAATACATGTACGGTCGCCTTACGTTCAGACGCCTCATATGATCTCGATGCGGCGTTTGTGACGGAGAAGCCGCATGGTGATGTGCGTGGAACCAACATGCTTGCGAGGTCCCCACGTCGAGTCCTTCGTCTGGGCGCATCTCTGCCTGTTGTCATCCCTGGGCCTCGCCAGGAGAGATTCCCAACATCCCGGAGCGGTCCCGAGCTGCCGCGGTCCGTGGCCCACTTTGCACGTCGGTCAAGGGCTGAGGTGAAGCTCGCAGGACGAACGGTTGCAGATGGTAGGGCACCAACATCTTCCCCTCTTGTTGACGCGACTGCGTCATCGAGCCATCGCGACCGGCGCAAACAGGTGCATCAGATACGCCCACAGCAATAGAGAGGCTTGAACAATTGGTTGGCGCAAATTGATGCGTTGCCAGTGGTTTTAAAAGACTTGGTTCGGCAGCATTTTTGGGATTGACAGGTGTAATCCGTTGATGGAAGGAAATGAACAATCCCCGTTCGCCCTAAATTTCGGGAATCAGGTCATCTGCGGTGGGATTTGCTTCCTTGATTTCGAGGCAATGAGGCATCAAGATCCAGGCTGCATCCGAAGACCCATGCATGCATGATAGCTCTCGGAACGGGTTGCCGCAGGCAAGCGACCCTCGGCACCACTTTCAGATTGCAGTCGGCAGGCTCGCATCATACCAACTCTACACCGTCCGTAACCAAGGACTTTGAATCCAATCTTCCCTCTATGTCGGCGTTTGCTCCGTTGGGCAGTCTGGGGTTAACTCCGAGTTCGTGTTTTGCACCCCTTATATCCAATGCATCGCAACAATCCCCTTATCTTACCAGCGGCCGAGATGCAGGTGCGGACCCTGTGCTTCGTACCGCCCCGCAATGTGACACTCCAGCGCCAGTACCAAGACTCGGCCAAACAATCACAGAGCAAGCCGCAACCCCGCTTGCTTTACAGCACACGGTCTTAGTAAGACGATGATAAAGCAGATTAAGAACAAGGTATTATGAGAGCGTGCCCGGTTCGAGTTCGTAGGAAGGTCTGCCCGACCAAGATAATCCAGCTGTGACCCAAGAACGGCTTATAAAAGAGGCGGAAGAGCCTCTCGAGTGCTTTAAACCCGAAGTCGGCCTGTCTCTTGTTAGGTCGGCATCTCACGGCCCTTTGACCGTAAAATGGTATCCGTCACTCTCCCTGAGCCCTTCGCCAGCATCCCTCGCGAGATTTTAACGTTCGGCCCTTCTCCGATCCAAGCCTTGCCCCGCATATCAAAAGCACTTGGCGGGAAGGTGAATGTCTTCGCCAAACGAGAGGACTGCAACTCCGGCCTTGCCTATGGGGGAAACAAGACGAGAAAGCTGGAGTGCGACAAGGCTCTAACGCATCCGCAGAGCCGCCAATAACTAACATCACACAGGTATCTAGTCCCTGAGGCACAGGCTGAGGGATGTGACACCCTGGTCTCCATCGGCGGTGTCCAATCGAACCACACCCGGCAGGTTGCTGCAACCGCGGCCAAACTTGGCTTCAAAGTAGCTCTTGTTCAGGAACACTGGGTAGACTGGGTTGATCCGGGCTATGAGCTTGTTGGAAACATTCAGCTCTCGAGGTTGATGGGTGCCGATGTCCGACTCGATGCGTCGGCCTTTGGCATTGAGCACAAGCAGACGCTGGCCAAGCTCAAGGAGGAACTCGCCGTCAATGGCTCAAAACCTTATTATATTCCCGCCGGTGCGTCAGACCATCCACTGGGTGGCCTAGGCTTTGCACGATGGGCCTTTGAGGTCGAGGCGCAGGAAAAGGAACTGGGCATTTTTTTCGACACCATTATCGTGTGCGCTGTGACGGGCTCGACCATGGCGGGCATGGTGGCTGGCTTCAAGCTGGCGGAAAAGCTTGGCTCTCGCAAGCGAAAGGTCGTCGGCATCGATGCGTCGGCCAAGGTTCAGCAGACGTTTGATCAAGTCCTGCGCATCGCGAAACAGACGGGGGCCAAGATAGGACTGCAAGAGGGCGATATTACCGAAGCGGACATCATCCTTGATGACCGTTACCACGCTGGTATATACGGAATTCCGGACGCCCAGACGATCGCGGCCATCAAGTTCGGGGCGCAGACCGAGGCCTTCATCACTGATCCTGTATATGAGGGAAAGAGCCTCGCGGGCATGATCGACATGATAAGGAAGGAGGAGATTCCGGACGGGTCCAACGTGCTGTATGCGCACTTGGGCGGACAGCTGGCGCTGAACGCCTACTCAGCACTCGGCTAGAATATCTGACCTACCCTGATATCGTGGTTTTCCGGACGGGATGCTCTCATGATGCCTGGCGAGCGCCGAATGGCATGATGGCGTAAATGCAGAGCTGCGGGTCAAGCAAATTCAATTCGACGCTATCGAGAAAGAAGAAATAATTACATGGCTGCGATGTAACAATGTGGTATCGATGAGTGATGAGTTGTGAAACCCTCCTTCATGAAGCGGTGGCTTGAAGCGTGGTGGGTCGCCACTTCTCTTGTTGAGCAAATTTGTTGACCGATGAGCTAAGATATTGCTTGGAAAGCATGGGGGTTGCTTAAGCTGCATCTAGGCCTGGATGTCAAAAACTGGAAGTGGAATCGCGCACAAAACCATCACCTCCCCTTCAAATCTCCAGACTTGTCATCCCCAATCTCTCCGTTGCTTGTAAACCGGCATCCCGGCTATTGTTTTCAACTTGCACTATCATCCCAGACCTGAATCAATAGCGATTTGAGTGCCAGTCGCCCCAGGCATTGAAGCCGATCTCGGCCCACATTCACAAAGCTTGGTTTGCACCCCCTCTTGATCGCCAGCTTCGGCATCAAGTCGAGCCTGAGGCCAGAAAAGACCATTAGCACGCGCTTCCATTGCTTCTCGGTCCAAGTATGGCTCAGAAGGGCGAAGACCTTTCGGTGGGCGGCGGGGATGGGCCCGAAATAGAGGTGTTCGCTTCCGATAAGGCGCCCCAGAAGACGGGTCACGAAGAGATTCAAGAGTTTGACGTCGAGAGGGTTGAGAAGGTCTACAGGTGCAGCTGTCCGCGCCCCCTAAGCCGCATGTCTTACTTACACGGGTGACTACTAGGAAGCTCGACCGGCGCATTATCCCGGCCTTCTGGGTCTTGTACTTTCTTTGCTCTGCTATCCGGTCCAACATTGGCATTGCTCAAACGATGAACAAGGATGTCGGACACGATTTGATGTCGGTCCTCGGCTTGACTGCCAGGGACACGTCAACCACACTCACGCTCTTCTACGTGTCGTACGTCCTGTTCGATCTGCCGTCCAACCTGGTCATGAGCAAGCTTAGTCCGCGTGCGTGGATGGCCCGCATTGTGTTCGCGGTGGGGCTAATAGGCACCTGCTTTGCCGCCGTCAAGGCTGCCTGGAGTGTCAAGTTGCTACGCTTTCTACTGGGCGTTGTCACTGCGGGCATGTGGCCTGGGATGGCCTACTACCTCACTCTGTTCTACCCCCCTTCCCGAACCGGCAAGCGCATCGGCATGTACTTTACTGCCTCGCAGGTTTCGGCAGCCGTTGTGGGCCTCGTGTCGGCCGGCTTCCAAAAGATGGATGGACTCGGTGGCCTGGTTGGTTTCCGGTGGATGTTCCTCATCTACGGCCTCCTCGGCATGGTTCTCGGAGTTGCCCTACTTTGGTGGTTGCCTGACCGTCCACTAGCTCCCGGAAAGACACGAACCAAGAACAAGTGGACGAAGTGGCTGCCAATGAGTCCGGAAGCCTTGACCGGTGAAGATGCAGTGGTCCACTATCACGATCTCCGCAGGGTCTACCATGCTCGCGCCTGGAACCTGAAGGACCTTGGGTACGTACTGATCGACTGGCGCCTGTGGCCGTTGGTTTTTATGTACTTCGGGGTGGTGGGTGTTGGCATCGGAACTCAGCTGTATGGAAATGTGATCATCGCTTCCATCGACGACAAGTTCACCGGCATACAAATCAGCTTGCTGTTCGCGCCGATTTGGATGGTAAGAGACTTGAGGCACTACGTGGAGAGTATCGTTAACACAGTTGCAGATGGACTTTTGCGCCATCCTGTTGGTCACCCCTATTTCGGACAGGTTCCACAAATACCGGGCTCTGTTCTTTTCGGGCGCGGTGTGCATACAGATTGCAGGCCTCCTCACAGTCACTTTTGCCTTGTCCAATCCTTGGGCAAGGTATGGCGGTCTCCTCCTGATCGGCTTCGGACTTGGACCCACAGTTCCCATCTGCATGACTTGGACAAATGAGATCTTTCAGAAGCGTCACCGCGAGGTTGGCGTGGCTGCCGCGTCCGCCCTTGTGTCTGGACTTGGAAATCTCGGCAGTATCACAACAACATATGCTCTGTATACTGGATGGCCGGCAGATGCTGTCAAGGGGCCGCATCAATACCGACGCAGCAATTTCACCATGATCGGAATCCTTTGCATCAGCATCGCTAGCAGTATCGTCATGACGATCCTCCTCAAGGTTTTCGGCAACGAACCTAGCCAGAAGATCTCTAGCAGCAACAGCTCCACTTCCGACGCTGATGAATTCCAGGACGGAGCCGCACGTCGGGAAGTTCACCAACGCGGTTTCAGCCGCATGTGGTGGAGCAAACAATCCTAATCCTAATACACTATTGGCGCTGAGGAAGGTTTGAAAGAGGAGAACGGCAAGGCCGAGCCAGCGGTCACCGCCAACTACCACCGCCAGCCTAAGCCACGAAGCTCAGCCATGGTATAGTGAGAGGATAGGCAGAGCTTGTGGGGGCCTTTTGGTTTCATTTCGACACATTCGTTCAACTTACCTTTTTTGCATTTCGACACACTCGAGTAACGGAGGGTTATGTCCTGATATGACACTTACATATGCATTTCCACCCGAGGACGACACAAATGTCCCTATCACTGTCACCACGGCGATGGGTTGGACAGAGGATATTGGGACCCTCGATCGAAGAGGCTCGATTCCTCGACAGCGACAGTGCCGCTGCGCCATCGCTGGGGAAAGGCGTTTTGGGGAGGTCTTTGGGGGCCGGGCGACAATGCCAATGCGCTATCGCTTCGGGCCCTGGCTGTTGGGACATGGTGGGAGAGTTTTGGGGGGTTGTTTTGGCTTTTTGGCTTACTGTTTATGATACCCCATCTGTGTTTAGATACCGCTGTCGCATCTGAGGTTTCGCACGCTCGGCAGTGAAAGTGCTCTTACGCCATCGCTGAGACGGCGCGTTCGACCGAGACTTTGGCCGGCGACAATGCTTGTACGCTATCGCAAGGCCGGTCTCGTGGGACGCTTAGCTCTGGATAATTATGTAGACACTCCCCTTATGGGAATGCCTTTAGATAATCCTGGAAAGAGGAGGACTGGTCGCTCGTTCCCAGCATGACCTCGCCGTGTTATGGCGAGCAAGACAGAATTGAGTCTATGCCCTCATCACGAATGCACATGCACGCATTTTGTTAAACTGTGAATGCCGGCCCTCCAAAATTTCCATTCCTTGTTCGTGAGTGCGGCCACGCACCCAAACTAATAATGTGGGAGGGTGCCGTCTGCCCTTCATACATAATCCTACAAAATTTGATCTTCTGTGTAGGTCTCCTTTTCTTTTAAAATGAAAGGAGAAAATAGAAAGGGAAAACAAAAAGGGAAAATAAAAAGAGAAAAAACATCCTCATGCCCTGGGCGCCCTCTCACTCCCTTCAACCCAATACCAACCTCCTTCAACCTCCCTCAACCAGCACGACCACCACGACCCCGACACTTGGCAGTCAGCGCAGCCAGACCCTGTCCCAAACGGCGGCCCTTGTACCGGTTACGACCGAGGTCGTACTCACCCCGCTCAATGCGGGCGACAATGTCGGCGAGGATCCCCTGCCAGAAGAACTCTACTGTGTCTGGGGACAGAGACGAACACTCGGCCCAGCCTGCGGCTTTGATGTCCTGGGCGGTTTGTTTTCCCTAGAGAGGAGGGGTCAGTTATGCTGCTCTTGAACGGATAAAAAAAAGGGCGTGGGAGATGGGAAGATAGGGGTTTGAAATGTGTGGGGAGGCGTTTGGCGGAGGGTAGGAGATGTTTTTTGGGAAGGGAGAAGGCGTTTGGGGATGGTGAAGAGGCGTAAAAGAATGTCGAGCACGCGTTTTGCAAGACTTGATATGCGTCAGGTAAGAGGAGGAAGGCCTTGGTGTGAGGAAAGAAGGGGTGTGAGAACATGGAAGAGGCGTGTAAGAATTCTTAGTACGCGTGACGAAATGCAAGGCCAGGCGTTTGACAAGACAGAAAACGCGTTTTGGAAGACAGAAAAGGCCTGTGTTGACATTGGATACGCATATAAGAATGTCGAAGAGGCGTATAAGGATGTTTGATAGGCATCACGACAAGTTCTAAAGACGTACCAGTTCCTCCGAGACGGGTTCTGGCTTGGTGATAAAGCCCAGTTCTAGAGTCGGGTGCTGGGGACGCGTATCGGATTTCAGGCCGGCGACGAAGACGGGACACTCAACCAGGGAGTTGTCGAGCAGGGGCTTCCACTGTGAGGGATGTTAGCCACCCACTTGGGCCAGAGATTTAAGCAGGGTACCTACTATACGAGATACGACGTCGACATTTGCCTTATCCTCAATGCTATAGCAAATGATTGCAGCATGGAAAAAGGTCGAGCGAAGCAGGTGAGGTCTCACTTGTGTCGTCGTGCCCGGAAAGTCGTAGAGCTCGGTTCTGATAATTTTGCCTTTGCTGTGGAGGAGCGTGGCAAACGAGCGGAAGTCTGTTGTGACGGACGGCTTAATCTAGTGTAGATGTCAGTACAAGGTAGGCCATCGTCTTTATAAATGATAGAGGTTCCCTACCTCCTCGATCTTCTGGGGGCGGTTGGTGATCAGACTGCGCAAGGAAACTGTTAGCCGAGCGAAACGTTTGGTACAAATAAAGAGAGTTCTCACTTGAAAAGGGCCGTCTTTCCAGCATTGGTGTCTCCCACTAGGCAGATCTTGATCGTTTGGGTGATGGACGTAAACGTGGAGCCAGTCGGGATGGGTTCGACAGGGTCAAGAATACTGAGACGACTCAGGGCCTGGTTGGTTCTGGTAATCTCACGATCCACGGCGTTCTCCTTGTTGCTCGCGTCCTTATCACCGTCATCTTTCTCGGCAGTACTGTCCTTCGTATCCGATTTCAAGATCGACCGGCCAAATCGCGAGATGCTGCGAAACAAAGCGCGCCCAAGCTTGTGAGTGCGCTTGGTGGCTGGCTCCTCCTCATGGGATGCATTAGTCTGTGATATTTGTTAGTCTTGATTACCTGGAATGAAGAAATATCGAGCTCCGAAACTCACGGCGGGTCGTTTCAATCCGAGAACAGTGGGAGCGTCACTGCCCTTCTCAATGGGCTCAGCTTTGTCGGCGTGGGTGGCCGTTTGCTCTTTATCGCCCATTGCGAGAGATGCAATGGGCTTCCGAGCAATCTGGTGGCCCTGGCCGGCCCTGGGGCGGTGATCTAGGCCCGCAATCCACGCCTCCATTCTCGGCGTCGCTCTGTACTGCATTCGACCACCAACCTCGAACACGTCGCTATACATGTGCAGCCAAATCCGCACAAATTGGCGGCCTTCTTGGCCCTGGGCAAGGCGGGCCCTCTCTCGGGCCAGGAGAGACTCGTTCGCCCCGTTGAGCTCCGCGAGGCGGGCCGGAGTCAATCTTAAGCCCCCCTCGGAGGGCGAGAGCCGGGCACCACCGAGTTGCTGGGAAAGCGTCAGTCAGGTGTTCTTAAAGCATGCAACAAGCAGCGTAATGTCTCAAGTCTAAGAGTGAATATCCTGAGACAACTGGGGCATCGATAAATAGGCATTATTTGATAGGGAAAAAAGCTGTAAATCCGGACGACTTACGAGACCCCAGACGGGGAGGCAATCGGTCGGGTGGGACCCCGAAGGATCCCCGGCAACGGGAGAAGCCATGGGCAGTTCTGTATCGGCGGGAATGTTAGTCTGAGCCAGTGAAAAAAACGCCGAGAGGAGAAACAAGAGAGAGCAGGCTGGACCTACAGGAGCAGGGGCGTGCGCAGCGGTGTGGTGATCGAAGCTGGCGATGCCAACTTCAATCGTTGTTGGCGGTGCGGCTTGGTCCTGGCAAGAAAAGACGAAAAGATAGGCCGAGAACAGATGAAATATCAATGGTGAGATAGAAGAAGAGCTGTGGAAGGAGCAGATACTTGCGTCACAGTGCGAGGGATGAAAAGCACGGTTCTCAGGGGCTTGTTTACTTGGAGATACTATGGGAAAGTCGCTGTAAGTCCGGAGTTGTGGCCCTGTTTCTCTCGCACTGTCCTTAACGGCCCAGCCTCCGAGTTGTTCGGCTTTGGGAAAGAGCGCAGTTTCAAGTTAGCACAGTGATTCGTAGTACATGGTTTCCTGAACAGGAGTTTGCTGGTGTAAGTGACCGGGAACCATTGGTCTCAACACCTCTCAAAACTGCCCAACTGGACTGGCAACCTTTGACCAAGGGTTTTCAATGTATTGTGCAAGAAAGCGCACGATACAGACACTATGGGTGTTAGTCATTCTAAATTTACATCAAAGACAGAAAATGAAGTTGCGACTGGTGTTGATGCTCAGGGGTAAGCCCCCGGTTCTCCTCACCAGCATATTTGGATAGCAAAAATGATGCCTTCAAGCAGATTGAGAAATGCCACTACATATCAGTCGATCTTGAGAATATATGAAGATTCTGTAAATCGATCGGGTCATTCCACCCTCTCGTGAGGTCTCAGGAGGTGATGTTCGTCCATGCAATTAACGAGGAGGAAATCGGTTTGGAGAATATAGAGCCCACCGGGTCATCCCTGCTTGGGGTGTGGATTGCGCCATCCCCGATTCCGGACAGCCACCAGCAATTCGCCTACAACCCCCCTATGCGGCCAATTGGGTGTTACGCTGTAGTAAGCTCTACTTGGTCAAGGCTGTCGCCATCATCGGACTTCAGTAGCCATTTTGCTCTCCCGTTGACGCATGGGGATTTGATTGGTGTGGTGTTTTTTTGAGTGTTTTTTTTTGTCTTCCCATCCCCTTCCTGCTCACCCCCTCTCCACATAACCGATGCCCGCTCCCCCACGACTCCTGCCACTCCTTCGGCGGCCCTTCAATATCGCAACAAAACTATCTTCAGCACGGAGCCAGAGACATCTGCATTGCACCGCTGCCAGAATGAGTGAGAAGCTGAAGCCCGCTGCTCGCGTGTCTGGGAGGAGGCAAGATGTCTGGTAAGTGACTCAAACCCGCTGTTCATCATCAAGGTACTGACGCCGCGCAGGTCCATTGTCAATGAAGCCGCCGCCGCCTCACCCCAGCAGCCCATTGTGAACATGGGCCAGGGCTTCTTCGGGTACAACCCGCCGCAGTTCATCCTCAACGCGGCCAAGCAAGCGCTGGACCGCGTCGAGTGCAACCAGTACTCGCCCACCAAGGGCCGCCCGCGCCTCAGGCAGGCCCTCTCGGACGCCTACGCTCCCCACTGGGGCCGCAAGCTGGACCCCGAGACCGAGATCACCATCACCACGGGCGCCAACGAGGGCATGCTGAGCGCCTTCATGGCTTTCATCGAGCCCGGCGACGAGGTCATCGTCTTCGAGCCCTTCTTCGACCAGTACATCAGCAACATCGAGATGCCCGGCGGCAAGGTCGTCTACGTGCCCATGCGACCCCCCCAGGACGGCGGCGAGAAGACCCTCTCGGCCGGCGAGTGGACCATTGACTTTGACTTCCTCGAGAAGGCCATCACCCCAAGGACCAAGATGCTCGTCCTCAACACCCCTCACAACCCAGTCGGCAAGGTCTGCAACAAGGAAGAGCTCCAGCAGATCGCCGACCTGTGCGTCAAGCACCAAATTATCATCCTCTCCGACGAGGTCTACGACCGCCTCTTCTACGTCCCCTTCACTCGCATCGCTACCCTGTCCCCCGAAGTCGAGAAGATCACCCTCACCGTCGGCTCCGCCGGCAAGAACTTTTACGCCACCGGCTGGCGAGTTGGTAAGCTCTCCCACCTTCCCTCCCTTGCAACCAACCCTCCCACTAACACTCCTCCAGGCTGGCTCATGGGCCCCGCCGACCTAATCCAATACGTCTCCGCCGCGCACACCCGCATCTGCTACTCCTCCGTCTCCCCCCTCCAAGAAGCCTGCGCCATCGGCTTCGAGCAAGCCGAAGTCGAAGGCTTCTGGGACACCTGCATCACCGACATGCAGGCCAAGATGGCCCGCTTCAACGCCATCTGGGACGAGCTCGGCATCCCCTACTCGGAGCCTGAGGGCGGCTACTTCGTCATGGCAAACTTTGCCAAGGTTCAGCTGCCCGAGGATTACCCCTTCCCGCCGCACGTGGCCGAGCGCCCTAGGGACTTCAAGCTGGCGTGGTTTCTGATACAGGAGCTGGGCGTGGCGGCCATCCCGCCGTCGGAGTTTTATACCGATGCGAATGCCCATATTGTGCAGGATTATCTAAGGTTTGCGGTTTGCAAGCCTGATGATGTGCTTGAGACGGCGAAGGAGAGATTGAGGGGGTTGAAGAAGTATATCAAGGGGTAGCAAGGGGATGATGAATAGGGTGTGTGTGTGTGTGTGTGTGTGTGTGAAGATAGAACGGATAGATTTGCGTGGCTAGCTGGATTAGCTAGTAATGAAATGGCTGGATACTGGGTTGATCAAATCAAGTTCCTAGATAGTGGCTTCAGTCTTTTGTGAGACCCTCCCTCACTGCACTTCGCGACGAGAGCATACTTTGCCGATACCTTTCTGTCCCATAGTAGTGGGCACCGAATTGAAACCCCCGAAACCCCCAGCCTCTGTCCTTCCTACCCACTCCTGTATGATCTAGGATCTTGACATACTCACCTTCCTCGGTGCTATCATCAGAACTGTCTCCGCTGGCCCCGTTCGGCTTCTCGTTATCAGTCTCGCTTGCTTCGTCCGAGCCCATAGTCCAAGGGTGTCTAGAATTAGGTTGTCCTCATCGCCACTTATAACCAAGTTCGCGCCCTCCATCTGGCCGGCACCATCCAGCCCAGCAAGCAATGGGCTTGAATCCGGCGAAGGAATATTAGCATGGCAAGTGGCCTAGAGCCTGGCGATGATGCCCTGGTATAGCAAAAAAGCCATGATCCGGCAACCTCGGGACCACGGTGAGTAAGTTCCAGGACGGAGCTCCAGGACGGCGCCTCTATTCACAGCATCCGGTATATCACACGTCACATCACAGTGGCATGGTCCCAATTTGGAATAATCTCTTTATTCCCTTCGTTCTCCAACAATATCTCCAACCAAAAAAAAAACAAAGACACACATGCGCCGTGCGCTGATGTGGTGCTCTAACGCCGAACACCTATTCCCACAATCCCCGGGCCGAAGCCACGGGTCCGTAAACCCACATTTCACACCGACATCCCTTCAGATATCCTCCGCCCTCTACCCCTATAAAATTTCAGGTCCTCCCCGCCTCCTAATCAAACACACACAAGCCGAGAGAGGCTAAATCGCGTCAAGGGAAAAGTCCCCGCTGAACCCCTCGTTCAGCAACATCGCCGCCAGTCGCCAGCGCTGCACCCGCAACTGGTCGGCAGAGTATGCCTGCATGGGATCGACCCCCAGAGCTAGGCAGATGCCATTCGTGATGGCAAAAACGCCACAGTCGTACCCATTGTTTTGCTTGGGTGCGTCGTAATCGACGGCTTGCCAGTCTGCCTCAACAAAATCGTCCTCCAGAGTAGCTCGGACCCACTCGAGCAACTTGTCGTTGACTTCCTTGTGTCCGTGGCCTGACAACATTGAGTCTAGGTGGGCTACCGTCTTTTGCTGAGGCCGGATGACCGCCAGCGTCCAATGGCTCTTATCGCAGATGGGAACGAGTATGGTCTCGATGCCGAAAAATGTTTCCTTCTTAATGCCAGCCTTTCGCTGCAAACGCCCGCAGGACGTCACGCCGTGCGAAAGCAGACGCTTGAAAAAGAATGAGGACAAGGCCGCGCACTTGGGAGCTGTTGCAGTGGCGCCCGCCTTCTGGTTGATGTACTTTGCGATGTGGTCGAAGGAGCCGGTTATGACGGTGTCGTTGAGCCAAGCTGTTGGCGGTAGAAGCTTCTCCACGAAGTCGCGGCGCTCGAGCGATGTTCCATCTGGAGTTCTAGGTGCCGGGTTGGGAAGACCCTTATCGACGACCTCTTTGACAATTTCCACCCAATCGATGTCGATGCCGGGGATAAGCGGCTTATGAGGTGTTCTTAACTTAGCGGCTTCCTCGATCGCCTTGCGCTCTTCCGCTTCCCTTAGTAGCCTCGCTACCTCCTCTTTCCTGCGAGTCTCCTCTTCAATCTCTCGCTGCCGACGCTCTCTTCTCTGCCGCAGAATAGCGTCGCTGAAATCCCACTGAATCTGGCGATCGAGCTCAAGATGCTCCATCTTCTTCGCAGCGATCTCCAACTCATCGTCATCGTCAATGAACGGGTCAGGTGGCAGTTCAACACTGTCCTGGCCACTGCCGGGGCGCCCCAAAAGAACATGATCGATTGCCCGTCGTCTATCCGCGGGGGACAGCGGGGGCTGCTGGCTTCGCTGCTTCTTCAATAAGTTGACTCTCAGCGGCTCTCTGCGCCCTATCGGAAGATTCACGTCAGGCTGTTCGTCGAGGAATTTTCGTCTCTCCTCGGGCGTGTCAAAGTCCTTGGGTAGCTTGTTCAACGCTCTAAGCTTGGCTGAGGGAGTGCTCGGCGGTTGGTTCTTGAAGGCCGCCAGTTGTGCGCTCCAATCCCTCTTGCGCTCATATTGCTTACGCATATCTTCGTCGTACTTGCGCCTCGCCTTCTTGGCGTCTTCTGTCATCATGTGAAGGGAAACCTCGGGCTTCTTCTTCTTGGTGCCCGACTGAAGTTCAATCTCCTTACGGAGGCCGTCGAGGAATCCGTTGTACTTTGCGCCGTGGTACTGTAACTGGAATTTCTCCTCGGCCCTCGCCAGCGCTTCTTTGTTGAAAATCGGGTCATTTCTGGTCATACGTTCCCAGGGCGTCATCAACTTGGCAGGGATGTTGGCCGGCTGCCCGCCGAATCTAATTGTAGGGCTCTGGAAAGCTAGCTTTCGCTTTCTCTGGATTGGCGAGACATATTTGGGCGATTTCGGGCTCGTGGGCCAATTCTTTGGTCTGGATTTCAAGATAGGCTTGGGCCCATATCTTAGCCGTTTCACCTCCTTCGGATTGACCCGAGGCGCCGGCTTGGATGGTCCAGGCTCTGGGAACTTCACTTCGTGGGCGGGTTCAATTTCAAATTCGTCGATGGGAATCTCTTCAAAGACCGCAGACGACGGTAGCGTTGTGCCACGACGACTGATTCCGGTAGATTCGACCCAGCTCATGGGATACTCTTGCTTGTGAACGGCCTTAGCGTCCGCAAGTATTTTCTTGAGCCCGTCCATCAAGTCTGGTCTAAGATCGAACTTGTCCCTCTTCTTCAGAAAGTAGTCAATGAGCCTACTGGTTTCCCCGGCAGTCCTCCTAAAGAAGACACCGCCGGCGTGGAACGGTAGCGGTGGTTCGGGGTTAAGCGTCCGGAAACTGTTGAAATCCGTGGAATCGAGATACATGATCGTGATGAAGGCTAGGAGTTCATGCAGGCTCGCATCGTAATGGAGCAGCGCTTGATTGACCTTTTCCACAGCATCCTTTTCGGGGGGTTCCGTATAGGAGATCGGACCGTCTTCACTGGCAATGGTATGAGCGATGCAGAAAAGAGCCTTGTAGGCCTCTTCACGGTCCGATAAGAGATGTTTGTCGACATCTGTATGGTGGTACCCGCCTTCATTTTTGGTGAGTAAAGCGACTTCGCGCTGGCGCGAGAAAGTGTCGTGAATTTCCTTGAGCGTCGATAGACCAATGTATGCGGTAATATCCTCAACCCATTTCACATCAGGGCGGTTGCTCGAGTACGCTGGGGCCTCTCCTGTCGAGGTAAAGACATGCGGTATAGAGTGCTGCCGCTTGAACCTCTTGACAACTGTCTGATTGGTGACAAGATTTTGCTCGCGGGTTTCGACGGCCTCGTGGCCGGTTCGAACGAAGGCTGGGATGAATTTTCCCACGAAGCCCCTCAGCGAGGCGCTCATTGTTGTAAGTTTATCGGAGATGTATGACCACATCGGCCACTTGGGGGGCTGTTGCTCTGTTCCCACAGAGGCTTCTTCAACACGTGCTGTACCGACTGGGTCCACGTTCTGAGAGTCTGTTTCAGGCGCAGCAATAACACGCTCCAGGGAGCTAGTACGGCTGCCGCCGCTCTCGCCACTCTCGTTCTGCGCGATCAGATCGAACTCGGAGTCCGTGGCAGGGCGCTTCCGGCTGCCAGCAATGTGGCCGTCGGCAATGTGCTGCTGGTAGATGGGATGAAGCTGTTGAGAAATACCACAGCGGCAGTGCCAGCGCAAGTCGCCTCTCTTCTGGAAAACTCTCAGGTTATGTCGCTTGCTGTTGACAGTGTAGAAGCGCAGATGACCGATGCCGCTCTCTGCTTCCTCTAGAGAATTGTAGATCGCTGGGAGACCGCAGCAGCACTGTCGCATGAAGTGGTCGTTGCGGATGGAATTGTAAAGCTCACGAGCGAACCTCTCCCCCTCTGCGGCCTTGCGTCGCCTGAAAGCAGACGTCTCATTACCCGAGCTGTCGCGGGTAGTCGCAGAGTTGTCCGTGAACGTGAGGCTAAGAGGGCTGATCGGCTCGGCACGCTCGCTTGTCGCAATCTGCTGCTGAGGGGAACCGAAAACAGAACCCTGCTGTGGGGATACCAATCGCGATTCCTTTTCCTCGATGGTCTGAAGGAGAATGGGTCGCGGTGTGTGAGGGGATGGTGTGTTAATTGGGGTCGAAGGCTCCTGGGACGGAGCATGAGTGGCGGAAGGTGTCGCGAGCTCTGCTTCGGTAGCGGACTGCTGGGCAGTGGTCGAAGATGTAATCGCCTCGACGGGTTCGCGGGATGCGGTGCGAGTTCTTCTCGGGTACGGGGTAGCGCGGTATCCGCCTGTCGCAGTGCGAAGGCCTCGACTGTTCCGCGTCGTACGCGGTGTCAGAGCTTGGGGCATCGCGGTTAGTGTACTGCTGCTGCTAGGTTGTGACAAGAGTAGAAAGAAGAAGTCTTGGTGTCGCAGCTTCCCTGCCAGAGGCGACGGCGAAACTGAACGACTGGATTGGGGGAGAGAGAGACAAAGAAAGTTGTCAATGAAAAGAAGGTGATTTACTGGTCGCTGTCAAGAGGCAGTCAATGCCAGGAAAGCGGAAGTCGTGATGGATTGGGAAATCTTCGTGAGCTATGTAGAGAAATCAAGGTCGTTTCTCAAAAGCGCGATCGAGATGTGGTTGTGGGAAGGAAGGTGCGAGCTCGAGGTTCGCAGGTCGGGAAGATAAGAGCAGTCGCAGCGGGGCAACGGGAACGCGGTCGGCATTGCGCGTGCGCGACGGAAGGTGGGGCATCAACTGTGCACAGTATTAATTCAGCACTTGGTCATAGCTCGGTGCCGTTCCGATGATGGTTCGATTGCGGGATGTCGCTACCCGGCCGTGGTCGCCGTCCACAATCGTCAAGCCGTCAAGTCGTCAAGCCGCGTCTAATGGTGTTGAGGCTCAAAAGTTCGTAGCCGGGAGCTTTGACTTTTTGATGTCTTGGCTGGCAGGCGTTTGCCAAGCCGTCTCACGCTTACATCCCAGTTAGCGTTACATTCAGCCCGCCGGCTTTCAGCATGTTCCTTGCATGCTTCCAAAGCCCCGTCCCATCTCCATCTCAAACGACAGCTCCAAACAGCAATTCAGTCCTGTAATCAAGTTGCAGGTTTATTTCAAAGGCGTCAAACTGGTGCAGAATCCAATCTCATGTTCATAGGGATAGTATGGGCTATGTAAATATCTACAAAGGCGTCATCGACCCGGGCCACTGCTCGCCTCCAAGTTGCTTGGAAACACTCAGAGCAGACGTACGATCAGCGATGGAATACCTCGGACAACATTGATTGGAAGTCAGCGTTAGGACTTTCCTGCCTCTCATATCACTCTCGGGGGTGCAAAGCGCTGGGACGGTAAAAAATCCTGCGTCAAAAAGGCTTGATGTGCCCTGAGTGATGCAGGCATCAGATCTATCCGCGTATTGCTTTCATCAAAAGGGAAATGCCTTTCCAGCATTGGAAAAGCGTTGGAATAAGCTTATTAACTACCTAGGTATGCGTCAGCTTCAAAAAGTATGACCTTCCGCTAAATTAGGTACGGGACGGCTGGCGGGACCACGAGGCACATCGCACATCGCAAATCGGCCAAAATGATGCTTTATTTTGCTGGAGCGATCGTACTCATTTCGTTCGTCAATGCTCGGTGATAATACAAACCGGCTCTCTCCTTTTCCCACACCGTTCATTCCCCAGCCGCCATAGGTAACTGATATATCTTTCCTCATGTACTCCGCGCGCCAGGCCGTACTCCCTTCGATACGAAACTTTGCCAGAACCCGAAGAAAACGCAGAGACAACTACAGCCGGCCATTCAAACCCCCTTGCCCCAACCCTGGTTCCATACACCCTACCGGCCCAGTTCGTACCATTTGTATCCGGACCTCCCAAGAAGAATGGGAGGGAATCAACGCCGTGCCATCCACGAAGCGAGGAAGAAAATGGGACCCGCTAAAACCCACACGTTTGCCTTCCTTTTTCCTCTTTGCGCCGTGTACAAAAGAGGTGGCATATCCTTCTGAATAACTCCCAAGCTATAGTCCTCTCCAGTGCCGCCGCCGAAACACTGTGCCAAAACAAGTTTGCGCCGATTTCCAACATGAGCATGGTTTGTCGATCGATATGGTCGGTGCGACTTGTAGTGTAAGCAAATCAGCGAGAAGTTGCCGAAAGGCATCGTATCAACGCTCGCCATTTATTCCATCGACACTGGCTTCGTGAGCCTGCCCTTGGCTTGCCTTCGGCTCGACCTTGTTGCCGAAACCGGCCTTGGGTAAACCGACAGCAGCGATCTGTCAAGCGGCTTCGAACCGCGTTCGGCTCCGTCCGGTGATATCTCCGCGTTTGACCGTTCACCAATTCACTATTCGATGAGCATCTTCTTTACGCCACCGACTTCACAGAGGCCGAGATGACGTATCGCCTCCTTCTCGGTCGAAAAAATAATAAGGCGGTCCTCCACGCCGGGGTTGTTTGGGTCGACAAGAGAGGCGTCTTTTGCCGCCTGCTCAATGGCGTCCATTTCCTCTTTGCACGCTTGCTGATCCATCGGACATATCACGATCGGCTGCCGAAGCGTGATGTCGCGGGCCGTTGTCAAGTGGGCCTATGCAGTGTAAGCAAACATACAAGATGGAAGGATGAAACACACGGACCTTAATACTCAGGAAGAATTCGATTTTGTAAAGCGTTGACGTCGTCGTAAAGCTCGTCACTTCGTAATTTGGAAAGCCAGGTTTCCCCCTCTTGACGATCCCCTCTGCATCCCTCAGGTCTCGCGCCGGGAACACGAGTCCGAGGTTGGTCACGTAGCCTGCGTCGGGCATTTTCGTCCCCACTTGCTGAGTGTGTTTCGCGATCTTATTTACCTTCTTCGTCGGCTCGTCGCCCTCGGGGTTAAAGGTGATCTCCTCCTCGATGGATAATGTGATCTTTTGTATCGTTACCCTCCTCGCCTTACTCAGCCAGTCCGGGTTCGGCGCGAGCTTGATATATACGGTAATCGGGTCTAATGGGCCGTAGCTCCATTTCGGCAGGGAAATGCCCAGTGTTACGATGTTGTCTGCGGCCGTAACCTTGCTCTCTGGGCGATTATACATGCCGAACGTCGAGAGGGTATCGTAGCGCTGGAGCGGGATGGGAAATGTGTATCGGTTCTGGGCGCTCTGCCCTTGCTGCACCGTGACGACGAGTTCGTAGAACGTCTCGGCCGTCCGGCTCGGTAGTTGTAAACTCGCTGGTGGGATGCGACGACTCGTCTCCTCCCCCCCGCGTCCAAACGGGATGAATATTTGGAAGGGCAGATCCATCGCAATTACACTCTCAGCCTCCTTGCCTGACACGCACCGGAAGAGCAGCTCCTCCTTCCCCACCAGATCGACCGTCTCCCGCCTTGGGGTGCCGAGATGGCGTTTTGCGACATTCTCTGCCGCTGGATGTATCGTTTCCCGTCGTTGCAGGCAGATGCGCACCATGGAAACCTTGACTGGAGCTGTGAAGCCTGCGCCCGGTCGGATCTCGACTTTTCCTACAATTCGGGGCTGCGATGATGTCAGCAAACACGCTTGCCTCGACAGGCGACGCCGATCCGAGACATAGGGGTCCCAAGGAAGTGGCGGCTCACGAGCGTTGCGGATATCCCCGGGTAGCCCACCAAGAAGCTGCTGTTGGGCGGCCCGGATATCCTCACGGTTGCAGGAGTATTTGGCACAGCTGCACTCATCCTGCCGTCGGCGCCCCGAATGGCCCGGGGTTGTTCAGTCTCCGGGGCGCGATGGCTGCGGGGTCGTCGTCGTCGCCGTCGTCGTCGTCGTAGACGTCGTCTTCGTCGAGGGCGGGCGCCGAGGATGCTGGGTTAGTGAAGGGGTCACCACAGGCTGGTGCTGGCGCCGACGTCGCGTCGCTCAGGCAGACTCGTACGCTGGCTGGCGCGGGCGCGGGCGCTGGAGGCGGTGGATTTGGGGGTGAGGGGTATGTCTGTCGCCAGCGTTGTATCGATAAGGGGTCGGAGTTGCGGCTGTCACTCTTGGACATCACTCGGGGATTGGAGCTCGCCACCTAGACAGACAGTCGGGGAGGATGATGGCTCGCGGTGGTGATGCGGAACAGGTGCAGCGATGCGGGATTGCGTGGACAATACCCCGGTGTTTTGTGCGATTGGGCTTGGTGAGACGGGCCGCCCGTGACTTGCGATCGCGAATTGCGGACAAAGCTGCAGCTTATTTCTCAGAAGACAAGGGACAAAGAGGGCCAAATGGCATGTCCCGTAGCGTAGCCGCTGGTGCTGCGTCCGCAGCCTTTGTTTGCAGTTTCGGGTTCGAGGCGACTTGGGGGCCAGCCTTCTTCTTGCTATCCGTCCAGTTGTGTGGCCGTCCCTCGAAATGCCGGCAGCTGCAGCAGTGGGATCAAATGCTGGCAGCGGTTCCCAATGGTCAATGCAAACACACACCCGCTGTCGGCCGCCCACCTCAGCTCAGTTGCTCGCCCCGGCCCAGTCGAACAGCCCGGTCCCGTTCGAGTCGCTCAGTACCTAGGTCGTGGTGTCGCAAAAGGTCGGATGGTAGATAGACATGGAACAAGATCAAGAAATGTCAAATTCAGCACGTTCTTGACGCAGCGAAGAGGTCGCTCATGGTCCAAGCCAGCCTTGTCAACAACATGGTGTCGTGGATGTTTCCTGGTCGGGATGACAGCCCGAGATGGCTGCAATGATCAATGCGGGGCCAAGATCAACGCGACAGCCTCATGCTGACTACCTTGGCTTAAAGCGCAACAAAGGATTGATAAAGCAGCATGCCACCCGCAGCGTGATTGCTGAGGCCTAGCCCAATTTAATAAAGGCCTGCTCCGATTCAAACAGGTCCTGTCACTACATATGTTAGCAAGGCCTTTCAGGGTGTATGCAAGGCCCTGGATTCGTTTTTGAGAGGACTTATGTGGGTTGTAATAGCCCTTGATTGAATTGGAATAGCCCTTGATTACAATAGACCAGGCCATCAGAGGATGAAAGAAGGTATTTCATGTTCAGCGTAGGATTTGAGTACCCGCAATTAGCGTACCACACATTTCATCAAGTTCATCAACTTGCTGGATTCATGCACCTATCCTGATCTTCCATACGAGTGTTATCCTTGATGACCCTTGAAAAGCTCGTTTCGCTTTGGGTATTCTCAGAATTGAATTACGACTGACGACATCTCCAGCTAGGCAAGAAGTCTCTCGTAATGGGCACAAGGCATTCGTGAACATCAGCGAGTTGACCAGGGTTAGGGTCGTGCATCCCTTTTATCAATGTTGCCCTGCATTTTAGCCAACATGATGCTGACGATCTTTGACGCTGGCGCTGAGCAAGTTCCAGGCCGGGCCGTGGTTGGAGTGGCTGAGATACGGTGCATCAAGGATCACCCTGTCCCGCCCACCCCACTGCCCGTCCCCAACGTCCCCGAGCAGCGGGTCGGTGCTATGGTGAAGACGGATGTTGATCCGTCCAGCGCCTCTCCCGAGTGGGCTGTTTGTACACCAGCTCAATATGCTACAAAGTAGAGGCCTTCTTGCCCCCCAGTTGATCTCCTAATAAGTCCTGAAATCCAGAATGGTTCATGGTGTTGAAGAATTGCGGAAGTAAATCAGAATGTTCACGCATGTAGGCATTCTTATCTCCTGTGGGAGCCGTGTGGGGATGATTTGACGCCTTGTTGCACGGAGCAGAGTCCCGCGTGTTTGCCTTGTCTCCCACATCGGGCCGTCGAGCTTTGGGTAAGGGTTGCAGCAATGTTCCTTTCTGGACACCGAGTGAGAGCCGCTGTCAAAAGTGCCGGGGTTGGTAGTCTACACTGTTGCTGACTTGTACGAGAGCGAGCCTTTGATGTGTTGTCCATCGGGGCTCCATGGTGAGAAGTAGCTATTTTTTTCTAGGCCAGACGCCTTTGCCACGTTTCGTAGCTGCCTGCTCTGTATCCCGGTGGAAATATAACTTCGCCAACAGCATCCACCGCTTGCTTGATGGATCGAAAACACGGTTGTTAACCTCGCCTACCCACAGCAACACCCGCTCCGCTCGATCGTCCAACAAGCAGAACCACGGAACAGCTTTTGAAGCTAGCGTTGAATTACAACCGTTGTGATCCTAGGCATTCGCTCCCTTATTTTCATTCGCTGCACATATGAGAAACAAATATATTTTCCCGATGGGATGAGACTCTGGGCCGTCTGATCTTCGATGGATGGCAGCCAAGGGGGCGATGACCTACATGTAATGGTCATAGCTCCCACAGGGCTGAAAAGCGGGGCTTTTGATGTTTGTCGCATCCCGCAAATAACTTTGCCGCCACCAAACCACCTGTCAAAGAAATGGATGTCAAGCGACGCTATCAACAGTCGCCGCCATGTCTGTGACCCTACACACAAGCGCCGGGGACCTCAAGATCGAGGTGTTCTGTGAGAGCGTCCCCAAAACAGCCGAGGTGCGCGAGACACTCGGCCAACCCATCAAACTCTCCGCCCCGGGGCTAACGATGCTGCATCACAGAACTTCCTCGCGCTCTGCGCCTCAGACTACTACAATGAATCCCCATTCCACCGGCTGATCCCGGGCTTCATGGTTCAAACAGGCGCGCCTGCTCACCCGACGCCGGAGAATCCCAAGGGCGGCCGCTCAATCTACGGCCCCACGTTTGAGGACGAGATCCGCCCGACTCTGCGCCACAACGAGCGCGGCGTGGTGAGCATGGCCAACAAGGGGCCCGGCACCAACGGCAGCCAGTTTTTTTTCCTGTTTGACAAGGCGCCACATCTGGACGGACTCAACACCGTGTTTGGGAAGCTAATTGGCGACGAAAGCCTTGCGACGCTGGCCAAGATCGAGCAGCTCGAGGTTGATAAGAAGGGCCGGCCCAAGGTGACGGTCAGGATCGAGAGTGTGACGATACATGCGAACCCTCTGGCAACATGATCAGCACGCAAGACAAGATGGGGTAGGATTAGGTCCCGGGACGATTATGGTCGGGCTTCACAATGACGGATGGACGTGGAAACGGAAACCTATGCTCTGAGAAAGACCACCTACCGAGAAGACGCTCTGCACCATACCGGGCCGTGGCGCCTGGCGAGGACTTGACGGGGCAGTTGCAGAGGCTTCCACACTGGGGTCTCATGAGTGTGCACGATGCCTCCGGATGCCTGGTGTCATCGCGAGAAGCCCCACGAGCTCCCTATCCGGTGTGCTGCCCAATTGCAGCCGTTGGCTGAGTCAGACACCAGTTCGGCCTCCAATTACAAGCTTCAAGCAGTTGACATCCGTTACGTCTGAAGGATGTGGTCCTTTTGAGCTTCCAGCCCAGATTTAGCTGATGGCCGAATGTTGATTGATGTATTGGTCTTTTTTAAGGGTTATGGGGCCCATCATATCACCGAGGGAGGGAAACAAAAAATGCCAGCCTGGCTTTCTACAGCCCCGTCCAGTCCTCAAAAGGCATCCCCCAGAATCGGATAGACCTGGCGGGACACTGAACACCTGCGGATAGGGACGTCTGTTGCAAATTCGATGATGACAACACATAATCAAATCACATACACACTTGTAAGGCACATTGACGTATGTAATGGGTTTTGTGTATCACATTTGTCATATCATATCATAGACTTGACCAGCTTCAAGGAAGCAGAAACCGATCCTGGCCAAATCAACCGGCTTAGCCGTTTTCACCTTAGTGTATATCCGCTCCCCACTGCCAATTGCATCGTAGTCGTGCTGTCTTGCCTCGCACTGCCGGGAGGAAGATTGGACACACACGCCGACCTGAAAAGGAAAAGCGCTCAAACAAACACCGAATAAAGCGAATTGGCCGCCTAAGTGCTGGTGCACAAGATCCCAATGCTAGCCGCCCACCTTCCAGACCCGAGAAAAAGAAAGCAGACAAAACACTCATAGTGGTAGACCCAGAGAAGCTACCGTTTCCCATATTGACCCTGAACCAAGCCACACCACACGCCGCCCGAAACCAAATATCAAGCCTTTTTGCGGCGTTTGGAATCCCGCTCCGGGCTCTCCAGGTTCAGATCGTTTCTCGGAATCTCCTCCGTGCCAGCCTCGCTAGGGGTGTTCGCCGCGGAGCCCGATCCTGTGTCTAGGAAGCCGCCCATACCAGCTCCACTATGCATTCCGCCTCCTGCAGCCGAGATACTGTAAGGCGCGCCCGAATCAGCTCTGCCTCCATCTAGGGTGAAGCTAAAATCGTTGCCGTCCGTGTTTCCCGCTGTGTCATCAACGCCGAAGCCTTGATTGTAATTCGAATCGGCGAACGCAGTGTCATCAAGAAAGTCGTTTACATTGAATGGACTCATCGCCCCGTTGAAGTAGCCCCCCGGGTTGCCTTGGTCGTCCAGGCCTGGAATACGGCCCGATGGGCTCAACGGACCAAGTAGGCTATGCAGGTGGTTGATAACGCCTGCCTGATCGTTGGTCAGGCGCTGCAAGTTTTCGAGTTCGGCCTGTGTGGCTTGGATCTCGTGCATGTTCGGTGGGGGCATCGATGAGAGGACCGGAGAGAGAGACAGACCAGCGTTGCGGAGGCCAGGAGTTGAGGAGGCGGTGACCGATGACGGTGCCGGACTCGATCCCGGTACATTATTCATAACCGGCGAACGAGCATTAGACTGACCAGCCATTATGTTGATCATCTGGTTGCGCTGATCGTTGGTCATGGTCGCCGGTGTCTTGGCAGCAACGTTCGGCAGGTCCATACCCGATGTGTTACTGGCGTTGGTGTCGTGGATGATCTTCATCATGCCCTCTTGAGGGTTGGTGCGCAGTTCATCTTTGATAAAAGCCGGAGAGGTAGTATCGGCGGGGGATGCGTCAAACAGCTCGGTCACAGAGCCCATCTGCGGAACTTGGTATGGCCCTTGCGGGGCCGGAGACGCAGGGGACAAGGTGTTCGCTTTGCCGACTTGGTGAACGGGAGCCGGGGGGAGCAGGCGCTGCGGTCTCTTGGGGGTACCCATGGAAGTGACAACATCCCGGGATTGACGATTGACAAAGTCGCCGAGGTCGACTACACTACCTTGGGGCATCTGCGGCTGGTTGTGTGCCTGCGTATTATTAGGCAGGATGCTGGTCAGTAAATCCTGAACGCTTTGGGTTCCGCCTTGCTCTTCCAACGATTTCCTAAATACGTTGGCCAGGAAGTTGAGAATCGCATTGATGGAGTTCTCGTGGCGCTCATGCATATCTTGGAACATGGTAGCTTGCTGGAATAAGGCCGCCTGATCCTGACGGAGCTTGTTGAGCACCCCTGATATGGCCATCTGTCCTTGCTGGAGTCGCTCAATCTCGGACTTGACGTGGACAAGTTCTTTCCTTGGCAATGAGCTGACATCAATAGGGGCGGTGGGAGGTCGGCCAACTTGAGCGGTAGCGGCACTAGTTGAGGCGAAGAGCTCCTCGACACCGCCGTCCTCGTCGCTTCCCTCTTCCACTTCTCCCTTCTTGTTCTTTTTTTTACCGCTGCTGTTGCGCGCTTTATTGATCAGCCAGAGCAGGTTTGGATGCCCACGGCGAAAGTACTGGTTCGAATACTCGCTCGGACTCTTGAACTTCTTCTCGCTGGACTTCATTGAGTTGTCCGAGAGGCCAACCCGCTTGTGGAAGCCATACATGTTGAGCTGCCGAACAAATGACGCGTAATTGTTATGCTTGAAGAGCTCGGGAATGAGAGTCTTGGCGAACTCATCCTCATCAAGGACAATAAATGAATCGCCCTTCTCAGACCAGCGAATGAGCTCCGTATTTCGGTCCTCATCCAGGAAGCTGCATACTGGTCAATACTGCGTGGTCAATGGAGGAGATTCTAGTCACATACCTGCTGAGCTTCTGTACAAAGGGGGGGATTTGCTTCCGCTTCCCTTGTGCATCACGCTTGGCCACCATAGCTTTCCGCTCAAGCTCTTCGACACTGTCTTCGTCCGCCATGCCGTTTGGTGGTTGCAAGAAGGAGGAATTGTTTGGGAAGGCAGTCCACGCTTCCGCACTAGAGTCAAATTGCGGCCGTCCACCAGCGTGAACCAAGGCGTGGTTATTGTTTTGCCGTCGTGTGAGCGCCGTGGAAGGAGCGCTGGCCGCTGCCCCGTATTGCCCCGGTGGCGACATCATTGTGAATGTGTTCACGTTCGGCGGACCCCCTTCTACAAAGCTGGACCCATCCACGCCGCCCCCGTTCCACTGGAATAGCCTGTCTGGTTGCCCGGAAGGAAATGATTGTTGGAGATGTGGCATTGGTACCATCGGAGAGGTGCCTGGAGCAGCTCGTTTTCTAGGATTCGGCGCAGACATAACAGGGGCGAATGCGCACCCAACCAGTCGAGGTTGGAAAGGCGGTCTCAAGCAGCCAGCCGCCGGCAAGCCCCAGCTATGTGATTCCGGTGGTCGACAGTCCTCTTCCCCGAATCAAGGCCAACCCTCTCCCAACGTGGTCTTCTTGGTCGTCAAATGTACCTAGCGCGTAGAAAGGAAACCTCGGCCGGTGGCCCTGTAGCCCCCTTGAACTTCGTCCGACAGCAATTTCTCGTCCTCGCAGTCGTGGCCGGGAAAATCGCCCCTGAAAGATCGTCGGGTTCGGAGATTCTGGATTTCGCGCGGGAAGCAATAGGGTGTTCCAGCGGCGGCGATTGGGGCCTGCGGACTGATATACAGATATATATCTTAGATTCGAGCGCGTGCCGGTCAAAGGAGGACTGCCACAGCCAGGCACCAACCGTATTATATTGATGTAATGTTTCTTCTAGGACTATCGAATGAAGGCACTCCGTACGCTGGGCCGATAAGGTCGAAGCAGACGTTTCGCGGTACTACAAAGGACACAGCCTTTGACAACCATCAGGTATCCCGGGCAATCCGGCAGCTGTCTCGGGGCGGATGCGCGTAATCAATGGTGGGTGTTGTTGGGGGTGACTCGGTGACGCGCATTCAAACATCAACTGTCCCGCGAGCCTTGTTCGGTGACGGCTTTGCTCCGCGGTTTTGCGACGCCAGGGTCAGACCGTCTGTCTCGGCTGGTATCGGGGTGTGGTCACCGGGGCCCTACGGATTAGGGCGACCGGAAACAGGCGCGAAATTGCAGGCGAAAAACGTGAGCCAGAGAGCGAAAGTCATCCGTCGGTAGCAGTCTGAAAGCTGTCCCTTCTTTGCGTCGATGTTACGGCTTCCGACCGATACTCCTGGCGAGTAGGTTCAGCCGATGCAATCGATAGCAGGCCTTTTTTTTCATTCGCTAGCCCAACCAATCAGGGGCCCAGGAGATAGCTGCCCGCACCATTTCTTCCCCTCCGCGGGGCTTCCGGATAACAATCAAATGGTCATGAAATCGGAAGCCCTCAATGCATTCTCACCTGTCAGGAGATGAAAGCAGATTGAATTGAATCTCAAGAGACAAGAACCGGAGCTACTGCGATGAATCTCCTCAGCTAGCGCAGAAGATGATTCTTTCTGTCTCAAGGCCCATGGGTTTGATTGTTATAGGCCATCCCGCTTTCTCAAGGGGTCTTCCTGCATTCTCCAACGGCCTAATTCAATGTAATTAAGACATATTTCCAAGGTAGCAAGGCCTGTCCTGGTGCCATCAAGGCCTGTAATCATATTCCATAGGCTGTGCCGGGGTCTCTACAACCCATTTTCGCATGGAGCAGAGAGGTCTTTTCTTTTCGCCAGACCCCATTGTCCGTGGGTTCTCTGGCGTCAAAATGGAAAAAAGACGTGTCAAGTGTCAAGTTTCAGGACCAATTGATCAAAAGTGACAAGTAGTTTTGGGGGTATATTGCGACCTTTCTCCTTACTCCAGTCATCCTACACGTGCCTGGCACTGATATCGTCAAGGTCTATTAGCGGCCTCGTTGCCCCTGATCCCAAGCCCTCGAGGTTACGCCCGACCGGGCATCTCTAGCCGCTCTTTTCTCCTCTTTGAGGGTTCTCGCTTTCTCGAGAGGGTCAATCACTACCAACTCTTCATCAGCCTTCTTCCGGTAGCTAAGGTCCTTGCCAAGCTTATCAGCAGCGAAGCTCAGTGTGTGTGACATCCAGCCCTCATCATCACTGTCTTGCTTCACGTCTAATTTATCCCAGGCAAGGCAGCTCTGGCAACCGGCAACGAAATGCAAATCGCAGACTTCGTCTTCGCCTTCATCCTGTTCAATACCTTTGCCCTTCTCTTCGACTTCGGCGGCAGGGTGATGGGCAACCTTCTTTTCGGTCGGCGCCTGTTCCAGCTTTGACCTGAATGATTTAAGGATGTCCAATGCCTCCTGCTCGTCTCTTGTGCTAGCGTTGGTAGCTCCCAGGCGGCGTCTCCTCCCGCGCACTGATGTCTCTGGTATTAGCTGTTCCAGCGCTGACTTCTTCTTCTCCTGTATCGGCTCCGTATGAATTGTCCGCTTCATGGACGCCTTCACTACTGCTATCTCTTCGTTTGTGCGTTCGAGGAGAGATTTCTTAGCTGGACGTTCTGGTTCTAGACTTTCCCTTGGGCTAGATTTTGGCCTATGCTGCTCTTTTTTTACTGCAATAGGTGCCGGGGAGTCCATGCTGGGGCTCTTTTCCGTCTCTTTAGCCAGCTCAGTCTTGATTTCCTCTTTGGCGGACGACTTTACTTTTTTCTTCTTCTGGGCCGGCTCCTCTCCCTCCACATCCATCACAATTCGAGTGTCGAACTTGGCCTTTTTGATGACAGGAATATTATCCACATCGCCTTCATCATCCCCAAAGCTGAGCAACTGCTTTCCCCCTTTCCTCTTCTTCTGTTTCTTTTCCGGCTGCAGTGTCCTGGGGGCCTCTTGTCGAACCTTGCGTTCTCGTTTTTTTATCTCCGGAAAAGGGTTGGTGAGAATCTCGATACTGGTGATCTTGACCGGGTATAGCGGCCGTTCGCTACCCTCCTGAACCTCAGCCTCTCCCCATTTCGCCAGGTTATAGATGGTGTCGCCAGCCACTCGGCCAAATACGGTATTCTTCCCTGTCAGCTCCTCTGCCTTGCCGAGCGTGAAAAAGAACTGGCTGCTGTTGGTGTCGGGGGAGCTTTCATTTGCCATGCCCAAGAGGCCTCGCCGATTGAACTTTAGTCGTGAATGGAACTCATCCTTAAAGTTCACACCCATAGGCCCGGCATTCTTGCCTCGCCGTTCATCCATCGGCCATGGGTCCAGATCGCCACTCAATGCACCCCCATCGTAAATCGACTCGCCTCCATGGCCGGTGCCGCTCGGGTCTCCGCCTTGCAGGATGAAACCTGGTACCAATCGATGGAATATGGTGTTGTCATAGTATCCGTCCAAGCTGAGTTGTAGGAAGTTGCGACAGGTAAGGGGCGTCTGTTTCGCGAACAGCTCGATCGCAATCTCGCCTTGTGTGGTGTGGATGACGGCTGATGCGGTCGGCTGCGGCTCGAGGTTGTAAATCGCCGACATGTTCGCTGATCTCCGGTCTGTGGAGTTCCTATAGGCTGTTGAAGCAGGAATTGAAGGCTTTCCCCTTGCCTTCTATTCGGATTTCGTAGTATTTTTGATTGTGAGAGCGCATGAGCGACTGGCAGAAGTTGGAATTTGAAGCACGATATGCGCTTGCAGGTGGTTCGAGCTTCGAGATTTGCCTGCCGGTTGGAGTTCCGCCAGCACGCACGAGCCACAGACGAGGGTGCTGCGCAAGCTTGAGCCACACGTGGAACTGGGAGCTGCTCCCTCTTATCGTGAGCTTTCAAACCCAGTAGTTCTGTCCCCTAAAGCATTCCCGCACGATAAATTCTTCGAAGACTCTTCAGAGTCCAACATCTTGAAATCATACTGGCAAAATAAAGTTTTGACTTGTCACTTGGAGCTCTGAGTCGCTGTGTAAGCCAAGAGCAATCTGCGGCGCTGTGGCTGTGCACACCTAGTGAGTGCGGGGCCTTGACAAGGAGACCAGGTGCTTGCGTTATCACCTACGGCTTGATTTGAGCTGTCCCTGGAAATTGCAAGAGTTCTGTCTGGCAACCTCGACGCCGACATCGCCGATCCACCTTGCAGTCTTGCAACAACCTTCTGAGCTGGTCTCGAGCATCGCATTGGTAATTTCCTCAAGCACGGCCACGCAAACCAGCCCGTCATCATGAGCGACCCCCGGGATCCCACGTACAAGGTGACGCCCAGGATCCGCTACAACACCGTCGGCGGCGTCAACGGACCCCTCGTCATCCTCGATAATGTTGGCTGTACCCTCGCGCCTGGACTGTAATTGGCATTCCCTAACCTTCATGCTAGGTAAAAAACCCACGGTACAACGAAATCGTCACCCTCACGCTTCCCGATGGAACGCAGCGCTCCGGCCAGGTCCTGGAGGCTCGAGGTAAGCAGTATCCGCCACTTCCAACGAAGTCCCTTCTGACAGCCCCTCTACAGGAGACCGAGCTATTGTCCAGGTACATTTCTTCGTCTGGCCAATGGCATATGGAACAATTACTGAACCAGCACGCAGGTCTTCGAGGGAACCTCCGGCATCGATGTAAAGAAGGTGAGGCAAATAGTCGTATCGGGATCGCGCCGTACACTAACGGCAAAGTAGACTCGGGTCGAACTCACAGGAGAGAGTTTGAAGCTCGGCGTGTCCGAAGACATGCTGGGCCGTATCTTCGATGGTTCGGGGCGAGCCATTGACAAGGGTCCTAAGGTTCTAGCCGAGCAGTTCCTGGATATCAATGGCAGCCCGATCAACCCCTATTCGAGAGTAGGTCTTGTTGCTGTCTTAGTTGTTGCAGGATGTCCAGCTGACACGGAATAGGTGTACCCTGAGGAGATGATCTCGACCGGTATCTCCGCTATCGACACCATGAACTCGATCGCCCGTGGCCAGAAGATCCCGATTTTCTCTGCCGCCGGTCTCCCGCACAACGAGATTGCAGCCCAGATTTGCCGACAGGCTAGCTTGGTTCAGCGTGAGGGCATCACCAATAAGGGTGTCCATGATGGTCACGAAGAGAACTTCTCGATCGTGTTCGCCGCCATGGGTGTCAACTTGGAGACGGCCCGTTTCTTCACGCGCGATTTCGAGGAGAATGGCAGCTTGGAGCGCACAACGCTCTTCCTCAATCTCGCCAACGACCCAACGTGAGTTCTAACAAAACTCTTACAGCCAAGAGTATTGCTAACAGGCTGGATAGCATCGAGCGTATCATTACACCTCGCCTCGCCCTTACAACCGCTGAGTATTACGCCTACCAACTTGAGAAGCATGTCCTAGTCATTCTCACCGATCTTTCCGCCTACTGCGACGCCCTCCGTGAAGTTTCGGCGGCTCGTGAAGAAGTCCCCGGCCGTCGTGGTTTCCCCGGTTACATGTACACGGATTTGTCGACCATCTACGAGCGAGCTGGCCGTGTCGAGGGCCGCAACGGCTCAATCACGCAAATCCCCATTCTCACAATGCCCAACGATGACATCACGCATCCCATTCCCGATCTGACAGGGTACATCACAGAGGGCCAGATCTTCGTTGACCGAAATCTGCACAACCGCGGTATCTATCCCCCGATCAACGTGCTGCCGTCTCTCTCTCGTCTGATGAAGTCTGCTATCGGCGAGGGCATGACGCGCAAGGACCACGGCGATGTGTCTAACCAGTTGTACGCGAAGTACGCCATTGGCCGTGACGCTGCGGCGATGAAGGCTGTGGTCGGTGAGGAGGCTCTGTCGGCGGAGGACAAGCTCTCGCTCGAGTTCCTTGACAAATTCGAGCGTCAATTCATCACCCAGGCACCGTACGAGTCGCGGACAATCTACGAATCTCTCGATCTGGCGTGGAGTCTGCTGCGGATTTACCGCAAAGACATGCTCAACCGTATCCCTGCCAAGATCATCAACGAGTACTACCAAAGAACCTCGGCGGAGCGCAAGGGTAAAGGCAAGGCGCCGACCAAGGACACGCGGGACACGGCGGCGCGCGATGAAGAGAACTTGATTGACGCATAATTTGTGGGCGCTCGACCGGCCCCCTGGGAGGCAGGGCGGATTGTTGAGAGTCTTTAGGGTCTGTGTTCATGGAGCCTGCACTGCATTCTGTACGGGGCGCGCGATGCTTGTATCTGGTACGCTTTTGGGTGGTGGCTGTGGAACTTGTAGATTGGAATTCAACCAGTGCTATGCAATATCATTTTGACCAAAACTCTTTGTCCACTGTCAACAAGCAGTCTCGGCTGCAATCGATTATTTCTTGCCAGCGTCGTTATAATTGGAGCGCATAGCGGCTCTTCGTCGTTGCAGGCTAGGCGTGGTGTCGTGCCGTCAACGCGGGTCGGCAGCCATTGGAGGCATCCTTCATGTAGCAATTGACAATTGGTATCGGGATCTCGCATGCTGCCGCTGTTGAAACTTTTATCCGCCAGGAACAGATTAAAACCCACGCGTCCAGGCAGGTGGCGTTCTCCTGCGATAATGGTTAGTAGCTATCCAAGATGCGCCGCAGAGCATGGGATTATGTTCACGAGTCCTCTATCTGCCCAGCATTCCAAAGTAAAGGGTAAAGTGAAGAGTCGCAATGAAGGCTAAACGTTTAGTGGTCACACCCTGCGGCGCGAAGGCTCCGCCAAAAGAAACCCCAAGCCAATGCGGCAAAAACTTTCATACGACGAGGTAGGCGATGGGTTTCCATGTTGAAGGGAATGTCGAATTCTTGAGATAACTCCCTATATCACCACCTTGAGATAGAATATAGGTTAGCCTTGTGTCAGGTTGAAGGTTCGGCATTTACTGATCAGGTAGAAGGAAAGTGTTTACAACGAAACAGACGGCCAAGGGTAACAGTATAAATCGGCTAAGGCGCTGTCCGGGCTGCACGAGGCCCGATTTACGCACTGGACTGGGTAGGTGGCACCCTTTGGTTTCGTCGAAGTCTTGGTTGGCTTGTAGAATCCATATCGAGCAGGATCGTCGAGGTACCTTACCTCGCGTAGGTATTTCAGAGGTAGGCAAGGATCACGATACGATCACGCCTTGTACGAAGCAGGTAGCAGGATGTCCCCAACGAATGATTATTTGTTTTGAATATCAGTAGTGCCGGGTGTCTCTCTCACACGGTGAAATTACTGCTTGCGAGCTCGCTTCAAGATGGCTCCCACAATGTGCATAACCGACCTCGACAGCCGTTCACGATGAGCCTGTGTTTAACCACCTCGCAGGGTCTTGGCATCAGTTCAAGCTTCGCTCGGGACAAGGGTTGCATGCGGGGTTACCGGTAGCATCCCCGCATCCCCCGAGCGCCTCCAAAAGCCACTGCCGCGCCAATGGCAAACCTCACTTCTTCCGGTTCTTGTTGCGACGTCATTTCTCGCGATACATTTCTCCGGCCGGCCCGTCTCGCGTCGCAATAATCCACCGGGGGTGAGAGAGAGACCGGTGTGGCCAATGTACATAGTGTAAGTCTCGGCTTCTGTGTTTTCTTTCCATCTGCTCTCGCTGTGGTCCTGGAGAGGGGATGAGCACGTTACACTGCTGCCTCAGGTCCTCCTCCTCCGATGAGTGCTGGCGACGAATCGTGAGGCTCCCCATCGCAATTGGGGGCGGTGACGGCGGAAACAAAACGGGGAGAGTGGAATACAAGAGCTACCTGCCTTAATAGGATCTTGGTCCCACGTCCGATTTGCTGGAGTAGCCTGGAGATGTTACAGTGAGGGAGGGAGGGCGGACATGACCATGAGAGCTAACGCGGGCCATCCCATAGCACCCACCTGCAACCGGACAAATTTTGCCTGCATTCCCATGCTTGCGAGCTTGCGGAATTTACACGCGGAGGTACTCTACATGCGCCGGGGTTCATCTGAAGTACATCCGGCGATCTCTCTCCTCCAAATCCACCAAACAGAAGAGTGGAGTTCGAGCATGCACTTGTACCGCCCCGTCGGACCGTGATACAACGTCGTTACCATCACCCAGCTTTCACCAGTCGCGCTCTGCTGTTGCCCGGTGGGTTCCTGCAGATGGGTGATGGGATTCGTCTGGGATTGTTATTAACCCCCTCCCTCCCCTCTCTTCCCCGCTCACTTGGTGCGTCGTCGTCTCGTTCTCTGGCGGTCAGTCACTCGTTTCTTGCCTACCTCGTCGTCACAACCCGGACCACCATACCAGAGCGCGTGCGAAAGGACTTCTAGACCACTCGCCGCTCCATCCGAAACGATGCATTTCTCGCTGCTCGCCACCGCGGCACTCTTTCTCGGAGCCCGCGCTGCCTCTATTGCCCCCAACCCGGCCAAGGCCGTTCCCGCTCCCGATGCGAACGGGAAGTACTGGATCCATGGCGAGGGTATCTCCGCCGCCTTCGTCCCCTACGGTGCCTCCCTGTCGGACCTCCTGATCAAGGACAAGAACGGGATCGTGCGAGACATCGTCACCGGCTTCGACAATGCTAGCTATTATACCATTGACAAGCAGCACCCGCATTTTGGCGGTGTCGTCGGCCGCTATGCCAACCGTATCAAGAACAGCAGCTTCGAGATCGACGGGACCAAGTACCGCGTGGCCCCCAATGACAACAAAACCCCCTCGAACCCCGAGGGCCTGGATACCCTCCATGGCGGACCCGACGGCTGGGACTGGCGCAACTTCACCGTTGCCGCCTACACTAACAACAGCATCACCTTCTCCATTGTTGACCCCGATGGCAAGGAGGGCTTCCCCGGCGAGGTGATTTCCTACATCACCTACACGCTAGGAAAGATGACATGGGACTGGAAGATGGTCGCCATCGCAACCACCAAGAAGACGCCCATCATGCTCAGCAACCACGCGTACTGGAATCTGGATGGCTTCGCCAACACCGAGACGCGCCTTGCGCTGAACCACACCTTCTACCTCCCGTATAGTGGCCAGCGCGTTGATGTCGACAACATTCTGATCCCGACTGGTGACATTCTCGCCAACCAGAGGGGCTCAGCCAATGACTTCTGGAGTGCCCCGAAGCAGATTGGACACAGTTTCAATGACCCTGAACTTGAGGGCAACTGCGGTCTTGGCTGCACTGGATACGGTGAGTCTCACTCCACGATATGACCTTCATACCCCTTGTTCTAACATCAATAGATAACTGCTACCTGGTCAACCGCGTCGGCGACTACGACTGGCGCAAGGACGGCTTCGTCGCTCAACTCAAGTCCGACTGGTCAGGCATTCAGCTCGATATCTTCTCGGACCAGGAGGCTTTCCAGATGTACTCGTGCAACTTCCAGGACGACACCATGGCGATCAAGAAGTCGCAGGGTGTATTTGGCAACCCGAAATTCCCCCGCACGATCCCCAAGTATGGTTGCTTGGTGCTTGAGGTCCAGGACTGGATTGATGCTATCAACAACCCGCAGTGGGGCAGGGAGAGCAAGCACATCTTTGGGCCCGGCGGAGACCCCTATGTCCTGCAAGCTAGCTATCGGTTCAGCGTCAACAAATAGGACTCTAGATAGTCGTCACATGTAGTTTAATAGCAGTAAAGAAAAGGCCTTTTTTCTCTGCGTAGTAGGACATTGAATATATTCTCACATGCTTCATGCTCTCAAAGAACGGCCTTCCGTGAATTGAAAGGGCCCATGCCGAAATATTAGTAAGACCTTCCAAGAATGCAGCGAGGCCTGCAATATCATGGGTGGATGTCTTGGTGAGAATAAGGAGCGCCCCAAGCCAGGGTGGAATATGCCCTCTTCTATGGCCCATGTGCCTACAACCCACAGGCCGTGATGTGAGCTCGAAAGGCCCTATTGTATTTCAAGAGGCCTTCCTACATTCCCTAGAGGCTCCTTCTAATGTGAAATAGGCGTCGTCTGCTGGAGCACAGGCATTGGCTGCATTGTCATTAGCGTCACTTACATCGAATCAAGCCCAAATAATATATCAGCAACGCCTTTCTGAGATGTCACATAGCGTCAATGTGAGATCAAGAGACCATTTTGAGACCCCGAATAAATAATATTATGATGATTATAGATGAGGTGATAAGAATAGAGGTCCAAAACCACTCCTTCTTGGCGGCCTCCTCCTTCTTCTTCTCAGTGGCGGCTTTCTCCTTGGCCTCGCGGCGCCTCTTGGCATATTTAGATTTACCCTGGCCCTACAGCCAAATTGTTAGTGTTTGACGGATAGAATAGAACGGTAAAATTTGAAAAGAAAACATTGAAGGGAAAGAGGCTCTCTTTGGCCTGAGCCTTTGTATACGAGTAGGGATGGATTACAGGGGCGTTCTCGGCCTTCCTCTTTAGGGAGGCGGGTCGGGCGGCAGCTTCCTGTTTCTTGGGAGGCGCGAATGCTTGCTATGTGTCGTATTAGTTCGTGTAACAGGTGCTATGTCACTCGGGTTGGTAGATTCTACTTACCTTCCGGAATTCCATGATGCGGTCAAATTCCGCCCATAACCTAGGCTAGACCAGCCAGCCGCCACCCTCGCTTCTGTATATATTGCTGCATAATGTGTTAGTCTTTCTTCTGGAACTTTTACTGAGAGACAATAGATTGCTTACTACCAGTCGGGATTCCTGGGGGCTGGCCCTGGGCGGGAGCCGCAGGTGGTGCCGAGTTCATGTTGGTCGCCATGTTTGGATGCCGTGGGCTGGGCTTTTGGCTGAACAAGCCAACCACCGGAGGAGATGCCAGGGCGGTAGAGGGGACATATGGTCTACCGGCGCCATGAACAAGAGATACCTCGGATTCCAGAAGAGAATACGGAAATGTCCTGTTGTTCAAAAGTGTAGATTGGTTCCGGGCGAAGGACTCATCCTGACGGCAGTTGATTTGTGACTGGGCTGGTCTCAGGGTGGGATGCCGCATCCGGATTAGAGGCCAAAAGAGCGATAGGTCTGTTCGTTGAATAGTTTACCGATTCCAGGATCTCTGGTCGGAAGGAGATTGATGGCACAACTAATCTGCTTGAAATTCGCTGTGTCGTTTCTAGATGGCGAAATCGAAAGGGTCCAAGGGTCGACTCCCGAATCGCGACCCTCGTACGAAGCTTCTCTCGCCAAAGAGGGATGAATGGCCGGCCGGTTTCTTTCGTCTATGTGTATGTATGTGAAGCCGGGCTCCAATGTGCCTTCTGTGTACGCCGTGGCGAATGGCAAGGAGAAGTCGTTGTAGCTGTTACTTCTATTTGCCTGTGTGTTGTTTGATGTGATTCAACTGATGTCATGCACAGCCAGCATCCGATGACCCCTCAAGCAGAACCGAGCGGTCTCGGAGCATCGAAACCTAACGAATATAGCGCTCTGAGGGCCGCGAATGCGAAGCGGGTGGTCGGGCAATCTGCGGGGCTCATCGTCTTGTTCAATCTTGGAACCCGTGAGTCAGAAGCCGCACTGTTCGAGGGTCACTCAACGAGTACAGCCATTTTTCGTCAGCTTGCAATCGGATGACGGAAAAGAGGATGCTTACTTCGCTGCTTCCTTCTGTGGCCATTGGTATCGCCCGCAATCCTTGTCGTAAATGTATGCTGTAGCAAGTCGCTGATGATCCAGAAATCCACCGCAAAGCAAAACAATCCCATACACTCTCCATATCGCAAGCCTACAGCCACTAGCGTCCACCAACTCCCCAGAACCCGTCATTTCTGACCTCCAACACTGTCACTGTCCTATTCCCAAACGCCATCTTCCATTCTCGGCCGACGAAAAGTGATCCTGTTGCCAAAGTCTCCGAGGTGGCAAACCCTGGGACATCCCTGAAACAATAAAATACGTGCATGAAACGCAAAGTGAAAAAGGATAGTTGAAGCACGAAATTAGATGTGTGGGGAGCGGATAGATTCCGATTGCAAGTGGCTATTGCTTGTCTCCATCACTGATTTCGTACTAGTGATATCAGATGTTAGTCTTGAGAGACAGCTATCATGGGGAATAGGAGCTGGATACCTGAATGTAACGGATGCCAAGGAACGATATTATCAGAGGTACAGACTCTACTGCCTGGAATGAGCAGCTCGAGGGCCGAAGCAGCTCGTTAGAATATGTATGTAACGACTATTGCAGTCAGGGCGGTGCCGTCTGCTGCGAGCAAGATCGAATGACTGCAGCGAGAGCCCCTAGCTCGGAGAGGTACTGGCTGGTGCTTGAGCCCTGTGACTAGCGAACGGCGACTCGCTGTGTGACTGCAAGTGGCAACTACTGGTGCCCTAGGAGAATCGAAAATCGAAATATGTTCGTTGCTAGAGGAGGGCATGACGAACTGGTCATATTCAGTTCCCGTGAGTGAATGCCGGGTATGCCGTAGGCTTGGCTGATTTACTTGCTGTGATGACCTGGTGTCTGTTATGGAATCCGTGATGAAAACTGCCGTGGAACCCAGTCAGATGAGGACTACAGCCCAAAAGGCACAGTAGTAGAGGGAGATTTACCTCGCCGTACTTGGCCATGAACAGGAAGATAGCGTGAAGACTCAAGCAGAGCAAGACCCCCCTTTCAAGGTGGCCGGCGAGATTGTTGTACACCTCGAGCCTCTCTGATGCCGCTCCATCAAGGGCCATGCGCTGCCAAGTGCTGAGGACTGGAAGTATTTCGAGATAAAGATATGCTCAAGCCGTCCTCTTCAAAGCGAACGATCATGACTGGGAAGTTGACAGCCGTCATGTATCGCAACGGGTTCCGGCACATGCATCATCTTTTCTTTTCGAGCTGAGCCGCTGCACACCCATCTCTGTGCTTCAGCTTATCGTCGTGAAATCTCGCGATGCAAGAGCAGACTGCGGCTGCCATCGTTCCCGCATGGTGCCGCCCTCCATCTTCGCAATGAACAGCGCGATGTAGAACACTAGCGCCCTTTGTATGTTCAAAATCACTTG
>Ga0247780_1000113_pt1 | contig 75291 bp, 88 predicted proteins | sample UWRJL079202R5_FD_179927 | JGI IMG/M metagenome (GOLD analysis project Ga0247780, IMG submission 179927) | Plant litter microbial communities from Arlington Agricultural Research Station in Wisconsin, United States - UWRJ-L079-202R-5 | ecosystem: Environmental > Terrestrial > Plant litter >...
CGTTTCTTCCCCCCCCCATTCGTCTCTGTGCTTAAAAGGGGTATTTACTGCTTGTGGTCTTAGGGCTCCAATGGTAGGCGTCGTGTCACTGCATTGTCACAACGGCGGTGATTAGTACCATATTATTATTAGTATTATTATTACTACTACTACTACTACTACTAATCCCATTACTATTTTGCCAATGTTTACTTCGCGATGATCTCTGCTGTGGTGGATCGAGATGGGTTCCGATGTGCGTCTCCCGGCAGTGGGACCCTTCGCTGTTGTCAACAGGCATCACAGTCAGGTATGCAAGTGTCACAAGTGTCACAAGTGTCAGAAGTTAGCTTGTGGAAAGAAAGTTTGAGCTATATCTGTCACGCGGTCTAGCATCGTCGATGTCATTCTTTGAAGGCTCGATAGACTTTGATAACGGTGAGCTCTGCAATCACTAAAGATACACGAGCGGCTGTCATGTGGCCTCCTCAACGGAGCGGGATCGGTTTGTTGATTGAAGGTGTCATACACCTGCGAGTTAGTATCTAATCAATCAATGGGCTAGACCACCATTGCGGAGCATGTATTCGTACAGAGGGGGGGTGGGCGAGGGGAGGAATCAACTTGCCACCAGGCACACGTGGGAGATCGGCAAAGATACACGCTTGCATGAGACGAGAACTTCAGCGTCTCCTTGACGGAGATTGCGAACCTTATCCGTTGGTGATTGATCTCATGATCGTGTTCCCCATGTGTTCGAGATGGGTGTTGAGGGTTGTTGAGACGCTTGGCCCTTTTCTGTGGCGCGTTATATAGGCAACCGTCCATGAACTTTGCGATCAACCGCTGTGTTGTAAGTTGTGTTTCACTCGTTACTTCGCCTCGCCGGGTGCAGTCTCCGGGAGCTTCTGGCGCAGAACAGCCCCTATCTTCTGGGTGAACAGATGCCTGGAGAGGTGAAAACATGCAGGTGTTTTGCCCTGTGCTGCTTCCCTACAGTTAGTTAGACGGCGAGCCTTTGCCTGTCCCCCCCTCGGCCCCATGCGGCAGAGCAGAGAACTTCCGAGTTACCCTAGGAACATATACTCGCCGACAATACACCCCCAATGGGGGGAATATGTTCACCATCGTAAGTGACGCTGTTCGTTCTGCCGAGTTTCGAGGAACCCGAGAGCAGGCAGGCTCTCTGCCGTTGCCCAACCAGAGGCCCATACCCATGACCTTGTGAGCTCATTGCCCAATACTGTTGCTTCCATGGCGACCCCAACTCCCTTTCGGTGCAGCAAAGGTTGACCGGCTTAGACATCTACACTACTTCCAAGTCCCGATTGCTTCTGGGATCAGGCCGGCTGGACGCAGGCAGCACACTTCGGTTCTGCATCATCCTGCACTGATTCGGAGCTCGATGGGGTCGACGGAAGAGCGAGCGTATCCTGTCGCGGCACTTTCCACATCTTTCCGCGACTGCTTGAGCCCGACGCTAAGGCACCCGGATCACCTCTCGCGTACTTTCAGTGTTTCCAATGTTTGCCGACTGCCTACCCACAATCTTACAGTCTTGCAAGGACGGAGGAGTTCCAGGAGTTCAACAGCCCACCCCCCTATTGAAACGGAAGCCGATCCTGGGGGGGGGGATACTGGCAGCCTGGCGCGGCTACGGGCTGGCACAACCCGTGTGACAGAACCCTTCCCAGCCGAACTCACAAGTACCCAGCTCACGCACCCCAATTGGGGCCCAGAACAGTTCAATCCGTCTCAGCCGCTGTCGTAATCCCAAGGCCGAACCAGGGAGAGAGATGAAAGTCTCGGCACATCAAGCCACTATCGATCCAGCCTGCTGAACTCAGAATGGCGGGAACTGGGAGGCCATCGACAGCGAAAGGGGGTCACTCGGGCCTTGGACAGCGCGGTGAGCCGACGGCCCAGAGGCATACGCCGGCGGCAGCTGTCATTGGAAGCATCGAGTGGAGGAGGAGGGCGTCCCAGGGTCTTCTGTGGTTCGTGGGTCGAAGGCTGCAGCCATGGCGTTCTGCGGCTTTTCAGCTCAGGTCGGTTGTCCGGATCAGGAATGGCACCTGCGGTGCCAATATCTAAGGGGGTCTGCATCTGCGATCTAGGGGCAAGGAGAGAGAGAGAGGTGAGGCGAGGGTGGACAGGGAAGACAGAAACTGCGACGAGGGCCTTCTGGCTCTTGAGGCGGCAGTCGTGCATTTCATGATGCCGTTATTCCCACGCCCCCCATCAACAACCTCCTCTGCCTCCCTGCATGCTCTAGCGCCTCCTGGGACAACAGGTGGTGGGCTGACGCCTCCCGCTGTCCTTGGCGCCTGGCGTTCTGCTTCGGGTTCAGGTTTGCTCTCGTCGTCTTCCATGTTCTGTGGAATCCATCGGATAGAGGAATAGTAGCTCGAAGAAGTGACGTCTCTTTGTCGGCGAAGGCGGCGTATCATTGGCAGGAGCCAGCTCGTTGCCGTCCTTTCCTCGTCGCGCCATCAGCCCGTGCCTGCAAGTCGGGGAGCAATGTTTCGAGAGGACAAGCTGAAGGTATTGTATCCTCGCGGCAGCTGTCTCCAGCTTTCATCACCCCGCCCACAGTTCCCTGGCGGACGGGCCAGAAAAGGGACCGGCGGCTACCAGAGACGACATACCCGCTGATAGAGACCTAGCAGTTCGATCGAAATACCGAGTGGCTATCCCAAGTCAAATGCGCCATGGACACGCCACAGCCAGTGTTTGGCGTGGAGGAACCGTGGCGATCGTTCAGCGCACCATTGTTGGTTAGGCCCGCCAACCACAAGGCGCTGCCATCGCCATCAAGCAAGCCCCCTTCAGCCCGTCCCAGTCGTCCCGGGATCCACGCGAAATCCGGGAACCCGTCTGCTGCCGTAATCGGCGACTTCGGCGGCGGATAACATGCTGTCATTCCCACCATTTCTCTGGAAGTCGGACGGGCTGTCTTACTACCCACACAAACGTCTTGAGGAACCGGAACCGGGCACTTGGAAACTTCCAACGAACCTCTGCTCATCGGAGACTCCCCGAGACAGTCGAATCCCGAGGCAGAGGCCGTCCGGAAACTATTGAATTGAATCGGAAAATATGGCCTTGCGCTTGCTTGCAAGGACGATGAGGTCAAGAATGCAGCCGCAACCGCTGTGCTCGCTAATTCTGGTGCGACAACCACCGTAACTGGTGGAACGGTGTACGAATTACCGGAGAGTGTCTGATACCCGGTCGGGTAGGGCGCCCATGAATCGAGTGGCACTCGTTGTCGGTGATACCGCGGTTGAGGGGAGAGGGTTGTGTTGTGCTCCAAACATCTTATCGACAGCCGGACACGGCGTCTCAGCGTCCTGGCATCTCAGCCCTTGGATCTCAAATTCCGAGTGGAATACTCGCCCAGCGACGCATTCGAAGCACACCGTTACTGAGACCAAGCGATTGTGCAGGCAAGGTCGTCAAATTAGGCTCCCCGTGAGGCTGGGACGTCGGTTTATTGGGCCGAGTAGCCGTGCAGTTGCATTGCGGGCCCGTCCGACGTATTGTGCAGCTGTGGTGATCACCTCGCCCTGGAGCTGAGAGTTGAGCCGACTGCCTGCAAGCAGCTCGCCGGCCCTGGCGCAATCCGGCCCTGGGGCGAAGAGGGGAAAGCGACGAACATGCCAGCTTCCGATGGATGGATGGATGCTTGCATGATGATGGCCCGTGCAGGTGATTTTGCTCAGCAACTTCAAGGTTCACTGCGACAAAGATGTTGGGCTTCTTACTCATAGTCTGCCGGTGCTTTCACTTCGACAACGGCAGGAGGAGAGCATAGGAAATATCCCCCTTTACTTCAAGGCCGCCCTCGCACCCTGGGAGCAGCCTTCTGGCATAGTGAGAATGGAAATTGTTGATACTCAAGCACCATAAATCAGTAGATTTGTCAAGGGTTCTGATGCAATTCAGGATTTGGCCCTCAACGCAAAGCCTCACCAACCGAACTCCAACAAGCCGAAATCGCGCTCGGTTGGTTGCCCCTTCTTCCTTCCGCACACTGTTGGTTGTGCCTTCACCTCGAGGACTTTGGCTCAATGTCCCCTCTATTCCACCTGGTTTCGTACAAGCAAACTCAAGAGTGCAACCCGACGCTTTTTAGAGATAAAAAACTCTCTTTCTCGACTATGACACGAACGGAGTGCCTATGTAGTTGGGCAATAGGTCTTACCAACCATGAAGCAGGATTTCCGGGACGTCGAGGTAACGATGATCAAGCTCGTAGTTGAGAACCTTCATCAGATCAACCTGAACATGACTGTATTCAGTGCACTTGTACCCTAATAGCCAAGTGCTGGCGTATTACTGTCGCCAAAGATGTCAGCGCGAGAAGCGATTGGATGGTCCATGGGATCACAGCAGCACGATCGACGTTTGACTGAAGACGTGTTTGGTGTCAGCCAAGACTTGGGTACTGGTACCTCCAACCGCACGGGCCAACCCCGACTTGGACTCGCCTCGAAAAGCATCAAAGGCAGTTCAAAGTACGAACGAAGCCAACAAAGGGAGGTATAAAAAAGATCGAAAAACAATGGCTAACGAGGATGATTATCTCATCTTCGTCAATGACTGCAGCCATACTCGAATATATGCTGGGGGTCAAGAGACGGGGTAGACTGATTGTCTCCATTGATGTGGAAAGTGGGATCGTGGGTGACTTGACCACATGCACACTAGGTAGACCCTGGTCCCCCCCCACCCAGTGAGCACGTTTCTCACATCAAGAAGCATCCCAGAAAAGCACCTTTAAAGGCGTCGGGCTGCGCTTGGCCGTCCCCGGATGGTTGGACTTCCACTCCTTACTTGGCGCCCCGACAATACCTTTTTATGCGGCCGCCATCGAAGTATTTCTTTGATTCTCGTTTCAGACCGCATACAAATAGAAACCTTCTCTCCTCAGCCTCAGCGCTTCGCAACCAGCGTAATTGTTTCACAAGGGCAGTTTTGGACAAGCCGATATAAGACGGGACCCCCAACTTCGACAACCTAAGGCCCAGACTTTTGCCCCCAGCAACGGCTAAACGGCAGTTGGCGATCCTCGGCTTCTGGAATCCCGCGCAGCTTATACCAGAGACCAACATTCGTCTTCCCCTTCGTACAGCACTTCGTCATCCCAAACCATACCTCGTCTCTCACCAACTACATCACTACGCAAAATGGACATGCACGGGATATACGCCCGTCACGGCTCTGACCATGGCAGCACCACCACCGCATCCGAGGCCAACAGCGACGGCATGGCCATGGACGGCGGGCACAGCGGGGGCATGATGTCGGTGTTCACGACAGTAATGGCGACACCATTGTACTCGACAGCCTGGACACCCACCACCACAGGCACCTACGCAGCAACATGCATCTTCCTCATCGTACTGGCGGCGCTCTTCCGCGGGCTGCTGGCAGCCAAGTGGTGGCAGGAGAACCGGTGGCTGGACCGCGAGTTGAACCGGCGCTACGTCGTCGTCAACGGCAAGGCGCCGCTGGCTGAGAATCTCAGCCGGGATTCGCTGGCGAAGCACGGCAACGTGGTCCTGAGCGAGAACGGCGTCGAGGAGAATGTCGTCGTTGTCAAGAAGCGCACGTTTGGCCCGCGTCCCTGGAGGTTGAGCGTGGATCCGGTGCGGGCTGCCATTGACACGGTGATTGCAGGAGTTGGATATCTACTGTGAGTCTTCTTTCTGAAACGCGCGCATGACGATGAGCGTTTGTTCTAACTGCGATGTAGGATGTTGGCAGTCATGTCCATGAATGTTGGCTACTTCATCTCCGTTCTCGCAGGGACTTTCGTTGGCAGCCTTCTTGTCGGGCGATTTATCACAGGTTCAGATCATTAAAGCAGTTTGGTTCCTTTTGCAATTCACTGGGGAGTAGCTGCGGCTAGGATGGCACGACATTTCGGGGCGTACGGATTGGGATTTGCAACTATCTGTATATTTTCATGGTTCAGCGAGCGTTTGGATATGGCTTCGGCTTTGGATTCTGGAATAGAGAAGCCATTCGGCGTGCTTGTGCTGGTGCCAGTCCGTTCGGTTCATCATCATCGCCAACACCAGTCGTGAAAGGCCTTTGATAGCGATCAACCCAGTCGCAAGTAACGCTACTTTCGCGACGCTAGTGGCCGACGTGCAGAAACATGCTCAAACTCCCGCAGCGCGGCGCCGCTGGCGGGGCTGGGCTAGGCCTGTCAGGGACCGACACCCAGGGTTCCCCACACTGGGTGCGCTGGTGGTGATCGGGAATTACGTTACAGGCACAGGACAAAGCCACCTAATTCTGGGTCCACTACACCACACTTCAACCGCATCTCTCTCCGCAACACACACTGACGTGCATCACGCCTCGTCCGGAAACGGGTATCTGGTACGCTGCGTATGTCATATCTCATTATAGCTTTATTTTGAGCCTCATCGTTAAGTCGGCTGGGTAAATCCAGCGACGACGTGCTGGATCGCGTGTTCCACTGGGTAAGGTACCATTTTGCACCATATTCCAGGTTTCCAGGTTCCAAGCCGGCGTGTTATCCCGAGACCCTGGCCAATGTGGCCGATTTCTACGGAAGGTATGCGTATAGTGGCTCTCCGTACAAACTTATAGCACCAGAGAGGAACGGTGCTGGATCCGGTTTCTTTGCGACTCGGTAGGCGAGTTACGAGTCAATCTCGGCCTCTCCTCTTTGGGCCTTCTGCGCTTGACGGACGATGTTGGGCTATATTCCCTTTTTTGGCGTTACCAGACTTGCGACATACAGACGCTCTCGAGAGACAGCAAGCTCTGATGGATAGGTCGAGCCTAACTTCACATTTCTGGAGGCGCCAAGGGGCGTCCGCTGTCCTTCCTCAAAGGTGTTGATTCGGGGTTTACGCCTATCGAAGACAATGTTCTCTCACACTGACACAGAGACCAAAAACTAGGTAGGGTAAAGCGTTCCACGCTCAAGAGCGGCATGTTCAAAGAACCCGGAAAGGTAGAAGAGAGCTGGGTACGTCTAATTCCCATGTAATGGGTTGAGCGGGCAGTCAAAAGGTTGCGACGACGGAGACTGACTCCTCGAGGAAGCCTTCCAGGTTCTAATACTTCTACATTTACAGGGGCATATACTACTGTCCGTTCACTCAACCAGATAGTAAGTATCGAAGCTAGTCCTTTGCGTCTGTGTACGGCTGTCGAGTCTGTTTCGCCCCTCACCCGCTCTCTCAAGCGGGCCGAGGCCATACCGGCTTCTGTTGGTGTTTTTGATGCGAGAAAAAGCGCGACTACGCGCTTGTACCACGACTATAGGCCCCCAGCTGCTATTATACAGAAGGCCGAACCCGCTGCTTGCTTCTCGAATATCATCTAAACACATCAGGTAAAATCCAGAAAGTTAAAATCCCGCGCCAATGCTCCCGCAACGGCCACCAATGCTCTGCGCCATGTCCCGTCATCCTCTAGTTGGCGCTTACCCTATCATACCTAGCTACACGTACTCACTCCCAGCGTTTCTCAAAGTAACAAAGTCAATCCAAAGCAACTTCAAAACCCATCCCCACAATCCCAATTCCCCAGCCCAGGCTAAATACCTTACCCAGCTCCGCCATCTCCTAACCCCTTTCGGCCTCCTTTGACACAAAAGCCTGGGAATCCACGTCGGCCATTATCGCCCATCTTAACAAGCTTTCCGCGTCCCAGGTTCTGCCCCGGCGTGCCAGCCAGCCTAATTGCGGTGTGCATTTTTTCCTCCTTGCCCGCATCCAACACATGTGTACCTAGGTAGCGTACTAGCTACAGGGTTCAACAACGTATATGCCCCCCCCCTCCATCAAACATGAAGTCAACTTTCCCAAAGCAGCCTCCAGCCTCCCTCCCATTGGCTCGCACGACAAAAGGGCGGCTAACCAGATTCATACACCCGAATCACAACAAATGATTGTCTTGCCTCCCCTATTATTTTGCATTTTATCCTTTTTTTCTCTTTCCGTCGAAGTGGATTGCTTCTTCAACCCCTTTTGACTTGTCTGGGTTGCAACGATGATGATCTCAGGCGAAGCGCCGTGGGTGCCACGTGCGCGTCACCGCGGACATGGAACCCAACGGCTTGTCATCATCATGCAAGTCATCGCCAGATCCTAACGGCTATCTAAGCCACTGTCTTCAAAGGCGGAACGTAAGAATGAATGGGGATAACACTAGGTGGTGTTGGGTAAGGCGGCATCGCCCGCCCGCCACACTGAGCTTCAAATTGAGTCTACAGCCTCACAGGAATCTAGGCAGTTTCGGGCATCTAGGCAGTTGGAAACTTCCTAATGGGTAAAGTATACAGTACCCGTTCAAACAGCCCTATACCCAGCCCGACTCCAATGCTTGTCCTGACGACACTCCAACTGGACAGGAGCTCTTAGCCTCCTTCGGGAGAAACATCACAGAACAGCCTTTAACAACAGGGCAAGCATATTATCGCGGTCATATTGTGACGGAAAGAGGTGCTATCATACAAAGTAGTAGGTGTAAATGGTGACAGGCGCCTTTTTTGCTCTCTCCGATGTCCAGCGCCCGTTCCCTTTGCCTCATCATCCCCCGCCTAACCACTCCGTTCACCGCCTGAAAATAGCCTTGGATTAAGCGGAAACCGACAGAAAACATGGCGAGTGCCTTCCCTCAACACCCCTTACTCCCTTCTATTGCACGAGCAGAGCAAAAGCCGCCGCCGGCAAATGAACACAAAAAGCAGAGAGCCGAACCGAATGATGGCAGATCAACGGGCAGCGAACGGATGGAATGCGATGGATAAAGCGAACGGCGGACCAGACCGCAAGACGAAGAGAACAAGTCCAAAAATTAAGCGCGCCGGAAGATGTCATCTCGGGGTCGTACCTCGGCCAAGAGGAGAAGACAGGCATAAAAATAACGATCGCCGACATTCTCATAGTTTCGTGTCTGGACGACTTCTCATGGATCGTGAATCGTGTTCGCCCGCTTAAAAATCCACTGAATGAAGACGAGCCGTTGGGAGAAAGTTCGCACGTATATCTGCAGCTCGAGGCGCCGCTAGTCTCCGACATGGTGTGCGCGTAACGACACAGCCTTGCAAATATTGGAAGAAGGCCACCTTGATGTAATTTTCAGTTCCTATCTCCAGCTGTATCTGATCCATATTCTCAGGTCGACCGAATGGGCGATGTTTCATTTCGGTCAGTGTGACCGGTCGTGTCGAGACGTAAAATCGAGGGGGAACGGTGAAGACAGAATACGGTAGATGAGGAACCGCCGGGAGTGTATAACAAAGACAGAATGAGCATCAAAATATCCCCAATCAAACGCCGGACCGAAGGGAGTCTCGCGGATGATTGGAAATTCATCCGAAAGATGTTGAGAATAACGTTTCACGAATGCATTAATGCTGGGTATTGGCGCGAAAGTTCAGAGTCGGGGAAGCAGTTTGTGAGGGTGGTTATGACTGGTGCCCAGCGTGCTGCTGCAAGCTCGACTGCGGCATGTATTGGCCGCCTCTCTGTTGTTGTACGTAGCTGGTATATGCCAGAGCTTGCTGTGGGTCCATTCCGACGTTGGGCATATAGCCGGGAGGCATATGTCCCTGAGGTATTCCAGGCCGAGTTTGTTGAGGGGGGAGATGAGCACTCGTGGGCTCTTCTGGCGAGTCCACCGCGTTCGAGTCATCGACACCATTCTCACCTCCAGCGGCCGGCTCGGGAGCATTCAGACATGCCTAAAAAGTCGGAGTTAGCTAAACGCGCACTGCGATGTGGGAAGACATTGGCTTCGAGTCTTACCTGGATGAGGTTCTTGCCTTCTGCCTTGGTGACAAGAGGCTGCAGCTTCGGTGTCGTGAAGGTGTATACGAGACCGGTCTCTGAAACGACGAGCAGTAGTACCTGAGTACCTGTCAAGACGGATAGCTCATACGCCTGGTGCAACAAGGTTTGGGTTAGCGATTGGCACGTCCGTCGAGAGGTCGAGCCAGGCGCGCGCCGTGTTCCTCGCCGTTGAGGAAAGGGAACAAGCGCACGGCTGAACTTTGGAGGGGGGGCATGATGGACAAACCTTCTTCATGATGCCAGCCTTGCGCTTTGAGAATGTGATATGGCGACGCGACTTGTCGCTGATAAACTTGATCTCGATCTTGCGACGCTCGCGGCCGCCCTTCTCGTCATCATCGTCATCGTCGTCGGGGGCGCTGGCGCGGGCGCGCTTGACGCCGCGACTCTCGCCGGCAGCGGGATTGCCATTGCCGACCGAATGTGGCTCGTCGAGCTCGGTCGGCGAGGTTTGGTCGTGAGGGTCTGTGATGTCGGCCATTTTGCGCGGTCGAGGTATAGTCGAGGTATCACGAGGAATACCAAAAAGGCAAAATGGTGGAGATGCTGTTTTGAGCGTTGTGCCGATGGCCTAGACTTGATCTGGCGTTGAGCGGAGAGGTCGCCTTTTTGTCGCAGAAACCTGGTTGGGCGCTGCACTGTATCGAGTCTGGTGCTAGCGGAAGGAAGCGAGGAATCACGTTTAATTTTTATTTGCTTTGTCTGGCTGGTGCTGGTGCTGGGGCGGCCCAGGTATTTTCGTCCGTGGCATGCGCTTTCCTCTGGCTGGCTGTCTTTGCCGGTTGCTGAGCAGAGCAGTGCTGAGTGCCAGTAGCCGACAGTGCAATGCACACGGTTTGGCGATTGCGAGCGAGGACCGGGAAGGTGCACGCAAACACACTGCGACTCTGGTTCGCTTCACAGAGAAACCGAGGCGACGGTTGGCTGGATTTGACCTGTGTCAGATACCCTTTCGGACTCGAAGTTCCCCTGTCTAGGAACTGGGTTGCAGAAAATGCCAGTTTCCTCTTGGGAGCACTTGACTGAACGGGCTTGGTGACAACGGGATGATTGAAAAGAGGATAGCGAGGCGGTGGCACACCTGCGGGCCACGGCCGGACGGGCAGACAGTTGAAAAAACGAAGGCGGGGGGTGGCGGTGGTCCTGGAAAACCTAGGTAGGTGCACAGTGCGGAGAGCGGACGAAGGGGGTTGGTGCCTTCTGCTGGAGAGGGGGGAAAGGGAGGGAAGGCCTTGTGGGGCGGGCGGAAAGGCCAACAGCTAGCTGTATCGGGATGTACGAGCACGCGTGCCCAGGAAAATTGACAGCGTTCTGATGAGATGGTGGCTGCAGTTGACACTGTCGCGTTCCGGGCGCACAGGCAAGGTACTTTGCAGAGCAGCAGTGCAACCAGCGCTTTGAACAGCGGAATCTTTTGGCGTGAAGGTAGGTTTCTGTCCTCTGTCCATACGCGGGCAGTTACAAGATCTACACTACTCGCATAGTCAAACGTCAACGTTCTTCCCGTTCCATCATGTCCCCCTGCGTCCGCAGCATTGTGGAGACGAAGCTGTGCTCGTGTCTTCAACTTTGTCTTGCCAGAGCAGCGGGACCCGTGGCGTCTGGACGCTGATCGCCTGCCTGCGTACTTGTCAGGTGACAGCCATCAACAAGCGATGCCGCTCCTGGTGTGGCCGCTTTTGCAGCGTACAGCAGGCGCAGTTCACGCCTCCCCGCCGTTCAAGCCAGCTCTGCAGAATCGGCTCGCAACTCTGCCAGTGAGTGGTGTCAGTCAGGGTTCCGTCAGCAAGGGCAAGGGGCGGCTCCCTCAAGCTAGCAATGTACACAGTGCGGCCTACATCGAGTGGGACTGAGCGGGCAGGCAAGTTGGGGTCAATGCAGGGAGAGATTGCACACTGTGGGAAATCGATGATATGTCGAGTCCAAGCCGAAGAACAAGGGACAAATGACATTGAAAAATCAACGACGAAGAAAGTGGGGCCACATATGCTACTGTGGATGATGCCTCCGCGCAGAATCTCGTCGGCGAGGCTTGAGGGGGGATCACCAAGTGCTCTGTGCCATTGGCCTTGGGCTTGGGGCTTCGCGACATCCATGCTCGCGGGGGGAGCCAATGCCTTGCAGTTCCGTCCGGCCACTCCCAGGTTCCATCCGCAGCTTTCCAGACCGTCAACGCGGAAGACTGGGACGAGCGATTCAACCGGGATATCTTCGTCACTCACGGCCGGCACCTTGACTGCGGGCGGCGAAACAACTGAAAAGTAAGGTCAGAAGCGAGGGCCCCGCGGATTTCGTGCGCGTAAGGGCTTCCGGCAGGCCACTTGCATCTGACATGATGGCCTTTCAATGGCTGCGGCGACTCTGCGCACACGGCAGGCTGCTGGCTGAGGATGCGGGTGCGGGGTCCCAACCTTCTGTCGCCGCTCCAGCGCTGGAATCGCTGGGGCCTCGCAAAGAGAGAGATTGCACGCCGCTCGCCCTTCACGCGTCCGAGGCGCCCCGAGGCGTTCCCCCGGGACGGGCAGGCAGCAAGACAAGGGGGTGGAGGGGCGGGGCGATGTCGCGAACCACTTGGGATCAGGTATATCCAATGATGAAGGGCCGACAGAAGGCGCTATCTCACGCATATCCTCACTACCCATGAGACGATGCAAGGCGGATGGTGAGACTGGCCTGGACTATCGAATCCCAATGTGTCGCTGGAAATCAACGGCTCCTGGTGATAACCGGCGGAGGGAGGATTTCAATTTTGACCTGCAATATGTCCGCTGCACAGGCCTGCTATTGCCTGGGGTACGGCAGAGTACCGCCCCAGCCGGTCTGTAATTAGAATCTCTTTGGTCAGAATAGCCCGTGGACCCGTGGTGTTAAAGAGGCGGCTGGGCCTTCCAGTCCCTCGGATCGATAAAATGAAATTATGAGGCCCTCTCCCCGGGCTGTCACGACGTTTTTGGTGGCCGTTTATAGGCCGAAATGGCTAGGTAGCCTGACGAGGCAACGAGAAGCGGCGCACTGTGCCCGCCTCCGTCTCCCCACGGCCCATGGGTTCCTGGGCTTTTAAGCGATGCCGACCTAGCCATGCGGATTCTACGGATGTTGACGAACGAGCTTCGACTTGGGCATTCCAACGGCCGCCGTTGCGCTTTGCGACTCCCGCAGACGGGACTTCCTCAACTCCTACCTCCAGTAACAACGCCCCGAACAAAGATAGGGGAACGACTGCTTGTCGTTGCTGGACCAGTCTCCAGCGGAGTTGATTGTGCCGCTTTCCTGCCCCCCTCCCGCCCCCCTGTGAGCGAGGTGTGCAGGGGTGCTAAAGCGGGGGTGTGCGATAGCGTGTGATTGCGTGTTAGGAGGATTTGCAAGCTAAAAAAGGAGGCAACTAGGGTCTGAATGACCGGGATAATCGTGAAGATTTGGTCAAGTTCAAACTGATCTTGAGTTCGCAAAGTTGAAGAGGGCAATTGTAAGTAGGGAAAATGAGTTGGATGAATCTACAAAATGGGGAGGGATACTGTGCCCGTGGCACAAGACGGCTGCATATCCACACAGTGCGAATTCTGAAAAGAAAAAAGTGCAGACCAAGCAGGTCTTGCTCTCGCCTCCGAGGTTGTTGGCCTGTTCGGTGGGGGACGGGTCGGTTTGATGACAGAGAATTTCTCTTTGACTTATTTGGAAGAACCACGGTGATATTCCACAATGCCAGAGGTTATTCGGCATTATAGTAGGCTTTTCTGCTACGGCTGCGGATGTGAGGCTAACGACCAGCACCAGAATGGACGACCAAGTGGGTTTCTCAAAAAGAGAACTTCTTCTTACGGATGCTGGCTTCGCTGTGATTCGCTGGTAAAGGACCGGCCAGGGAAGGCCTGTCGAGCAGGTCAGCGAGACCAACCCCACTTGCGCAAAGTTGGATGTGTCTTCCATTCTTGTTCTGACTAAGCTTTCTTTCTCAAAGCCGCCGCCTCTCTTGAATTGACCTCTCATTCTTTCGATTTGTCCTCGACTCCTGTAAATAGTTGTGCTGACACATCCCGACTGACACATTGATCATCACACATACACTACATGCTGACTCCGGCTGAAGCTGTGTCATGTCGAGGACTGGGTTGTTTGCCGACGTCTTCGGAGGCCCGAATTGGGAAATTTAGCGATAGGAATCCCGTGGCGCCGGCGGCCGATGGTTTCGGCAGCATATGCCCCGGCGCCGACTAACATCGTATCACTATCCCGATCCCTCGGATCCACCTCCCTTCCCGGAGAGTGTCCCTGGGGTCGGCCCAGGTCCGGGTTCAGGGACAGACGGTCGGCGTCTGCATCCCGACTACAGACACCACCGCAAGTGTCTGCGGGCATCAACTGCCATGACTGAGATATTCTGTGATTTGATCTTCTGGGTGCGAGTACAAAGTGCTTATGAATGGGAATCAGAAATGCTGCTGTTTGATTGGCCGAGCGGCTGTTATCCGCTCAGCTTCCTCTCAGCCTCCGGATCCGCACACTATCGGCGGGCCCGGAGGTCGTTATCATGTTCGGAGCTGGCTCCTCACCGCGCAAACCGTGATGGAAGCCGGGCGCGTCAGTCACGGGACTCCAATCTAGATCTGACCCTGAAAGAGTCTTGGCAGGCGTCACAATGAAGCATCGAGGGGTTTTTAACCTTGAAATGGTTCGATTGTCGACTTACTCTCAGGTCGTATGATGGCTCGTGCGTAGCGCTTCGGTCAATGCCAAACCCTTCGCCCCACCCTCAACCCCTGTCCCCCGACATCATCTGAAACGGCTTCTGTTAGGGACATGCGAATCTGCTGCGACAACTCAAGCCTTCTCCATCCCGACTGTGGCAGAATCGTGCAATTCGATCGCTACGCTGGCGTTATACCCCAAAACTCGTGCTCTGACTGGTGCGTTAAGTGACAATCCATGCGTTGTGGCAGGCTCAACTGGCTGCCAGGCCTCGACCCATCCCTTCCTTCCCCGTTTCTACTGTCGCGCTCCATCTTCCCAAGAGTCCTGAGACGGGACTATCCTGTCTCTTGGCGCCCTAGGTTGCGTGTGTCTGGAACGGTCTTCGTTTCTCCTCCACCTCTTCCTCCCTTCCACTCCTTTCCCCGCCAGCTTTAGTGGCTACCGACAGTGTTCTTCTCGATGTCGTGACTTGTCGTCCGGTTACTTTCCCTTTCTCTTCTTTCGCTTCGAATTTGATACACTCCTTTGTCGGTGCTGGAAGTCGCAGGTCGATCTCGCCGTATTTACTCGAGGCGTATACCACGAACCGATACTTCAGACGCCGGTCGTCAACTTTGAACGCGGGCAGACTTTGTGAAGGAACGCGAGCGAAAAACACCACAGGGCAGCCCGGCCTTGTTTGGAAGTCTAGGCTGCTCTTCGCCGACTGGCAACCGACGTCACTATGGCGAACAAAGTGACGCTGGCCTACATGGTCAGCGACTTCCTGTTCGTTCTCATGGGCATCTTCATGCTCGCCTTCTCCATCATCGTCCGGAACATCCAATTCGAGGAGCCGCTGAATGGGAGGCAAGCGGCCAGAAATCTTCTGTACCAGAGGTTTCCTCTGACGGGTGAGTGCGGTCTGCCAACGTGAAGTGAAGCTGAGAGCTGACGGGAGTTTTATTTATTTAGCTGGTATTGCGAACTCCGTCCTGGTGTTCGCCACCTTCCTCGTCACAATTCCCGGCATCATCACTCCCGCTCGCGCATGGCTCAAATTGGGTGGTGTGATGGCCACTGTCTCTGCCATGTTCAGCATGATCATTGGCCTGTACCTCTGGATCACCACCCTTCAGACCAAGGGCGATTTCGCGCCGCTCTGGATGGCGCAGCCTGCTGCAATCCAGGATCTCATGGAAACAACCGTAAGTATTTTCATGAGCGGCTACGGGTAATCCGGGAAACTGACTCGGTATATAGTTCCAATGCTGTGGCTACTTCAACAGCTCGTCACCTGCTTTCGTGACAAACCCGACATGCCCTAGCCCCGCCGCTGCTGCGCTCATGCGCGGGTGCGCGACACCCATCACGTCATTCGCCAATATCTTCCTAGACGACATCTTCACCGCTGTTTTCGGAATGGTCGGCGTCGATGCTGTCTTCATCATGGCGACTGCCTGCCTGCTGAAGGAGCGCAAGGAGCGTGAGCGTTTTCGCCACATCGATGAGAAGAGCGGCGCAAGGGGAAGCTTCTAAATTATCTTTCGTCCACCGAATGGTACCTCGGAGATTCTTTGTGACTTCTCTCGGATCGGAATCTCTGCGGTAGCCTAAACCACAGACCCGAGATACGGGATAACGATGACCACTCGCTCAAACCAACGACCGCCGCCGTTTCCTCAAGGGTCTCTTAGCTTCGATTCAAGATTTTTCTGAGATACCCCAAGCCAGCTACAGGACCATTTAATTCTCCCTAGGAATGTGGAGTTTTTGTATCGGACGGACAGTATAGCAAATCAGAATGGGAGAGTCTGATGTTGAAGTCGGTTGGCCGAACCAGCATTTGTTCTTGCCGCCCACAGAATGTTGCATTACGTACCTATCTTCTTACCAACCCGTCCTGTTTGCTTCCTCCTCCTTTTTGCCTTCAAGTTCTGCAGCAAAGCATTAGCCTTCAATTTTAGCAGACACTGGTACATATAAAACCCAAATAGATTTAACGTATATAAATAACTCAAAGTAACCCCGGTCAACTCAGCGTGTCTCCCCCTGGTGTTGGATGTCTTGGGTTCATATCGACAGACAAAGTGGTTTGTGTACTGTATACGAAATAAAGTAACGCTATGTAGAAACTCCTGTGCTCAATCCAGCCCATGCCCCGAAGAGATATTGTTTTATCCCAAACCACCGTTCCCTGCTACTGTTGCTTTATATATTGGACCCTCGCACATGATGCAACTGAACTGCCAAGCACAACAGCGCACCTGGCAGTCTGATGATAACCCTATGTTTTAATCTTTGCTGTTGCTCTGCTCTTACAACAAGGACTGCCCCCTGGCTCTATACCATTGCACCATCGTCTTGCCCACTGCTTTCACCTCGTCTGATGCTACCACTGGATGCTGGCCGTGGGGCACTCAGCCGTAATATTGGTGTACGGGCAGCTCCATGATCACCATCATTGCCCTCTTCCCTCGCCAATTGTGAGGATGGCTCTCCCTCTGTTGGTGGACCATCCCTGTACCTTTCTGCGGCACCCCAAGTCGCAGGTGAGCTCACTACCCTCGGGCTCGCTGGCGTTCCTTTGCTCTTATTCCACCACCGCAACCGCCAGATACTCCCCACGGCATCTTGCAATCCAGAGGTCTTGCGAGTGCCAGCTGTGGCTCTGCGAGCCGTAAAGCCCGGAAAGCCAGTCGACTTGCGACGGCGGCGGAAATTCCGTCTGGGCGAAGGGTCCGCTGTGGAGGGACCCCCGGCACCGTCACCTTGGCTGAGCATGGGAAAGTCACTTGTCGACGTACCGCTCCTTCTTGGGAAAAGGAGAGACGTTGTTTCGGAGGATCCAGGGAGAGTAGTCGACCGCCGGCGGGTGAGGGGGGAGGTCGGTTCCGGCGACTCACGATCTTCGAGCTCGTCCCAAATCTCTGCTCGCTCGGTCCATCGCGAGACGAGTGACGAGGTTGGCCGCTTCCGCGGTGCCAAGAGTGGGCGTCGTTCGCCTGAGTTGGAATCACCGCGCGTGGGTTGGAATGTCTGATAAGACACCTCGTGTGCTGGGAGGATGCTCTCTTCTTCATCCCCAAGGTCCGACGCAAGCAACAGATCCTCTTCCTCTTCCTCGCCGTCGGTGTCCTCGACAAGACCAAGGCCTGGAGCTAACGTCGACTGGCCAACACCGGGAGTGTGCTGCTCATCGCTGAGGCGCCATGATAGCGCTAGAACGCCAGAAAGGAGAATGACAGTTCCAAGCGCGATGAGGCATGCGCGAAGTGGGCTGATGAGGTCGGTCTGACGGAAATATATTAGCCCGTCGAGAATGGCGATAATGTTATAGATGCAGAAAATCAACGGGTAGAGGACGGATGTTGAGACCAGCTTAAGGCCGCGGTGGAGATAATAGAGCTGACTCAGGGCGAGTGTGACGAGGCCCAAGACGAGCATCCATGACTGCCAGTGTACGAACTGGTTATCGCCGTCGGCAATTGTTCTGACAAGCAGCTCTACAGCTGACTTGGCTACCAGCAACGAGTGCGCTGACAGAATGCCACTGATGCAGCCATATGCGAAACCCCTCGCGAGACGAAAGCGCGGATCCTGCTTGATGGTCGTCAGGTGGGCGACAAGCTCCGTAGCGACGGCGATGCCAATCACAATGACCGCCTGGAACGACATCCAAATCACGAACGGCCGTCGCCCAAGTAGATCTAGTAGCTCACTGAGCTTGTGCGCAGGTGAGGGAATCGCGCCGAATATAGCGATCAGTACCGCGCCACCGCACACCAATAGCGTTCCCCACAGCGACCACCTTGTGAAGGGCTCCCCGAGTATGATAGTAGCGCAGATCGAGTTGAACACCAAACCTGAGGCCTGCAATGTCGAGAGGACGGGGAGGGGCAGCATGGATATCTGGATGGAGCTTCCCAGAACATTGGCGATAATGAACATGCCCATCCCGAGCTGCCATCTCCTTCGTCGGTAGGGCGGGCGCCTCGCGTCGTAGGGCCGCTTTTCGTCTTCAAGAATGTGTGATTTCCGTTGGAGAGTAAGGCCTAAGCTCTGTACGCTCGTGGACATGAGGCCAACTACAATCCCAAGCTAGTTCCGGCGAGTGTTAGCTGGGGACAGCGCCCCTGAAGGAAAACGTCAGCGAACTTACAGCGATACTCCCACCAGGGGAAAGGCCGCCAATAAGCCCCATTACGGTCAAGAATAGGAGTTCATCTGATAAGTTGAAGCGATGTCGCGGCCGTTTGTTGCATGGAAACGGGAGCCTTGGTTGGAAGATGGGGTCGAGGGAATCGTGGATAGCAGCTGAGGTAGGAGGGTTGTCGTTCGAGGCGGTGATTGCGAGTGTTGGAGGATGGGAGAGAAAGGATCGCGGTTTATGGGAGTAGCTCTGCTGAATGTTTTCTAAGGCTAGTCGGTATCTGCGCGCGTCTCGTTGCCGGGACCGTTGACACTGTCAATCGGTCAATGACGCTGTGCATGGAGGCTCAAGGACCCTCTTCAAGCGCTCGGGGATGCGGTCATGGGGTGCGGCGGCGGGCAGCGTGCAGCCGAAATTGAGACACCCGTTCGCAGCCGTCCGTCGTGAATGCGTAAACGGTCTACCTGTCGTTGTCACGCGAAGGGTGGTATGTTACTGGGGCCGGAATTGCGAAGAGCGACGGGCTGGATGGTTGGCATGCGAAACACCGGACCTGGCCATGGCTTTCTCAACGCTTTGGTTGACCACCGCGAACTAGCCCTTGACGCTGGCTCCAGTGGGTGGCACTGCAGGACGGGCTACGCCTACGCAGCTTGCAGCGGAGCGGCAGACAGTCTCCACCTGCAACCTAACCCTGTCGATGCGCACAAGCCACAATCTCCCTGCTGTGGCTGGTGATTTAGGATGGTGGGGTTCGGTGTGGCTAGGTAGCTGTCGAGTGCGCTGACTCGGAGGAGGTCCCGTAATCCGTATCTCTGGGAGCTTGCGTCAATCCACCTGGTTGACATCGTCAACTCTATATCCAAGTAGATAGACACCGCGAGCCGGCCGCCAATACGATTACAGCCCAACCTCTTCGGGGCTTACTATCCTAGACACTTATTTCTGCCCCTTTTTTTGCTCAACGTCATTGCTTTTCTGGAACTGTAACTCTGGGGCTCGGCGTTGTTGATCACCCTCCACCTCCACCTGCTTCCCCCGGCCCTTCGCAAGATCGGACCTCGTGCAACAACGTCTACAATTCCCTCACCTCAACACCAGCCCCAGACCCGCCAATATGTCACGCATCCACGCTTTGTCCGACGACCAGGTAGGAGAGCCCATCCTCCTCCTCCCCCCGGCCCACCCTTGCCGTCCCCAGAAACAGCGCAATGGACTGACGCCATCGTCTCTAGGTCGGACAAGAGCTCCAAAAGATGACGGCGTTCATCAAGCAGGAGGCTAACGAGAAGGCGCACGAAATCAGCATCAAGGCTGACGAGGAGTTCGCCATCGAGAAGTCCAAGCTCGTCCGGCAAGAAACGGACACCATCGACTCGACCTACACCAAGAAGTTCAAGCAGGCCACTATGTCGCAGCAGATTGCACGATCGACCGTTTCCAATAAGACACGCCTGCGCGTGCTGGGCGCCCGACAGGAGATGCTCGACGACATCTTTGAGACGGCCCAGAAGCGTCTGAGCGAGGTCGCCAAGGACAAGAAGAAGTACGAGGCCACACTCAAGGGCTTGATACTCGAAGGCTTTTACGCCCTCAACGAACCCGAGCTGCAGATCCGCGCACGCAAGGCCGACTATAAGATTGTTGAGAAGGCCATTGAGGCCGCTGCCAAAGAGTACAAGGACAAGGTCGGCAAGGAGATCTCAGGAACCATCGATGAGGAGAACCCCGTGTCTGAGGGAAGGTAAGATTCCCCTGACTCCATGGAAGTATAGGCAGGCGCACGTGTTAACAACGGTTTTCTTCTCACACACAGTGCGGGTGGTGTTGTCATTGTGGGGTTTAACGGCAAGATCGATATGGACAACACATTGGAGGCGAGGCTGGGACTTCTTAGGCAGAGTGCCCTCCCAGCCATGCGCGAAGCCCTGTTTGGTAAAAACCCAAACCGCAAGTTCTTTGACTAAGCGATGAGCGTATAACTGCAGTGATCGGGGAGTACAGACGGCTGTAAAGCCCAACCACCTAGCCGGCACCGGAGAGCATATTTGCAAACGGGGCTTGTTTGGTGTATCGCTGTTGCTGTTTCGAGTGGATGAAAGACTGGGAGCAAGCGCCAATCGTCTAGTGGAAAAGACGTATTTTTAGGGGGTTGTATGATACAGTGGTGGGGATCATAGGGTGAACTCATAACCCACCATGCCACCTAATAAAACATTCATAAATAATTGATTAGTTGGAAGCTGGTGATGTTGTTGTATTTGTTTTTGTTCTGGATTTTTTGATATGTGTGATCTTGCTGGGGGAGCGATTTCTCTTGTATCTGATGTGCGATACATGCTGCAGTTAAATCTTTTCACGGCCTTGCGTCTGGTCTTAGTAGTATCTCTTACATTGTTTCTCTAAAACCCGACATGATTTTCGAGTCTTGCTGCTGTGTCCAGTAGTAACCAAAAAATTATACTAATCATGTTTCAGTCGTAACAGCTGTGGCGATCTATCCATCATGATGCCTCTGTTGACTTCTTCTTTCCTTGGAGGAAGTTCCTCATGAACAGCTGCTGTCTGGGGCGGTCCACTTCTTCTTGCTCCTCCGTAATCCCAAAGATATTCGGCATCTGTGGTGGCCGAGTTCTTGTGGCATGCTCTAGCTTACGCTCCAGGTTCTGCAGCTTCAGACGCGCGTCCAGACGTGAGGCAGATGATGCACCCTGCTGTTGGATGTTGGTCCACATCACCTTAATCTTGCGTGCGAGCTCGTCAACCTCGTCGTTGAATTGTTTCTTGGAGTCGGGTGGCGGACAACCGTCCCCGACTGCGTATCCAAGCAGCTCGGCGAGGGCGGCGACCTCATGGAAGTCGGCGTGGTGGCGGTCGATTTTGAATTTGTCGGCACCAAGCAGGTCAATGACAGCCCGCAAGTTGAAGGTCATCTCAGGCGGGACGTAACCGCGCTGAGGGTCCTCGAATATGCAGACAAGGGCAAGGCGCCGGCGCAAGTCGACTAGGCGAGGGCGGAGGAGAGGGATTGAAGAGGCAGCGTCACAACGCAGGGAAGTTTCGGTGATGTGGTTATAAAGGGACACACAAACGTTGCCGCACTGGAAGGGAGTTAGCTGTTGTGCAGGATAATAACGAGGGGATAGCTAGAACTTACGAAGTTGTCCCATGAGTCCTCGGGGACGGCAGCAACAAGCCAATCTATTGCATCTTGGTAGTCTCTCGCAACCGCCTGGTGTTCGCGAATTATGTTGTCCATTCCAAGGCGAAGCAATATGGAAACACTCCGCTCCAGCGACCCCAAGTTTTGCGACGCCGATGTATCTATCAGGACCTGAAGAAGGGATCGAAGAGTGGACCAATCTTTCCCTGCATAGTATTCTACTTGGCCAAGCTCTTGCTCCGTCGCTTGTGAGGGCGACTCAAAGGCCCGCTGCGATGCACCCGCCATCCTGAACAGCCGGTCGATGTGGTCCCCATCAACAATACGTCTTACTTGGTCTGGGCAAACGCTGAGCAGTCGAAAGTACCCATGCCGCAATTTCCGGGAATCTTCTACTAAGACGTTTCGCAAGACCCAGATGAAGATGTCGTCGGGTAGACTTTTTGTTTTGGACTGAACGTTGTAGGGGATTCTGTCTTCGAACAGTTCAGACCTGCCCTGATCTGGAGCAAGAAAGCTCCAGAGTCCGGTTGCTGCCAACTTGGGGAACGGAGGGCGGGCTTTGATGCTTGGGCTTCCAGCATTAGCCTGGACCTGGTCGTCGAAGAAGTGCCAACACTTCCGATGCTCTGCCGTCTCGGTGGTCCGCTTCACCGCCCGAAGAAGTCGTTTGCGGGCGCCTTCATCCTGGCTGTTCTCTACGTCGGACAGAACATCTAACATTGTGTCATGGAGGTTGATGGGCGGCTTTGCGGCATGAGTTGCAACAGTAGGGGCGCCCAGAGCCACGGCCGCGGCCTTGGCGGCATCTTCGCGGGCCTGCATCGACTCAATGCGTTGCTTGCTCTCCTCAAGAGCATTGTCGGCCGCGGCGTGCTTCAACAGTGCCTTGAAATCAAACTTGTGCTTCGAATTGATGGTCAGCGGAGATGAATGGAACTCTCGGGCCGTCCGTTTGGCGCGCGGCGTGACGCAAACAGGCCCCCTCCTGGCAGGCGCCATAGGAACAACGGTGCTGGTGATACTGGGCCTGAAAAGCATTGGGAGGTCATCGTCGGATGAGATCATGTCGTCGTCGTCCTCATCGTCCGAGGCTTTGATGACAGCATTACGGTCCCGCGCCGAAGAAACAGGTGCCGGCGGTGAAGAAAACAAATACGGCAGAGGGGGTGACGGCGGTGAAGGCGGGACTGGTGATGCAGGTGCCCGTGGCGACGGTGACGGGGTCGGGGTCCGGACCCGGGGCTGGGATGGCTGGGTTAGGGTTTGCGAGGCCGGCTTGGGTACCGGCCGAAAGAATGCGGTGATTGAGCCGTTTTTCGACATTATGTCAGGTTCGTTGCTCCCAGGACGAGTGTCTCAAACCGACAGCTGGATGTGGGCGGTTTTCAGCTCATTTCCTCATCGTGAGAGCAGCCAAAACATTCATGACGTGCTTCTCTGTCCATCCGCGCAGATGTCAAAGTTGAGTTTTGCGCAAGGCAGTCGCGATCCAGTTGCAGTTGCCTGAACTCAGCTGCCTCGTTCTTGGCTGGCATTAACTTGACGCGTTCGCTTCCGACCTCAGGTCGCGTCTTACGGAACTTGCCGTAGATTGAGGAAATGGAGACTGGTTACAAAACTATTAATTTTACTGCATATTAAGAACGAAGAGTCAGTCGTTTAACGCTGTCTTGTAACAAACGGGGCAATGAACGAGGGGTAGCGCAGGGGCCAGGGGTTTGGTTTCAAACTGCATCCAGTTGATGATCTACGAGCCTCTCGAGTCGTCAGCGCATCAATTCAAGAGCTTTTCTCCTCCACATCCACACGATCGGCATCTGTTATTTCAGCCCTAAAAACCACGAGAGCCCGAATGGATCATGGAGGGGATGGCAGAGATAAGGATGCAATTTGGAAGCCATCGCCGCATCCCAGTTTACCTTCATCCCTGGCTTGAGGGAACCGATAGATCGTGACTGCTCGTTGCTCATGTCCACCATACAATGCCCCTCAAAGCTGAGTGCCAGCGCACTGTCAGAACTGCCCTCCGACCCTGGTTGCGAGCCGGATCGGTACTTTGACCAATAGTTGGCGCTGTCGAAGAGGATCCGCTTGCGTTTCTGTCCGTGAACAGCGCTTGGGGACGCATAGTTGACTGGTGTGGGCGGGCTTTAGATGAAATAGAGCGGCGGGCTTGATCCCACTGCGGCACGTAGATAGGCTGTGTCGAGTCCAACCACGGATGAAATGGCGAAAAAAAAGTACGACCTCTTTCTGGCTCTGGGCGTTCCGGCCCCGCCAGGACGCAGGCCCGGCAGGTTTCAAGAACCGTCGCCTCAGAGGCATTTGGTATCAAACCCCGGTTTGCAGGCACGTAGGACACCACCTTAAAGCCTCGGGTCGTTCTGACAAGGCTAACAATACGGAAAAGGATATCGGTGATCATAATAGTCCTGCAAAGAGCACCATACGTGCCGACGCTCTGGGACAGGGGCATCCATCCCGCCTCAAAAGAAGTGGTGTGCTAGCATGATGGCTTGACCCAGGGCACGGCCATGCATTTGTTTCATCCAGCGGCCGATTCCTGGATCGCGATGAAACCTTGCCGGTTGTCTGAGTAGAGACATCGGCCAAGCTGGGAAAAGAGAAGAACAAAGATACAGGGTAAGCCTCATGCCATCATCAACACCGCGCCGCCAAATCTATCAGCAGGAACACGACAGAAAGTGGTCCTTAGCCTTCGCAAAATCTCCTTCGCTTTGCCATGCTGGGGAGTTGCTGTGCGACGCTGATTGGCATGGAAAGCACATATCACTTCACCAGTAGAACCCGCTGGCAAAGCTGAGCCGCACCCAATGCCCCAGTATGCCCTTCCACTGTGGCAATGCCGCGGGGGCAAACCACAGTGTTGACTGACGTTGCACTTGTCAGGATTAACAGGGTCAAATTCAACGACATGATGCTGAGGCTCGTTTTCAAAGTCGACCATGGAGTGGAGCCGTTGCTCTATTGTTGGAGACGCTTGCTGAGGACCCCAGGCATTCATGGATAAGGTAAGGCAAGTGAACGAGTGAGCGGACGGGGGGACCAACGGGAGAGCCACAGCAGCTGGCTGGGGTGGGGGGGGGGAAGGCGTGAATTTCCAAGCCGTTACGCGAAAGCGAAAAGGGCGGACGTGGATGCCCTTGGTTCCGCGCCAGAGCCCGTGCCGTTGCTCACTCAGCCGTAAGTCAAAGCAAAAATCGCTGTGCCTTGATAAGTCCACACGGATTCCCCATCTCAGAGCAGAAACAAGACGTTGGAAAACCAGAGGATGAGGTTACTAACCCCATGATGCAGTAGCGCTTTTCTGGAATTCTTCCGCGGGGTCATGTAGCGTAACCTGCAGGATCCGCTCTCGATCTCGGGCGCCGGGCTGTCGCGACAATCCGACGAAATTGTCTGGACACATGTCGTTCCCTGCTCCATGCCCGCCCCCCTGAATATGATTGATTGATCTTGGTCTTTTGTCTTGGCCCTGTAGGGAAAATGCGACGCCCAGCCCATTGAATGAATGAATTGAGTGCCCTTGTGGCTATACAGCCCACCCACGCGCATATTGATCGAGAGGCTCGCTGTCGAGCACTCTGCCCGCATTTGTCCCGGGATTCCACCACGACTCCGCCGTGGATTCCCCGCTTCGCGATCAAAGGGAGAGAGAGGGAGACTGAGCAGGCGGTTGGGCAATGGGGTCCACTGCGGTGGCTGGTTTCAACTTTCCAGTACACTACGCAGCTCTCGTGTCGCCCCAAGTCTGGAGTCATTGATGATGGCGACGGATATGGGTAAGGCAATAAATCCGGGCTGGCTGAACCACGTACATAGTAGTGCACGCTTTTATCGGCTGGTCACAGTAATGCTGCTGATGCGCGCCGCGTTTGGTAACATAACCCAAGAAAGTGCCCCACACCGTAATCGCGAAATGAGGCCTAGGCGGCGAGGCGAGCGAGGGGTGGTCACTGCAAAGGCTGATTACCAATTCAGGGTCCCCGTTTCCTGCAGAGCTGGCCTTTTGGAGGAGACGGCTGTTGGCAGATACCTCCTTGACGATTCGAAGGAGTCGAGGGCCTTGCGAAGGCAGCCAGAATGAGGCACTCTTCACCTTTTTCTCGCATCCTCCTCATGTCCATCTGTCCTCGGATTCGTGTATCGTCGTCTTGTGCCTTGATTGCTTGAAACTGGGTTGTCCTTGCCAACAAAAAGTGGCCTCTGGATTTCCGCTACCTTCAACAAAACCCCGGCTGACCCGGGCTAGCGCGCAACCCCCTAACTGGCCCAACCCGACTCCACGGCCCAAATTCTCCCTCAATTCCTGCGGACACGGCAGCGCCAGCTGCTAAGAAATTCAGCATCGCTCATCGCCCATCGTTCTGGCCTCGACGCCCCGACTCCAGCCAACCCTTTTTGCACAACCGGCCAGCCACTTTGCACCACGACGACCTTTTTGCTCCCGGAACACGGTACACGGTCAACGACGATATTTGTGCATCCATACTCGCTCGATCCCCCCACGAGTCGTCTTCCCGAGACGTTCTCGCGCAATCCAATTGCAGTGGCGACGGAACAGCGACGGGGCCATTTTCGGCCAGCCTGGCGGAAAGCGCGGGTTGATCGGGCGCTGCCCGCGAGTCCCTCCCTATGGATCCGAATAAAGCGGAGGATGCGGACGTTGCCGCCGGGCCAGAGCTCTCGATGCAGCGGTCGAGATGGGCGACGCGGAAGTTGACGGTCAAGAGCAGCGCCATGAAACGCCTGTCGCTGCTGGGGAAGCTTCACGATAGGAAAACGTCGACCGAGAAAAAGAGAGCATCGGGCGGCTCCGAGTCCCTGAGGCAAAGTCAGGTCGATGGCGCACAGGAGGATGCCGCCAGCGTTCACAGCGACGGCGGTCCTGCCCCGAGGCAGGTTTACTTCAATCTCCCCCTGCCCGACGATCTCAGGGATCAGGACGGCAACCCTTCCATTCAGTATCCCCGGAACAAGATCCGGACAGCCAAATACACGCCGCTCTCCTTCGTCCCTAAGAACTTGTGGTTCCAATTCCACAATGTCGCCAACATTTTCTTCCTCTTCCTCGTCATTTTAAATGTGAGCGGGCACACTAACCTCCCCCTCCGTGGTCCACGCCCGGCCTGGTGCCGTTGCTTATGTGGCCATCAGCCGAGACTAACACATTGCAGATATTCCCTATCTTCGGTGGTGTCAACCCCGGACTAAACGCAGTTCCCTTAATCTTTATTGTTTGCGTCACCGCCATCAAGGACGCCGTGGAGGACTACAGAAGGACGATCCTAGACATTGAGCTGAATAACGCACCGGTACATCGGCTGGTTGGCTGGGATAATGTCAACGTCGAGGAGGATAACGTCACTATGTGGCGGAGGTTCAAGAAGGCCAACACCCGGATATTTGGCTTGGTATGGCACGCAATTTCGAGCCTCTGGAAGAAGGAGGATGCCAGGCCAAAGCATCAAAAGGGAGCTCATGCCGACCCACGCCTTTCCATTCAGACGACAAATACGCCGTGGGAGTCCACGGGCACACCTCGATCGCAAAGACAATCATTCATGTCAACGCGGGAAGATATCCAAATGACGCCGGTACCATCTCCGTTGCCGAAGTCCAACATTTCGGGGCTGCCGTCCGAGGGGGATGTGAATCAAACCTCTACCATGAACATCGCGAACCAAATGGCCGAGCACGATGTTAAGGGTGATTTGGTGAACCACAACTCGCCAATTTCCGGGAAGGCTAGGTTCCATAAAGACGCCTGGAAGAACTTGGTGGTCGGAGACTTTGTTCGTATCTACAACGACGACGAGATCCCAGCTGATATCATCATCTTGGCAACGTCGGCTGCGGATGGTGCTTGCTACGTCGAAACGAAGAACTTGGATGGCGAGACAAATCTAAAAGTTCGGTCTGCGCTTCGTTGCGGCCGTTCCATTAAGCATGCGCGGGACTGCGAGCGCGCCCAATTTGTTATCGACAGCGAACCACCACAGCCGAACTTGTACAAGTTCAACGGTGCCATCAACTGGCGACAGAGCCTTCCGTGGGAAGAAGATGGGGAACCGGTATCGATGTCGGAACCGATCACTATCGACAATATGCTTTTGCGCGGATGTAATCTTCGGAATACCGAATGGGCTCTCGGAATCGTCATTTTCACAGGCCATGACACGAAGATCATGATGAACGCGGGTATCACGCCCAGTAAGCGGGCCCGTATAGCGCGCGAGCTCAACTTCAACGTCATCTGCAACTTCGGGGTTCTTTTGGTCATGTGTCTCATCGCAGCCATCGCCAACGGCATTGCGTGGGCTCAGAGCGATTCTTCGTTGCATTGGTTTGAATATGGGTCCATTGGCGGGACACCGGGGTTGACGGGCTTCATTACCTTTTGGGCTTCCATTATCCAGTTTCAGAACTTGATCCCCATTTCCCTCTACATCTCACTCGAGGTTGTAAGGACGCTTCAGGCATATTTCATCTACAGCGACGTCGAGATGTACTACCAACCGATCGACCAACCTTGCATCCCCAAATCCTGGAACATATCCGACGACGTTGGCCAGATCGAGTATATTTTCTCCGACAAGACAGGAACCCTGACGCAAAATGTAATGGAGTTCAAGAAGGCCACCATCAACGGCCAGCCCTATGGAGAAGCGTACACAGAAGCCCAAGCTGGTATGAACAAGAGGCTGGGCATTGATGTCGAACAGGAGTCAGCACAAGTCAGGGCCGAGATTGCCAATGCCAAGATTAGAGCACTGGCCGGGCTCAGAGAGCTCCACAATAACCCCTATCTCCATGACGAGGATTTGACATTTATCGCGCCGGACTTTGTCGACGACCTCGCTGGCAAGCACGGGCTGGAGCAGCAGAAGGCCAATGAGCATTTTATGCTCACTCTCGCCCTTTGTCACACCGTCATTTCCGAGAAACAACTCGGCGACAAGACAAAGATGATCTTCAAGGCGCAGTCCCCAGACGAAGCTGCCCTCGTTTCAACGGCTCGCGACATGGGCTTCACTGTGCTGGGCATGCACAATGATATGATCGAACTCAACGTAATGGGCGAGGATAGGCATTACCCGGTTCTCAACACCATCGAGTTCAACTCCAGTCGAAAGCGAATGAGCTCTATAATCAGGATGCCAGACGGCAAGATAATGCTTTTCTGCAAGGGAGCTGACAGTGTGATCTACTCACGCCTGAAGAAGGGCGAGCAGAGAGAATTACGACTACAAACTGCGAAGCATCTTGAAATGTTTGCCGTTGAGGGTCTCCGAACGCTTTGTATTGCAGAGCGCGAGCTCTCGGAGCAGGAATACATGGCGTGGCGGAAGGAACACGACGTTGCAGCCAAGGCCCTCGAAAACCGCGAGGAGAAGCTCGAGGAGGTTGCCGATAAGATTGAGCAGGATCTCACGCTTCTGGGGGGAACAGCCATTGAAGATCGCCTTCAAGATGGCGTTCCTGATACCATCGCTCTTCTGGGCGACGCTGGTATCAAACTCTGGGTTCTCACCGGCGACAAGGTGGAGACTGCCATCAACATCGGATTTTCATGTAACCTTTTAAATAACGACATGGACCTCCTTCGAATACAGGTCAACGAAGACGAGAGCGGTCAAACGGCCGAAGACGACTACCTGCAAGCGGCCGAGCAAGAGCTGGACAGAGGCCTGTCTAATTTCAACATGACGGGCAGTGACGAAGAGCTGAAAAGGGCCTTGAACGACCATGAGCCCCCAGCAGCGACGCACGGCCTCGTCATTGACGGTTTCACGTTGCGATGGGTGCTCAGCGACCGGTTGAAGCAGAAATTCCTGATTCTGTGCAAGCAATGCAAGTCGGTGCTGTGCTGTCGTGTGAGTCCCGCCCAAAAGGCCGCAGTGGTTTCCATGGTGAAGAATGGGCTGGACGTCATGACCCTCTCCATCGGCGACGGGGCCAACGATGTCGCCATGATCCAGGAGGCCGACGTTGGTGTCGGCATCGCCGGTGAGGAAGGTCGACAGGCCGTCATGTCATCGGATTACGCCATTGGCCAATTCAGGTTTCTAGAGAGACTCGTGCTCGTGCACGGGAGATGGTCCTACCGACGCTTGGCAGAATCGATTAGCAATTTCTTCTACAAGAATATGGTCTGGACATGGTCTGTATTCTGGTACCAGGCCTTCTGCAACTTCGACATCTCCTACATCTTCGACTACACGTACATTCTTATGTTCAACCTCTTCTTCACATCGGTCCCAGTGGTCCTTATGGGCGTCCTCGATCAGGATGTGAGCGATAAGGTGGCTCTAGCGGTACCTCAACTATACCGGCGCGGTATCGAACGGTTGGAGTGGACGCAGACAAAGTTTTGGTGAGTCCTGCTTCCGCGAACGCATTCCGCATGATTTGTTCTCGATGCTAACAGCGCCATAGGGCTTACATGGTTGACGGAATCTACCAGTCGATCATGTGCTTCTTCATCCCGTACATTGTTGTTGTTCTCACCTCCAGTGCCGCTGGAAACGGACTCGACGTCGCCGAGCGTACCCGTCTAGGCGCATACATTGCACATCCTGCCGTCTTCACTATCAACATGTACATCCTGATCAACACATATCGGTGGGACTGGCTGATCCTGTTGGTGGTTGCCATCAGCGACCTGTTCGTTTTTTTCTGGACCGGCATCTACACGGCCTTCACCTACTCGGGGGCGTTCTACCAGGCCGCCCCTCAGGTCTACTCACAGCTAAGCTTCTGGATGACGCTGATCGTAACGCCCATGGTCTGTCTTCTTCCCCGCCTAGTCGTCAAATGTATCCAGAAGCAAGGGTTCCCGTACGACGTCGATATCATCCGGGAACAGGTCAGCCAGGGCAAGTTCGACAGCCTCGATGCCAAACCCTCGGCCACCGCTACAGCCGATGGAAGCGAAGGCGGTTCAACAGGGTCGGACGCGTCGGCCAACACCAAGTCATCTAAGAAAGGAAAGCACGCCCAATACGCGAGCGTGGATGAGGACAGGCGGCCTATCTATCCTCCTTCTGTGGCCACGCACAACACGCGGACGCAGAACGGGAGCGACGGTACGGATTATACCATGCATAACCGCGTGTCGCTTGACATGCGGCAGGAAGACGAGCTGACGCAGGACGTTCCGGTTCGTCAATCAATAGACCGTGCCCGACCCTCATATGACAGGATACGGATGTCCATGGACCGCGTCCGGCCCAGTCTCGAGGCTAGTAATGACTTCACCTCGGCGGCGCGGCTCAGTAGGATTGAGTCATCACACTCAAACCACGACGCTACATCGAGTGGGCAACGTCGGTTCAATTTAAACACGGTACGGAAACGCGGCCTCTCTGCTTTTTCCAAAAAGAGCATCGAACCGTGAGACCAGGGAGGGGAAGCGAATGTTCATGTTAATGAGGGGCGAAAGTCTGGAAGGGGTTTTTGAGGGAACCACTTTGTAAACTGTACATCATGTCTCTTGTGTGTTAGGCATACCCAGCGGGCGGCGGGAACTGCGGATTGAAACTGGCTTGGCTTAAACCCATACCCAACCTATACCATTACACCATACATCTTTTTCTTTTCAAGCTATTCAAACTGGGGCTCGCCTCATGTCTCATACTCTATCGGCTTCCCTTCTCTTGGTCTATTTCATGTCAGGGCTTGCACGCCCAGCTGCTTTGTCGAATCGTAAGCCACCCCATCCACACATCGTCGCACCTCCACTTTTCTTGTCATCCGGGTTCTTCCTTCTTCTGTATCGTTGGACTACCCACGAGTGAGTGGCCTCCTTTTAGTCTCTTCTTTTCTTGTACATAGCCGCTATGTTTTCCAGGGCACTGGCGTTTCGGGAATGGGAGCGGGATACAGATGGGGTGGGTTGGCTTGTTTTATCCGATCTTGCATCGGCGGCTACGAGTACATTTTCCACCACAGCAAAGCTCCTTGTTTTGTTGTCAAGGATTCTGTCCCTCGCTGTTGCTGTCGGGCCCCTGTGGTGGGCGAGGTGAGGAGACTAGAAATCGGTGAGAGAAGAGGGATGGGTAACGGAAGAAATCATTTTTGCATACGCCGGGTCCGGTTTATTTGTTTATTAGCAGAAGCAGAAGCAGAAGCAGGCGGGCACGTACAGAACAGACATCATTGTCTGTTTATCACCAAGGTACCTGTGATGTCTTGAGTGATGTGACTTGTTGGTGTGTTCGGCTAGGTACGACATGGCTGCATTAACCTCTCCTTCTCACCTCACGGAGAGAGCTTTCTCGCAGGGCAGGAGCTTTCGTGTTATGATGTAAAGACGTTGCAGGCAAGAACTATTGAAACCACTGTGGCCCGGGCACCGACGTTTTTTTGATGAAGGAAATGATGCCCCACAATCCAGAAGCTCTTCAACCGCGAACCTCCTCGTCATCTCTGACAAATGGCAAATGATGAGGTTGTTGGAGCGGTAGATGCCACGGATACCTTTGTTTTCGCCACCCCCAGCGATGCCATCATCACGCTGAACAGCCCGAATGCGCCGTTTGCGGTGTGGGAGGAAAGCGACGGCTCGACAACGACGAACCAGACGAAAACAGATGTGCAATCCGAGTCGGCGGCTCAGGATGGACCCGCTCCGGTGGTGTTTCGCGTTTCTTCACAGTATCTCATCCAAGCCTCGCCAGTGTTCAAGGTGGCCTTTAGGGGAGGGTGGAAGGAGGGTTCCCAAAAAGGCGGTTGCAATGAGATCAGCGCTGAGGACTGGGACGTCGAGGCCATGTCCCTCGTCTTGAACATAATCCACGCCCGCACCAAGTCCCTTCCCAAAATCATCAGCCTGGAGCTTCTCTGCAAATTTTTAGTGCTGGTTGACTACTACAAGCTTCATGACGCCCTTCATTTCTTCGCTACGTTGTGGATTGACGCCCTGCGTAGCTTAATTCCAGCAGAGTATGGCAGAGACTTGATTTCTCTGGTTCTGCATATCCTTGATCTACGATGACTTTACGATCAATTACTCAGTCACAAGGTTCATTGTCTAGCTTGCCTTTTCAGACATTCTGTCGCTGAACCTCCCGATTTCACCAAATATTCTCAGTAAGCTTCGAGCAGATTTACGCTTGCCTCCTGCCCGTGCATGGCACCGAGCAACTACCTTGATCGATGTCTTGAGCTAATGCTTGAAATCTTACAGACAAGCTTACCGCACAACGAGCAGATGCGCTGGATGAAATTTCAGAATCGCTAGAAGCTATCAAGATCGAAATTCTCACCGGCAAGCATGGTTGCTCGTTTGAATGTCGCGCTCAGCCTCTCGGCAATCTTTCCCTTCAACTCTAGGAAAGCCAGTTGTATATTTGCGACACTAAGAAAATGCCCTACCCGGGGCGCAGCTTTTCGGCCATTTTGACCAAGGTTCGAGCAATAAAGAATCCCAAACAAGGGTGGCACGCCGTGCTGGTGTATCCAGATAGTGGTGGGTGTCCGTTTTCGCTCACCGCGCATATATTGGCTCTCAGCATACCGGCTACTTCGAAGATCACAGGCCTATGGTTTAATTATTGAGCAGGGCTGTTTGATAGCAGCACCTATGGAACACGACATGTTTTCTGTTTTGGGGGCACAGGAGAATATCTATGACACTCCTATCAAGTCCATAGCGGCGGACCTATTTTGCAACATGCACATCTATGCTGCGCCGTAACTAGGTATATAGTCGGCGACAATCAGATATAACCAAAGCTGACTGGAGTCACTATAAGACCGGAACGCTCACATAACAGCATGGAGACTAAAATTCAGTTGTTTCGCTTGCTATCTCTATCAAACATCAACACCATCGCTGACATCATCATCAACATACCCAACATCATCACCCACCTCCCTGCAACCTCTTCATCCTCTCCTCCGCGGCCCTCGCCCTCCTCTCCCGGTCCAACCTCATCCTCTGCTCAGGCGTCAGCCCCCTCGCCTCCTCCTCTCTCCTCTCCTGCGCCGACTTCGGTACCCCACCCCCCAAAACTCCACTCCCAGCCCGCGCAGAAGCAGCACCAGCTTTCACCTTCGGCCCTTCCCTCTTCAGTCTCTCCTCTTCAGCTTTCCTCCTCTCTGCCTCCTTTGCCTCTGATTCCTTCCTCTCCCGCTCTGCCCGCTTCTCTGCCTCTTCCCGCTTCAGTGCAGCCGGCACATTTGCTGCCTCCCAGTCCCAAGCAGCCTCGCCGAGTTCAGCCCGCGCGACGCGGAATGCGTCCCGTGTGGCACGGTCACCGGCCAATTCGAAGGGAGTCTTGCCTTCGGCGTTGGGAATTGTTGGGTCAGCTCCTGCGCGGGTGAGCAGGCCTGTGACCAGCGGAGCGGAATTTTGAGCTGCCGCGAGGTGGAGTGCCGTTGGAGCGTGGTGGTTTTGCTGTGTGTCTTGGGGTTGGAAGCGAAAGGTGGTGGCGTCTAGGGTGTTGGTTTTGAGGTAGGTGAGTAAAGCTGGGAGTTTAGAGCGGCGAATCATGGCCTGTATTTGGGTTGTGTGGAGGAGGGCGAGTTCTTCCTCCTCGGTGAGCTTTGGCTTGGGGGGAGCCTTTGGCTGGGTGGAAGCCTGAGGGGCTGTGGCAGCATCAGAGGGCGGGAGGGCGACAGCGGGATCGATCTCCTTGACTTTGAGACGGGTCAGCTCGATAAAGGAGCGCATGAGCTCGTTCTGTGTTGCGCGGCGCGTGCTGAACGGAAAGTTGCGGACGCGGGGGTCGTTGCCGCGTAGGACCTGGCCATCGTAAGGTCCGAATAAGGTGCGTCGGTTGGTAGAACCCGTTGCACGGATGAACAGCAAATCCGAGGTGTCTATAAGGCCCTTCCACTCTTTTAGGAGTTCCCGGACATCGTCAATGAGCGCCTGCTCATTGTATCGGCGGATGGAGGCACCGGCGGAGTGAGCTGCTCCCTTCGCATTGTCGTTTGCTGATTGCGAGCCACCTTGTTTGCGCCTCGTGGTGTAGCGATGAAATGTTTTGTGTGCCAGGACGATGGCCTCCCTATTCAATGGCCCCGCGGAATGCTTGCTCTGCTTGGGAGCCAGAGAGACAACCATGGCGGCGAAGTGGCCACCGCCGATCATGCAAAGGAAGACATGGCTGCCTTTATACGCAGCTGGAGCTGGAGCTGTGCTACCATCCTTTGGGAGTTTTGGCATCGAAATAGGGGCTAGCTGCCGCTGTTTGATCGCTTCGATGATGACATCCTCCTTCTCCAGTTCTTCCGGGGTAAACAGCGCGCGGTATATCCCGTAGTATGTCTTTGCAGGCAAGCCCGGAGAGTCAAACCACAAGAGCGGTGGCTTCCCAGAGCCCCCTCGATTCCTCCTCGAGCCGGAATTCTCGCCATCATCAGGGTTCAGCTTGTCCACTAGGGTAGCCTGCTTCTTGAGCAATGCGGTGAGAGTGGTGTCCTTACGTGAGGAAGCCTCGTCCTCCTCATCCTCGGTGTCTGACGAATCGGAGCCAGAGATACTCTCGTCTAGATCGCCAACAAGCTTTTCGAACTCAGTCTCAGTGACAGGCGTCAGGCCATTCAGCTTCTGCTTGAGATTGTAGTGGTGGAGATCGGTCTTGAGGTGATCTCTCTGCTCCTGCACGGTCACAAAGGCCAAGCTGCAGAGGGAACATGCTTGGGACCCGACGGTACTGGCGTCAGGCGTGGCGGGACCTGGGCTTTGCTCTCGAAATGTGGCGGGTGAGGGCTGCTCATGTTGGGTTGACAACCCCGCGTCTGGCTTGAGTGAGAGTGAGTTCAGCACCTCGCGGGGCAGGTCGTAAATGTAAAGTGGCCGCCGTAGCGATTCGTCCTGCTTCTTCTCCATGGCGATTGAAATATCCCTATACTTGGACCAACGGATGTGGTTGAGAAAAGAAGTCAATGTTGGACGCGGCTCACAGCGGCTGCTCAAGGCTTGGGGGTGATGGTGGGGGCAGCTCCGAGCTCCGAGAAGAGTCACGCCGGCAGGCCAAATCTCCTCGAACCCTACACTCAACCCCAACCCCAACCCGCGACAAAGCAGGGGTTAGGGTTATCGCAGCACTCAGACGATGACCAGGCGCTCTTGATCACTTACTTCCAAGCTACAATTCCCCCAACTACCTAGTTTTCGCTTGACTCCTTTCTTCTCCGACCCAAGGGTTGTAAGAATCATATGCTCACTTATTCACGGTCTAACACCACATTGGTTTCATCTTGCAAGTTTCATTTCAATGCATACTTATTTTCTTATTTTATGGTGGCAGTCAATCAGTGGAGGCGGAAGGGGAGGCACCGGACCATATGGCCATTTAATCCGTACCTACCTGGTCAATAGGCACGGCGCATCTGTTGCAGCAAGCCGCTCCCCTATTTTCCCACCTACGACTCAAATGGAGACCTCCTTGGACTCGGAGCTAGCCCCTTCCGTAGTCTTCACCGTGGCTTGACATGCTGGCTCCTCATCCCGATGCTCATTGAGGCCATCAGTCTCACCCGAGTGAATATCCCCCCGGACAGGTTCCCCAACCGGAGACGGAGTCACAGGATATGGCAGCACATTCTGAGCTCTAAGCCTAGCCACGTAGGACGAGGGAGCCTCAGCAGAAGAACTCGAAGCTTCTCCCACATGGTAGGCTCCACCCTGGGCAATCATCGATTTTACCTGGCGAAAGGTTTTCAAGAGAATGCCTCTTGGAAGTTCGGCCACTTCCGGGCTTTCCGGAATCTCAAAGCCGTCCGGGTCTGAGCTATTTCACTACATATTAAGCCTTACATCAGTATTAAGTCTCTTTAAGAATAAGTGATCGTAAGAGTCACTTAGACTATATAATTAACCTGAAGCTCATATAGAGAATCGACTCTGCAGTTAGCGTCTAGGCCACCAGAGCTCCTGCCACAAGTAGTCCTTCCTAGCGTGTAGTAAGGGGCTTGGCTAAGTTAAGCCCTGCTATCAAGTCACCTAGTCTTAAGACTTAAAGCTGCCCTCTTAACCTGAGCAAAAAGCCCCCACACTTAAGCAGTCCAGTTTAACAAGGAGCCACCCTATAAGAGAAATCCTTTAATGGAATTTTAGCAGTTTGTAAACATAACTGTTAACTTAGGCTTTTTACTAGGTAAGCACGTCGTTTATAATAGTAAGTAACTTGATCCTAACTACGTTAACAAGAGCGCTATTAACAATGATAACAACTTATCTAACTAGGAAAGCTTAGTAAGGGATAGCGGATAGAAAGACAAGTTTAACGTTTAACACATTAACATAAAGCCTAACCTTACCTTTTAACAATCTCTCATCACCTTAATACTTAAGTAAGGCAATTATGTACAGAGACTTGGTAACAATACGTCTTAGTCGACCTCCACGCTGCCTTACACTTACACCACGCTTAACAGCCCAGTGGTAAACTCCCTTAACGACTCGGATAAGGTACTCGTGATGAAGCGGGGTCTACACGAGTCACCTATACACCCTACTAATGAAGTCCCTCGAGCATCTACGCAGCTTATCAACGTCACTGCTACAGGCATGAACCACCAGGCCGCGCTCTCCCCGAATTCCTGTGTCGCTGTCGAGGCCGCCGTTTTTGACTGGTCGAATTAGGCCTGTGCGCTGACGTAGAGTGAAGCGGGGACCCTTCGCACATGCCCTGCTACCGAAAAAAGAGCGGAAGGAGGAGAGTAGAGGACTCTGCTGTTGCGTGGCAGAGGCCTCGATCAGAAGGTCAAACAACAAGAAAATGTACAGCAACTCAGCGAGTTACAAGAGAGAGTGACTATTCAAGATGCATCAGACAATAACATAGTTTACAATAACAAGCAACAAGCAACAAGTCGCAAGTCGCCACGGGTATGCATGTCTCTCTGGAAGCAAGCCTGCGGCTGCTTCCTTCGAAAAACATATCCAGCAACCTCAGGCTTAACCGCCTGAGGCATCAAATCTGGCGTCCACCGAGGACACCAACCCCCACATCCTACCTTCCTCCTTGGAGCCTGCTCGTCCCGAGCCTGGTTCTAGGGCTAAGAAACCCAAAGACGTCCTAAGTGACCGCCGCGAAAAAAAAAAAATTGGCATCTTCTGCTCCATGGTACCACGTCCTGCCACTCCTCCCTGACAAGCTCTTTGATCAAGAGCACCGCGAGACTGCCAAGGGGGCACTTTTTGCTCCATAGGGCGGCAAGTGCGGTCCTCAATCTTTAGGCCAACGGAAGCCAGCACCTCCTTAGACTGGGTAGGTTGGTGGGGGCAGATGATCAACAGCTTTGCTTGAGGAGATCCGGAAATGGCTCTTCTCTTCGGGCTAAGCTAAAGTGACTATCGTCGTCTTCGTAGCCCTGTAAAGTCCGGAAGAACTCTGGTTGCCGTTCAAGCGTTGTACGAGTAAATATCGAATACCTCCCGACTCTCCATCATTATCCGGTTCGAGGCCTATTGCAAGTGGCCTAGCTGGCAGTACTGCAGGAGGGGGGAAGAAGACGGCTATGAGATTGGAAGTTCGTCGTCTTATCTGCCTCCTGAGGCTGGCAATGTACTGGATGCGCAGATGGGCCCTCGCTTGGCGGATGATTATGTAGAGCGCATTCTCTATCCAGTCGATGCCGTAGGATGGCGAGTTGTAGAGACTTCAGTTCATGCAAATCCGTTGACACAGAAACCTCGTCAAGCTTTCGTATCTTGGGATGGTTTAATTAGTTATGCACCGTCTGGGCCCGACAAGGCTCTTGTGGAATCAACCTATGACGAATTACACCCAAGGTTAACGTTCCTTTTCTAGACAGACAAACAAATACGAGGCTCGCTCGCTTCTGAGCGATGATCCTCCTCCTTCACAGCGTCATTCTTGTAGCCGTTCCTTCGCTTTAACCAATCACGCCACGCGGATTTAGACCGCAACCACCCGATTATCACGTTCCAGATGCCAACTAGAGTTCCCAGATACGCAGCCATCAGGTAGGTAATGGTAGCGAGGATTAGGACCGCTAGAAGAAACCACTTTAGGTCCATAGACGACCCAAGGACCTGTCGTTCCGGAGGAATGGCGAACATTGCCTGTTCCCAAGCCGCAGTTGTTAGGTTATCTACCGACAAGGCGGGATGATTTGAATAAGCGATACTCACAGCCATGAGGGTAACCGGCAAGTACCCGATGGTCAGGTACGTCAGCCTCTGTAGGCTGGCGTTCTGTCTCTTTGCAGCCTCGCTATATTCTAGTTCGAGAATTCTTTGGCCCTGGTCTAGGAGTCAGTTCCGATATCTCAGAAGCGACATGTCCCAAATGCCCTCGTACCGTTTCAATAGAGCGCGCAGTCGCCGCGACCCTCTGTCCGAGAGTCGCACTCATCGCTTCCAGTCTGACAAGATTGCTGTCGAATATCTCTAACTGCTTCTGACATATCTTCTCTAGATTCCAGTCTCGCTTCCCCGGGCCCTGTAGCGTCTCTGTTGAGTCTCATTTCGAACAACTGTCGCTTTCCAACCTCGAAGTAAGGGGGATGGAAGGACGAGGGGACGGGACGGGACGGGACGGGACGGGAGGTATCTTACATCTTCGATCTGAGCTTTGAGTGCCTCCTTTGCCTCGCTCACGGTGTTGATTGAGTCTTTCAGGGTGCTCTGGACTCCATTCAATGACTCGAATGTCCAGAGGTTCATCTTGTGAACCTCTGGTCCGCCGTACAGCGAACGTGTGTCGGACTGAGCTTGGGACAACGGGTTCAACCATGACCCGTTGCTCATCAACTCCTGCTCCCACAGCTGCGAAGGGGAAAAAAAAAAGGAACATCGTTAGCACCTAGATGGCCGTCCGTAAGAGCTATGTAGAGTGCTATTAAATCCACTGACCTCTCTGATAGACTTAATTTCGTCCAAAACCATGCGGTAGTGCAACCTGATCTGCTCGCAGATGCCTCCCAGAACCAGCAGGAAGACGAGACAACGCGCCGTTTGCGGCTGATGGATGAACTTCTGCCAGATGTCTCTGGCCCTTTTTACCAGGTAGTGCATACTGTCTCGGTCTACATTGCTGTGTCTGTCATACGCTGTGGTCACCATTCCCTTCTGCCTACCGAGGAGGTCCGAGATGACGGTGAGTTTGCTAAAGTCGCCAAACGCATTAGTCGATATCACCATCGACGACACATCTATCTCGGCCAAGTTCTTGCCGCTCCATTGTTTTCTCAGATTGGGCGGCGCGTGCTCCGGCACGTTGATAACGGCATCGCCGTTCACTTCTGGGTGGTGATGTTGCCCGGCCGTCTTAGGGCTGCTGTCGTCGAGTTTCATCTTTGTTTCGCTGTCCTCTATGACCTTTGTTGTGATGCGCGATACTGTGCCGCTCTTCGATTGATCGAAATCTGAACTGCTCGACGGTTTTGGTGGGTCATGGTCTTCGCTGACACCCGAACCTTCGGCCGACTCGGCTTTGTAGCACACTTTCCAGTACGTCAATGTAATACTGGCAGTCCACTCATCCAATCTCTCGCACAAGAAGTCAGAAAAAGCCAGCATGTGGTTTCCAAGGCATGGCGCGGACTCGGGATGCAGGACATAGAGGAGAAGGTTCAACACGTTCTCCCCGCCCGGCTTGACCTTCTCTTTATTCGACGTCGCGATTCGAGGATTCTTGACAAGGCTATTCAATTAATGTTAGAACCCAAAATGAACTGATGAAATAATAATAATAATAATAAAGTAGGGAGTGGTGGGACCCTTACAGAAATCGATGCTGCAACTCCTGGTCGACGAGCTGTGTATGGGATTAGGGCCTGCGCAGTCAACGACTAGGATTCCGGGGGTACTCACACTCTTGTACAAAACCAGCCACAGGCCGTGTTCTGACTTGGAGCTGTCTTCCTGTGTCTCCTTGGCTGAGGGAAGAATTTTCCATGCGGCATTATCGTCCATAACGGCGCGACTGTGACCTATCGACTTAATGTCCCAAGTTCGAAAGTAGTCCCCGACCTCCTTTGTCTTCAGATCTTTCCACCTAAGATGGCGTTCCGGCGTCCTTACGAAGTCCTTCAGCGACGATGGCAGGTCGCGATGCTTGCGGTTCAGCTCGGCCAGCCAGTAGTTCTCCGGGTTGTTCTCGAGGGAGAGGGTGAAGCTCTCGGGGTAATACAGCCGCGGTGGCTTGAACACCATCCAGTCGATGGGGGGCAGTCGCTGTTGCTGGTTGACGAACAACTCGATTACATTGCGTTGGTCCTCGATGTGCCTAATCGTGGGGCCCCTGGCGTCTTGATTCGGAGAAGATTGGTCTGCGGACGACCCTGTCTTTGCGGACTTCTCCAATGGGCACTTCGGTGAGCCCCATGGAAGCGTGGCTCTACGCGTTACACCCTGAAGGCTGCTCATGTCCGTAAATCCGAACATCAGCAGCGTCGTCGCAACAACAGCCGAGGTCTCGGACTGAAGCCATCCGCCGTTTTCGCTCTCGTGGTCTCTTTCCCAACAGGCCGTCAGGGTGCCCTCCACGTTCAGAAAGGAACTAATTCTCTGTATCGAAGACCGTGGGCTGCTGCTCGTACGCTCACCAGGCCAATTACAGGCGCCGTCGGTGTCCAGTATGCGTTCCAAGCACATGGAAAGTAGATGGCTGTGGTGACACAGCGTATGGATCTCCCAAGGCCCCGAAGTAGCAACAAGATGGTCCTCAGGGAACCACCCTGGTTTGAGCGTGTGAGTTCCGTCTCGCTGTCTAATGCGCTTAATTGTGAGAGAGGTGATTGTCCCAACCTGGCACGTCCGGACTGTCTCTAGCCTCAGCTCGGCTGACAGGAACGAGAGCCGGTCGACAATCTCATCCTCGGCGACATATGGTAGTCGCGATGATAGCTTTGCTGCGAGGGCCGTTTTCGCCGTCATCTCCAGCTGTCGCACCTTCAGGCCCAGAATTGAGCTTGTGTATTCATTGAGGTGAAATCCTGTATCCCAAAGCTTGAGGATCGAGCCATAGTGAAACCACGTAAGCAGGGCAGCCCTTGTGGCTTCGGGGGCTTCAAAAGTCCAGTCTTCCTTCGGAAGGCGAGAGCCGTCCATCAACTTCGTATCATCTATGATCACCAGGTCCTCCTTGCTAGGCCAGATGTGCCAGAGTTTGCTTTCTGGGATGTTACGTAGCACATACCAAATAGTTGGCATGACGTAGTAGTAGCCCAGGTCTCCAGGAATATTATGTTCCGGCATCAAGGCTGGGTTTTCGTCACCCTGGTCATTCGGACTCAGGAGAGCCACAAAAAGGTATTGCAAGATACCTTGGAGGTGTCCTCGAATTCGATCTTTCTGCCTTTCCACTACTTGGCACGGATACCCGTCCTGGTCGGTATGCCGGTATGAGACCACGTCCCCCGGACCTTCATTTGGTGAATGAGTCTCGGGCTCCTCACCCCCTGGAAACTTTTGATAATCAAGATGGCAGGCCAAGGCGACATAGGCCTGAACTAGGAACCGAGTCTTCCAGCTATCCATACGGTCAGCAACCTATCTCTTGTGGGAAAGGGATGGGGGTTTGGTATACGGGCAGAGCCCGGTAGGCAGTTACGAGTCCGTTCCGTGGACTGGCGGTACTTACAACAACGAATCCAAGTCAATCCGAGGCCTGGTGAATAGGTTACTCACGAGGGCCACTGGCTGAATGTCCTTGCCCATCTCGTTCCAGACACTGGCTGGATTGAGTGAGGCAGGGATGAGATCTACCTGCAAAATCTTCTCGAGAGATCGACCGATCAAGGAAATCTCCCCAAGTTCCAAATTGAATTGGGAATCTTCCGGATGTCCCTGTCGGTCGAGGAATAGTGACTCCCACATTGCGCCCGTCGCCTCGCCGCTGAAGGAGTCAACGCCAACGTAACTGTAGAAGTCACTCGACGTCGGCAGCTTTGGCGAGAACTCGGTAGGCGCGCCTTCGAACAAGCGAATGACGGCGAGGAAGAAAGTAGATCGATTCGGAGAGCCGGCTTTCATATTCACGATGGGGCCGTAGACGTTGTAGGCTTTGGTCGTGTTTTGTGTTGGGCCGTCGTCCGGGCCGTTATCTACTTCTGACGTGGATTGGGTCGGCTGTAGAGGGTGCCACGTCGCAGTAGTCGCCCCGTCTGCGAGACGCCATTGATAAATCTGAGCGTCGAGGCCCACCTTGCATTTTTTGTCGTAGTACCTGATCGTGGTGTCTTCCAGGCAATTGGTGATCGTGTCTTGCTCCTTATGCTCTGCGTCGCTCTTCTTGCCGGAGAAATCCTCCTTCTTGAACCACACCGGGCCACCAAAAGTGAGAGCAACTTGGGCATCGTCGGGGAAGCATTGGAAAGGGCGGTGCTCTTCGATTCTCAAGACTTGGTAGAATATACGCCCAGCGTCATCATCCTTGTTCGCTGCAGAAGCCGAAGGGTTCATCACACACGAGAACATTTGACAGGTACCGACGTGGAGCTCGCCCGTCGCGTGGCTTTGGCTGGAGTCTGTATCGGTTCCCCTTTCGTCTGATATGTCGTCAAGGTAGTACTCGTTGACGGGCCAGCGATAGTTGAAGCTCCCTTTCTCGATCATCGAGCCTAGCTTGAAGCTCGAAGAATTTGAACCGTCACCGGGCTTGAACTTCTTTTTCCCGGCAGCCACCTCTAGCCCGAAGGTGGAGGACCCGCCGAACTCGACCTGCGTCCGGTAGAGTGACGCATACAGAGATGTTGAGAGTACGCCCCTGGCTATGATGACGCCGCTCTCGTGGGACGGCTGGGACAGGGAGAGGAGCTCGCCGCCATTGTTGCTACATCCGGCATAGCCTCCATCGCCCCAGTCGAACGAACACGCAGGGAGATGGGAGAAATGCGCGAAGTTGTTGTAAGTGGAACCTATTTATTGCGTATGTCAGACATTTTGGCTTGGTGGACTCGAATGCCTTGTATGGGAGGTTGTGCTAACCCCTTCCCATTCGGGAGAGCCACTTGAAATCTTCCTTGGCCCACTCATTCTTTTGGGTTTGTGTCTGCCAAGTCGGCCTAGCCTTTACCATCTCTGGCATCGTGGTAGAACACTGGCACTTTGGATTAGTAGTTCTATAGGCGATGCGGCGGGGACAGAGCTACGCTGAGATGAGAAGTAGAGCGAGAATGGTTCGTATTCAAAACAACACGTTAGAGGGGAGGAATGGAAGAAAGAGAGCGCTGGCAGAGGAGAGCATTGAAGTCCGGGCTGGAGAAGAGCTCTGATCCCTACTACTGGGGCTGAAAAAAACACCTTGGCAGGGGTATATTGTGGTCTGAATTACTCCTCGTCTCCTCTCGACCTACGGTCCCATATCGTGGAGGGGTGCGAGGCAACTGCCTTCACACGATGCGGCGCACCACTTTGAGACATTACTTCGGGGGAACTTGTTCAGCGAGGTGGCATGCCGGAGGGCTGCCAGGGACTAATGAATCTCAACTGGGGTGGCCACCGCCGTGAAAGTGATTGGTTATGGGCAGACCTCGTGCAGAGAGCTGAATGACACTGATGTATCTCAACTGGGGTGGCCACCGCCCGTGAAAGTGATTGGTTATGGGTTGACTTCGTGTAGAGAGCTGAATGGCCAGTTTTTTTGTGCTACGGAGTAAAGCCGGCAGCTGTGGCCCATCCCGCGCCAGTCCGTGAGTCGTTGGGGGATTGATGTGCTGGGCAGACCGCTTTCGCTGCAAAAGCAGCACATCGAGGCGCGAAAGCGGGGTGTTCCTTTGCGAAAGTCGGGGTTTCCCGTCCAGTGGAAGAAAGAGGGGGAAGGGGGGATGGGAACTAGGCGCGCAGCAATCCCGCTTTGGGCTGTAAGAGACATGCAGTTTCCTGTAATGCCCTGGAAGATATTGGAATGTCCATGCCTCGTCTCGTTTTCCGCCGCGCACACTCGGGCCTGGCATACAAGGCTGGCGGAGCGAGCCCGACCCTTCGATGTAACGTGGGGTCCACGGGCGCGTTAGCATCTATAGGGGAAATCCTCTAGTGCTGCTTCGACCTTCGCGTTGTCACGCTCGACAGTGTAGAGCCTTGCTGAGGAATGGTGCTACATATGCCGAAGCGGGTAGCGTTCCGGTGAGGCTCGTCAAGGCTATCTGCAATGGTGGTGGCCCATGAAAGCGGCACACACAGGTGCTCAGCGCACACCCACTAGTTGGGGCGCCTGCTGGGGTTCGGTCATCCCCGAACCGTCTCGAGTGCAGTGCTTTAAATTGTCAAATCTCATGACGCCATGTAGGGTATCTAGTACTTTATACAAGATCTTCTCACTTTCGTCGCAGTCGTCGTAGAGGGGCTACGATGGTGGCGACAGCCCTCTCAATGGCCCGGTCGGGTATGCAGCGCAGGAGGGCGCCTACGGGCAGCACGAGCAGCCCGAGGACGAGCGAGGTCGCCCACTGGACCCCTGTCAGAGGGGTGGCCGGAAACGCCTCGCCTCCGACGAAGATAATGAGTACCTGCACTCCTATCATGGTCGAGGTGAATGCCAGGAACAACCAGTTGCTAAACATCCCCTCGAATATGTTGAGAGTGTTGTCGAATTGCCGACAGCTGCGAGGCCAACGTCAGCAAACACAGGTACTTCAAACTAAGGCATGTGTTGGGTGAGACTACGCACTTAAGGATAGTGAAAATCTGCATCCACACGTAGGCGTTGAAAACAAGGGTACTGAGCTGCTGCAGATCGGCATCGGTCTGGGACGGGAATATCTTTGGGCCGACGAAATACAGGATATAGGTGACGACTATCTGGTAGACCGACAGCCCGATGACTATCTTCCACATAGTGATGGAAATGAGGGCTGCGTTTCGAGGCTCAGGCTGACGCCTCAAACCTCGAGGTTGGGGGCGGTCGGTCGACAATGCGAGAGACCCCGTGTCCTGGAAGAGGTTGACCCACATGAGTTGCACGGGTGTGAGGACGGAGTTTCCGTCTGGATTTGAGACGGCCGAGACGACGGCGATGAAGGCTACGGTGATGGTAATCGATATTTGGAACTACGTACCTGGTTACTAAAGCTGTGATCGAGGCCCATTGGCCAAAAGGGGGGGATGACTTCTCTTACTAGTAGAAACTTCTTGACCGAGGAATTTACCGCCCTCCCCCACGTAATGCACCTGACGATGCTGGTGAAGTCGCCTTGCATTAAGATGATGGATGAGGCCTGTCGAGCAACCTCGGTTCCGTTGGCGCTACCGATGGACAGGCTGACGTCGGCCGCTACCATGGCGGGGACGTCGCTGGTGCTGTACCCGGTAACGGCGACGATCTCCTTCCTGCGCTTCAGCTGCTCAACGAGCCACTCCTTGTCCTGCGGGCTGCATCCCGCGAGGACCTTGAGTCGGGGGACTCGGTCCCTCAGCTGCTCGTCATCGAGCGCGCGGAAATCGGCGCCCTCCATTGCCAGGTCGTCGCCGTCCGGGGAATATATGCCGCACTGCTCGGTTATAATTTTGGCCGTTAGCAGGTTGTCGCCCGTCACGATGCGGACGGCGACGCCAGCCTCATGGCATTGCTTGACCGACTCTCGCAGACCGAGCCGCACCGGGTCGTGCATCCCGAAGACGGACAAGAAAGTCATTTCCTGGAGGAGGTGGTCCAGCGCGGCCTGCGGGTCAGGATCAGCCGACTCTGAGTCTCGTTCGAACCACGGCAAGTCCCGGTAGACGAGGCTGACCGTCTGTAGGCCTCTGCCGGTAAAGGCACCGATGGCGTCTAGTACGGCCTTCCGGTCGTGAGCTGTCAGCGCGCCGTCGGCGGCGTCTAACCTTGGGTCTAGAACGATGCGCGTGCACTTCGAAAGGAGGAATTCCGAGGCTCCCTTTACGAAAACACGGAATGGGAGAGCCGAAGATGGACGCTTGACGACCGCGGCCATGCACTGCCGAGTGGGGCTGAACGGGATCAGTTGGACCACATCTGCGCTGTCCTTCTCGAGCCGTAGCGGCCCCATGTGCAGGTGCTCCCTTGCAAAGGTAAGGAATGCAACCTCGGTGTGCGCGCCGACGAAGCTGCTGCCACGTTCCCCTTCGAAAGCTGTCGTGTTCAGGGCGATGGATTCCCGGAGGTCCCTCTGAACATCCGCTGCGAGGCGGGACACAAACTGCGCCGGGGTATGGGATGCCGCATCGCCCGCAGCATCAGCAGGGATGGGCTGGTCATGAAACTTGATGTTGCTGCCGACCATGGCAGAGACGACGGTCACTTTGTTCTGCGTCAGGGTGCCGACGATGTCTGAACAGATGCTCGTTACGTTGCCCATCGTCTCACAGCCCTTCAACTGGCGGACCAAGTTATGCTCCTTCACCATCCGGGTGGTGCCGTACGCCAGGGAGAGCGTTGCCGCCAGAGGCACGCCTTCGGGCATGGCGATAACCAGGACCGTGAGGCAGGTGATGACGATGCCCACGAACGCCTGGCCCCTCTCGGTGGGCGAGCGGGTGTCGTTGGAGAGTCCCACGCAGAAGATGATCAGCAGAGCGATGAATAACAAAATAGACACGGCACCGCCCACGTACACCATCTGCTGAGCCAGCACGCTGAGTCTGCGTTGCAAGGGCGTCGGGTCCTCCTCGTACTTCAGCGAGCTAAGCAGCTTCCCGTACGTCGACTTGTTGCCCGTGCATGTGACCAAGAACGAACCCACTCCTTCTAGGACTCTAGTTCCCGAGAGCATAAAAGGGTCGAGACCTGGCTGCGGTTCGGAGCTGATGGGCTGGCCTCGGCGCTTCAATTCGTCGTAGACCTCGTCTCCGGGTGTCTTGTGGACCAAGCCCGACTGTCCGGTAGCGTTTGACTCATCGCAGGCGATGTTGTAGCCGTCGATGAAGATGCCATCGGCTGGGACCACGTCGCCGGATTCCAGCCGGACCACGTCTCCCACGACAACCTCGTCTCTCGGCAACAGGCTCGCGTAGCCGGACCGGATCACTCTCACGTCGCGCTCTAACTGCTTCTGGTTGAGCATTCGGAACTGGCGCCATTTCTCCCAGTCGTTGATCGTGCTTACCAGCACGATTATGCTGATCGCTATCAAGATGGCCGCTCCGCTCACCCACTCTATGGGCGGGTTGCCGGGGCCGTGGTCCGAGGTGAAAGACTGGTACAGTCCGATGGCCAGCGATACCAGCGCCGCGGCCGTCAGGAGGAACAGGACCCGGTCATTATAGGCATTCCAGAGCAGCTGGAGTAGGTGCGGCGGCTTCCTCGTGGGGAGAGTGTTGGAGCCGAAGATGGCGCGTCTCTCGGCGACGAGGCCCGGGTCGATGGCGGCCGCAGTGCTCGCTCTACTCGATACGTCTACGGTAGACGAGCGCGATGAGCCGTCCAAATCGGAGGCTGAAGTCGCGCTGGGCGCTCCCGTTCTGAGTTGTGACGAGGTATGCCGGAGAGGCTGGTCTGTCGGGGTCGCGACGGCTCCGATGCCGTCTGTCCGATCTGTTTTGAGTCCCGACACGAGGCCGCGGACGCCGCCGGCCTCCAGGAAAGCCCTGATGTTTTTTGGGTTGTGTAATTCCCGGAGATCCTCAGTTGAGAAACGGAATTTTGGAGGCCCTGGCATGGGCGCTGAGGTGACAAGGCTTAGTGACCGGGTGATCCTCCGAATGACGCCGTCCTGAATAGGCCCACGCTCCATGAAGAGCAGAGATGGATGAAAAGAACCGGTGAATAGAAGCTGTTATGACCGAGCGCCCTTTTTCTTCAACCTCCCTCAAGCGGGCGGGCGACTCGCTGAAGCTGACCCAAGTGAACCAACGCGGGAATCAGAGCATTCCGCCTGGTTCTGGGCGAATTTCTGAGCGAACGCTCCGCCTTATTGGCGGCTCGACAACGCTACTAGACGAATGTTGGTGGCTGTGCAGGGAGTACTGTGTATGGTTGCCACATACGTTCATGTGTCAGTCGCCCGGTCACGTGATCCGGGAAGCCCACCACAGCGTAAGCAAAAGGGGCTTCCAGACTGGTGCGTTTGGCAGGGATGCACAGAAAGCGGCCCATCGTCGTTAGCCGTTAACTATATTTACCTTCGTGTTGTCGGAGTGTCTTGGTTAAATAGGACGTTGCTTGTTTCCTCGATCCCAGTAATGCTGAAGTTCCTCACTGGTAAAAGGCGGGGCTTCCGGTGCCTTTAGCGGGGTCCAAGCCCATTGGCTCCCGTATGTACTTGTAGAAGTACCCAGAAATAAGGGACCAAACTTGTAGGCTCCGCTGCAGTGTTGCATTCCTGAATAAAATCTGTACCGTCTCTGATCGAGGTACCACTCTCGCGATAAATACGTCAGGAAGCTATGGAGCATGCCTGCCCAATGTAGGGGCACGGCGGCTGGCCGACATAAATACCTATTTTTGCCGTTCTTGCTTCTCTGCTCTGGCTGCCCGGAGTCCTGGATCCTGGAGCGCGCTTGATGTACTGTTGCATGTGCAGTCGCACTTCGAGAGGTACAAATGCCCCGCCAAAAATGTACTTACCGAGGATGTTTTGGGATGTCGAGATTGGCGGGCTTGGCGGGTCCAAGACTGCCAAAACGGCACTCCAAACAGCGACACAGATACTCACGCTGGAGTTCCTGAGCTGTGAAGAGACTTTGGTACTCGGTGGCCCGAGCTCTGGATACCTCTGGAGGGTGGTTGAGGGTGCCGAAAAGAGCGGGTCGAGGCCAGTCAGAATTGGCGCCCAGGATGGCAAAACATGAGCTTTTCCTGCACACCAAAAGACAAGAGGCAGAACGCGCCGACCGCGGCCGGCACATTCGGCCTTCACAGCTGTTGATGCCCAAAGAAGCTGTTATAGCGCTAATCAACCATTGGCTAGAAGTTCGTCCTCGGCTGCGAGACCGTGGTGTAAAGTCGTCGGGAGGGGCGTATGTCTGGTCCAACTTGGATGTACCGACCATGTAAACCCTCCGATCCGATGGAGGGACCATGTGCACGCAATACGCAGACAGCGCGAGCGCGTCAAACTTTCGGCGCACAACTTGTGGTCGTCGTCTCTGTGCGGCCGGCAAATGCCGACAAGGGAGTGGTTCCAATACCCCGCGATGCGCGGTGCTGATGTTAGCGCAACATGATGAGGTGTGTGGAGTGTGCGGGGTGCAGGGAATGGAATTACATCGTGAGTGCCGTTTTGGGAGGGTTTGGACCCACTAATATCGGCACCCCAAAACACCCTCGATAGGTGCATTTTTAGCGGGGTATTTGTACCCCTCGAAAGTCCACTGCACACGTACAATACGCTGAATGTGCACACCGTGTGGCACGCCTGCTCGGCTTACCATATAATCTCACGAAACACGGTTTTACTCTCAAGCCCCAGCGAACCAGAGCGCCGCTGAACCTGCCCCACAAACTCTCTTTGTCATCCAAAAGTATTATCCTCCTCCACCTGACTCCATCACATCCAACCAAATTCCTCCGAATCCACCAAGTCGGGGCCGCTGTGGGCTCCCAAAGAAAGTCTACTCCTCAAGTGTGTGTGGGGGCCGTCTTGCCTAATCGCGGAAAACCGTGTTTACTGAGATTATACGGTATCTCAGGAGCTCAGACATAGCTTTTTGTATTGGCTTGCGGCGCTGCGCGCCACACTGCTAACATAAAATGCTAGTCTGAGTCCGCTATGTTAAAAATCGAGGTCGATGTTACAAACCCCCTGTAACGGGCCAGTCTGGCATCACGCTCGGATACTGCCTTTTGCACAAAAAGGCTCGATTGAGGAAGGAAGGGAAAGCTATCAACGGGCAGTTTGCTACGCAGAGATTTTACCAGAACTTCGGCTGCCGAAGATCTGCCGGGCCCCCTTTCTTCTCCTTAAAGCGTGGGATATCTCATGCCTTGAGAATCTTGACCAGCTCAGCAACGATGGCATCTCCTGCTTCTGCGGTGCCCGTGCTGCCGCCCATGTCCTTGGTTCTTAGCCCAGCGTCGATGGCAGCGCGGACCGCTTCCTCGACGATTTTAGCCTCGTGGGCGAGATTCAGAGAGTACCGGAACATCATGGCCACGGAAAGGATGGTGCCAATGGGATTCTGGAAATGATGTCAGCTCTGTACTTGCAGCGAATGAATAGGAATCGCCCGAACGGGGTCTTAACGCACAACAATCCCTTTCCCTGATATGTCCGGCGCGCTACCTGTCATCTGCGTTAGCGACTGATGTCTACGTAAGGGCTCGAGTGGAAGATAGGAGTCTCACCATGAATCGGTTCACAGATAGAAGGCACTGCAGAGCCCGGAATCCCGCAGAGACTGGCGCTCGGGAGGAGCCCTATGCTTCCAGCTATAGCGCTCGCCTCGTCGCTGAGAATATCCCCTAAAAACTCATCAGTTGAACCGCCTTCGAGGTGGACGAGGGGCCTCGCTCACCTGCCAAGTTGGGCGCTATTATAACGCCATTCAGCTGCGTCGGGTTCTTGACCATGATCATGGCCGCGCTGTCAATAAGCTGATGCTCAACCTTCAGATCAGGGAACTCGTTTTTATAAACCTCCTCAACCACACAACGCCAGAGTCTGCTTGTCGCCAGCACGTTTGCCTTATCTAGCGAGATAACCCGCGAGTCTCCCCTAGTCCTGGCTAGGTAACCGCCCAGCCGCGCGATACGCTCGATTTCTGGTTTCGTATAAACAGTAGTGTCGAACGCATCAACTCCATCGTACTCTTTTCGCTCTCCGAAATACAGGCCTGAGGTTAACTCCCGGACTAACATCATGTCGATGCCGCGGCAGACAGACGCCTTTAAGGGGGAGGATTCAACAAGGGCGTCGGATGGGAAGAAACAGGGACGGAGGTTTCCATAGGCGCACATCTCACTGCGCAGCTTTAAGAGACCCTGCTCCGGGCGGACGGCGCCGGCGCCCCATTCAGGGCCGCCAACAGCGCCGAGGAGCACAGCGTCGGCGGCTTTGGCTGCGGCGAGGGCCTTGTCTGTGAGGGGGACGCCGGTCTGGTCGATGGAGCACTGGGGAGAAACGCCGAGGTCAGCAAGAGACTTCTCTCGTGGATGTCTTTGGCCCCGTGTGATCCGTCGTCGGGGGACGACTTACCCCTCCGAGCAGGTGGTCCTCCAAATTGAATTTACCAGCAGTCGGGCTCAGCTCCTCAACCGCCTTGATAACCTGAATCCTGCGTCAGACGTGCTCAACTGCAGGTCGCAAATACCGGACTCGTACCTTAATTGCCTCAGCAATAACCTGTCAAATAACCAAAGTTAGCCTCTCTCCGTCTAGAGTCAAAGGTGGGAAAGCTCGGGGGGGGGGTCAGTCACCTCTGGGCCACAGTGGTCGCCCGCAAAAACAACAATGTTGTGTTCCGCCATGGTTGCAATACTTGTCCGACGGAGTTCGTCCAGGGGGGGTCCGTTGTATGTGACGAAGCACGAGAATGAGTGATTGGAAAAGCACGTAAGGGAATTAAAGAATAAATTCGACAAGATATATAGCAGAGCGAAGTCGGGGACGGCTTTGTTCGTCCGAAACCGCATGCTTTCCCCCACCGCCCCACCTGCCGAGAAGGAACGAGGGTGACGCGCTCGACCCTCTGATGAGCCCGATTTGTGGTGGGTGCCCCACAGCGATATCGGCTCAGGAGGGTCGAGCGCTCCAGTTGAACTCTATCCTCCATCATGACAAATTAAACGGTACACACAAACACCACCCCACCACTTCAACCATCAAGAACTCGGCCAATTTTACAGCAAAACAGATGATTCCAATTGTGTTCTAATGCCCAGTCATCCGCCACCAGATGCGGCAGCGCGGGCTGCATAGTTCGTCACATTTTGGGGATACATGGGTTCCTGGAATGTGATGGCTGCGGTGGGCGGCCGATGGCGCCGAAAAGCTCGTGAACTATGGGTGTGGTGGTCAATGATAATGGCAAACTACTTAGAAAACGGAAGCCTTGGCAGTAACACATGGATTACATTACACATCGCTGACAGGTATGACAACTTTTAGGAGATAGAGAAGCGGCGATTCCTAAGCATTTACACAGATTCCCTGTCGTGATCAAAACGAATAGTGCTCCCCTTTAAAAACAGCATTAGACGTGCTTACCCAATAATCTCGTTATCACTTCCAATTGCCCACCAGTTGCTTCTCGACCTCTCTCGAGAAGCCATCTCACGTCTATATATGAAGCGCTTCGCTCTCACCTTGTCCATCTTAATCGTTCTAATTTCCATCCTCTACACCGACAACTCGGCCTCACTCAAGTCCTTCTTCCAAAGCAGCACTCGTAACATCAGCACTCTGCTCTTGAAAGCCGCGCCCTTTACCACGACGACAGCCAGCTCAAACCCAGCCTTGGCATCTACACCCTTACCACCTCCCTCGTCCATGTTCAAGAATACAATCTCAACCATGGCGAAACCCCTCCTCCACCAAGCAAAAATCACCCCCCACCGCTCCTCAGCACGCGGACACGCCGACCACGGCTGGCTCAATACATACCACTCATTCTCGTTCGCCTCGTGGTACAGCCCTGCCTTCAACTCCTACGGCCCCCTCCGCGTGCTCAACGAAGACCGCGTCCGCGCCAACTCCGGCTTCCCGACCCACCCGCACTCCAACTTCGAGATCTTCAGCTACATCCTTAGCGGAGAACTCACCCACCGAGACTCCATGCTCAAAAAGGGCGCCGAAGGCGGCCAAAGCGACCGTTTCTTCCGGATGCACCGTGGCGACGTGCAGTTCACTACTGGGGGAACGGGAATTGCCCATTCCGAATTCAACGAGCACGCGAAGGACACGGTTCACTTCCTGCAGATCTGGGCGCTGCCCTGGAAGAAGGGGCTTAAGCCTCGCTACCACACGCGGCATTTTTCGGACGAGGAGAAGAGGAAGGGGTTTGTGACGATTCTGAGCCCGTTGAAGGGCGGTGTTGAGGCGAGCGCCGAGCAGGAGACAGCCGCAGAGCCGATGGTACCGGAGTCTATCCCGATTCATGCGGACTTTGTGATGGCGGCCGGGATTATTAGGGAAGGGGGCGTGTTTGAGTGGAATGTTGGTGCTAAGGTCACCGAGGCGACGAAGAGAAAGGTTTATATCCACTTGCCCATGACTAAGAACGGGAAATCGAGGGTGAGACTGGATGGGAGGGACGATGCGGTGTTGGAGGAGGGAGATGGTGCATTTGTGGACAACGTTAGAGCCGGCGACAAGCTCTCGGTCGAGAGCGTTGGTGAAGTCGAGGCCGAGGTGATTGTTTTGGACACTGCATGATCGGGTGGAAAATAGAGTCCTGGGAGATACCCGGTGGCGGAGTGAATGTACTTTTGATGATACAAACTAAGATTCAATATCTGCATCATTTATTGCCGAAATGTGATGTCGCCGAGTGGTTGTGGCCGACAAATTAGTAGGCAGCCGTGTAACCTCAGCGTCGTGGCGAAAGCACATTGAACGAAAGCTGCGAAATGGCAAGCGCGTTCTTTGTCCTGGATTGGAGAGCCCTGCCTGCGCGAGCAGGCCGAGGAGTCAATGAACCAACCCAGTGATAGACAAACAGGTGCCGTACATGTGATGGTCCAAGGAAAAACCACAACAGCCGTCGAGTGTCGCGTCGCCAGCACTCCCACCAGATCGCGAAAAATCTTCTTCGCCTCGCCCCGCGAACGGGACGATGGAAATGAAGAGAAAGAAGGGTAGGTTTGGTTCCAAAAATTCCCCAGCCAGCCTAGGCCAACTGGGAGCGGTCAGGGTGTAGTTTTCAACTAGCAAAAACGTAATCTCGGACGAATCCTCACTGATATACGTAAAACCTCTGCACTTAGATGCAGAACCAGAACTCGGGAGAGGAGCCAGGAGGAAAAGAGGCCATTAAGTAGGTTTCTGGGGTGGTCTGTGCACCAGTGCGAATTTTCGGCAGGTTCGCGGTTGGCGCATGCTTGGGATGGCTCGTGCGCAAGTGCGAATTTTAGGCGGGTTCGTTGCTGACCCACATGATTGGAAACTGGCAAGCGATCACAGCTGGCGGCAAGTGGCACCATTCAAGGTGAGCCGGGACGGTATTCCCAACCGTCTTCGCGTTTCCCGTACCTCATGGTAGCATCGCACTACAATACACTGACTGGAAGGCATGCTCTTCATAAGCGTGACTGCACCCAGCTCAATTGACAATCCCAATTCCGCCGTCACTTCTCCCATCCCCCAGAATGGCGTCACAACTCCCCGCGTTCCCCCGCGTCGTCTTTACCATATTCGAACCCATCTCACTTCTTGCAGGCGCGATTCCCGCTATTTTCACCCCAGACTGGTTCATCTCAGAGCAAATAGCATCGCCCGTCCCCGTCAGCTCAACAGCCCAAGCCCAGCTGGCGGCTCAGCAGCTAGGAAACTGCTACTTCCTTGCCTTCCTCCTTGGTGTTGCCGTACTCTATTCTACCAGCGAGATCAGGGTTGTGCGGAACTACCTCGTTGCACTGTGGATCGCTGACATCAGTCACATTGCTATTACGGCGGTTGGGCTTGGGTATGAGACCACCATGGCCCCGGGAACGTGGAACAATATGGCATGGGGAAACATCGGCGCTACTGTTGGTCACTTCCGTAAAGTGCCTTATGAGTGTGAATTAAACAGCTGACACGGGGACATAGGGGTTTCTGTTCGTGACGAGGAGTGCGTATTTCCTTGGGGTGTTTGGGGCTGACAAACCGTTGTTGTTGAAGCGGGAAAAGCGGCAGTGAGTGGGCCTAGGAGGGTCTGGCGACCAGCCTTGAGCCTGGGGTCTCATATCTATCGAATGTACACATATACGGCCTTCTGTAAAATAGGATTGAATAGGGACTAAATCGACCAAACAAAATGGGCGATTGATGTCTTTGTCGTCCGAAGCTGCCACTGCACTTCTTGTGACTTGGTCTAACTCCGATCTAAAGTCCGCACCAAAAGACCCCGCAATCCGTAACTCTCGGAGCTCCTCATGATTTGCCCTGGGCATGTCGTCACCCCAGATCTCAGCGTAATTAGTAGCTCATACGCCCAACGACAAAGACATAATATTACATATTTTCCATCTCTCTGGCTCACTATCAGCTTATCCCTCACTGCATCTGCTTGCACCCCCATAATCTGAAACCACACCAGCCTCATACGAGCTACAGCAGGCCGGGGCTCAATAAACCGATCTGCTTACCTTATCCGGCGGAACAGGCGGGATCTCGGCCGACATCGCCGTCTCGGACGGAATTCCGCAACGTCACACAGCATCGTCACAGACTTTACAGCACACAAACATACCATTAAATCATGAGCACCAATCAACCGCAACTAGAGCCCGAGGACCACGACAGTGAGGCCTACGGGAGCTCTCATGAGCAGCATGTTCCCGGGGCGTGGTTTGAGGCGATACATGACGACGAGGATGAAGAAGATGAGGAAGATGGGGACTATGTAGAAGATGGAGAAGACGACGACGGCGAGGAGTATACGGGTATGTGTGTCTTGCTCCCTGCTGCTGCGGTCTCACGTTGTCGGTGCTGACCGTGCGCTGTCAGATGCCGATGGGGGCGATGTTGAGCTGGAATTTGTCCTCGAGGCTGAGATGGCCAACCAGGGTGGTGCTGGTGACGGCGAGGAAGAAGGGGAGGAGGTAGACGAGGCGGAACAGACGCTGCAGCGCAGGATACTAAGGCTGATAAGTGGCGGTGAGTTCTGCTATGTCCTCAACTCATTGACCGTAACCTGCGACTAACTTGATTCACAGGAACGGGGGCGGGTGGTCCGAACTTTCTCACCCACAGACAGCTTCTAGCCTTGCTGCGCGGCCATGACCTCGGCCAGGTGATATTCGACGACGATGAGTTCGTTGGCTGGTCGTCTCGCCGCCGAAGACACCCGGCAGATCCCAACCGCTTCCCCAAGGTCCCCAGCGACGAGGGCCGGAAGCTGATGGAATCGGGCATCTTCGGCGCCTTTGACACGCGAGAACCTGACCGCAAGAGGCTCGCCCGGAGGATCCTCGATCGGGAGCTGGGACTGGGCGACGGCGCTCGGAGAAAGGCCAACAAGCAGCTCATGGCCCAGCAAATGATACCAACCACCAGGCCCGAGATGATCATCCACTACGACGACCCAGTATGCTGCGGCCAGTTCTCCGACGATGGCAACTTTTTCTACGCCTGCGTCAAGGACTTCAAAGTCCGCATGTACGACACCTCACGCCCCTACAACTGGAAGCACTACAAAACCGTGACATACCCTTTCGGCCAGTGGACCATGACAGATGCCGCCCTCAGCCCAGACAACAAATGGCTGGCCTACACCTCCCTCCAGAGCAACGTCTGTCTCGCCCCGACAGACCCAAACGACACAGGCGACCCCTATACCCTCGATCTCGGGGACCAAGGCCAGCTCTATAACACCTATCGCGGCGCCTTTCCCATCTTCTCCGTCCGTTTCTCCAGCGACGGCCGCAACCTCGTCGCTGGCACAGGCGCGCACTCAATCGTAGTCTACGACATCGAGCGCCGCCAATCCCTGCACCACGTGGTCGGCCACACCGAAGACGTGAACGCCGTGTGCTTCGCCGACAAGCTCTCCCCGCACATCCTCTACTCCGGGTCCGACGACTGCACCATCAAGGTCTGGGACACGCGCAGTCTCGGCGACGGGCGCGAGGCCGGCGCATTCGTCGGCCACATCGAAGGCCTGACGTACATCGACAGCAAAGGCGACGGGCGCTACATCCTCAGCAACGGCAAGGACCAGTCCATGAAGCTCTGGGACTTGCGCATGGCCATGACAACCGCGCGCTTTGAGGAGCTAGACCCTATGCGCGCCATTCGTGGTCATAACTACGAGTACCGGTGGGAGGACTACGACGAGGAGCAGTGGTTCCGCCATCCCCATGATAATTCACTTGTCACCTTCCGTGGCCACAAGGTACAGCGCACATTGATTCGGTGCCACTTCTCGCCGCCGGGGAGTACCAACTCGCGGTATGTGTATTCGGGGAGTTATGACGGCTTCGTGTACGTGTGGAATCTGGATGCGACGCTGGTGGCGAAGATCAATGTGAAGGAGGTGACGGAGAACGTGAGACCTGGTGTGAGACCGCCGGGGCGGAGGTATCGGGTGCATCACTGGGGCGGGCAGGAGTGGGAGACACTGGTGAGGGACGTGGGATGGCATCCTAACGCGCCGTTGTTGGTTGGTAAGTGCTGTCGTATCCTCTTTTTGTCTTATTCCTTGGAGGTTGTGAGCTAACTTTCATGCTCGCCAAAGCTTCGGCGTGGAATGGCCCGGATCTGAATGCTGGAACGGCCACATTGCATGCCTTTAATGAGAATGAGATGGACGAGGCTGAGCCGGAGATGGGCCTCTCGGTGAACGAGAAGCTGGTGGATGCAATGGCGGGCTTGGGGTAGTGACTTTGATGAATATTATTTAACAGTGTATTTTGGATCACAGGATGCGATTGTAAGCGTGTATATAGGCATATTCTTGATTCTTACTAGTAGCTGTGATGACATAATGAAATGGTAAACAGTTTTATGATAAGTTACGTGTACTTGACACTGAATTCGTTGCCCGGTTGCCTCAATACGAATAAAGTACTAACTACTCTAGGCCAGCGAGCGAGAGACGTGAGGGCGAGGACGAGTAGCGTGCTGTTCGGGGTTGAGACGGTAACTTGAGCAAACCGTAATGACAACCCTTTACGAATGGATTGTTGGCGTTGATGGACGAATTAGTGATGGATGACCAGATCCCGGCGGCGAGACGTACCGCCTCGCCACAGCACACCTGGCCAACGCCACCCCCTACGACAGCGCCCGCCTCACAGCTGCGCCTGTCCCAATGCTCACGCTCCTCGTCAACATGCTCGCCAAGCAGTGCCGCGACGAGGCCAGCCGCGCCCTTGACGAGATCAGCCTCGTCCGTGCCTGGAGCGTCGACATCAGGCCGCTCCATACGCGGTACCGCCGGAGTGGCTGTGGGGGGCTGGCCGAGACGAGCGCGCTGCCGGTGTCATGCCCGACTGCCCCGAGGATCGCGAAATCATGGCCATCTACGAGCAAGCTGCTGGTTCGCTGTACATGCGCTGCGCGTATGACCCGTTTACCGCCTTGGGCGGTGCCTGCTGCTCCACTTTCCTTTACTCGGTCTGCTCGGCCGAGATATCGAAGACGACCTGACCGCGTTGCTAGAAGAGTGGCAGGGGATGGAAAAGAAGGCGGAAAAGTAAAAAAAAAGAAAAAAAAGGGGGGGAGGGAACCAAGGAAAAATCTTTAGCTGCATTGGAAGTGCCTTGCCCTCCGCTGCTACACGAGCCTGCATCTGTTATCAGATTGTATTTCGGTCGGTGAGAACTCCCGTTCCGGTATCTCGCTCGAAAACTCACACGCAATCATTCCCCCATCTTGTCGTCTTCTGCCAGTTCTTCGGCTTGGGGATGCCGCCTTCCGCTTTCTCGAAGATTATGCAGAAGAGCCGGATATCACCCTTGTCCGCATCGGAAAGTCCCATTTTCTTGTCCACATGGCCAGCCCGGATGAGTGCCCAGTCCAAGATGGTCCAGTTGGTTCGTGGTTATGATGAGCAGCCGACCCTCCTGGGGGTACCGAGAGCATGGAGAAGATCCGACAACGACAGTTTCCCTCGCGATTGGGGTCGATTTTTTGGGTAGCATTTTCCTTGGCTTGGGTCATGTCCGTTTCGCCTTGCCGACGGCGTGCGACTCGTTTGGCTCTGGCCCGTCTTGTATGTTTTGGTCCGCCACCAGGGAATCACAGCGGAGTTCCACATCCCATCCACGCCCCAGTGTAGGATCGGCTGCAGCTAGCGTCGCCTATCCCCCCACTCTGGGTGATGCGCCCGCAGGCCAACCAATCACCGCCCATCACGATGAGAGGGGGCAGAGCCTCAGCGCTGGGGTTCCAAAGGGGAGATCCGGGCAGCCAATGCAACCGTTTCGCGGCAGTTTCCGTTCCCATCTCACGCGTTGACGCGGGATGCGCAAGGGAATGCAGCCGTTCCACGGCAGATGGATTCCATCTTACGGCTTCGGTGCCGGGGAATTGGGGTCACATGACATGTTGTCGACGCGGGGCAAGCGGGATTGGCAAAACGCCCCCTCGCGTTCCTATGCACATGTCACTCGGCCTCTTTGTCACCAAAGTGTGCTCACACTACAAAGGCATAATGGTGACAACAGTTTGCATTTTCAGCCGTCCCGCAACATCAAGTCTCCAAAGTGGGTGAGCTTCCAGGTCACTTAGATCCACTTGCAACACTCGTATGTTCGCTGCCGTTCGTGCTGTCTCCACCGCCCTTCTTGCTGTCTCCACCCTGGCCCGGCTCGTACGCCATGGACATCCTACAGTGCTTCATCATGCAATCGACTTTGACTGTCTTCCAAATTGCGACGATGCGTCCATTAGACGTCGTCCTGCTATTCCCGGTGAGGTTCTGGGTACACCTACATTTTTTTGTTAGCATCATCAACTTGAGTGGAGGGAGAGGGGCAAGGCTGCACATGTTGATGTATGCTGAGGACCGGACGCAAAAGACGACAAACTGAGCTTCGAAAGCAAGTTGTGGACGGTGCGAATGAAGAAAACAAAATGAATAAGTTGGAGTTCGGGGTTGGTTGGCAAGTAAGTAAACAGGCAGGGAGGCAAGCGTGCTTTGGGGTGCGGTCAATGAAGGTGGGAATGTTCAGTGAAGGAATGGCATTGAGCTGGCCTAACTGATATACCTTTATGTCATGGACTGTCTCAGTACACAGCAACACGGCTTTCCTTGAGCTCGCGATGTCGGCCAGACCCTGCTCCTTGCAACGCGACAGCTGGGAACAAAAAGGAGATCATCACCTCGGATAAGGACCTGAAAAGTGATGTGTTATCTGAGAAGAAAAAGTAGATGAAAAGTGATATGCTATCTAAGTAAGGACATCAGGTGGTCTTTGATCTTCGCAAAGGTAGCCAGAATACGCCATGGCCGCATGCGGTGTAAAGAGACGAAGGGCTTTCTTCCCCCAGCGGCCAACTGCCCAACCTCAATTTACACCTCTCTCATCCTGTCTCCTCGGCCTCTGATCAGCGACCAACTTCCCAACCTCAACCTGGCTTCCTCTTTTCTCCTCAACCTCTCTCATCAGCAACGTCCCTTCCCACACCCAACTTGGCAACCCCTCTCATCTTTTCTCGGCCTCGTCCTTTGCCCCCCAGCCCCCATTACATGATGGCGGAGCAAAATCCTACCGACGTTGTTCCATCACTCATCTTCGAGCCGTGCCACTCCCGTGAGTACGTGCAAGACTCGAACACAGGGGCCATGGAGATGGTGGAGAAGAGCTACATCTCATTCTACTGGTTTGACCATGACGACCACCTAAAGCTTGGCTCCATCAACTTGGCGCAAGGCTTGCGTGAGAACTTTCATGTCCAACCTTCACCGGATGGTGTTGTCACGTTGGACATGATCCAAGCGGCACTCCAAGAAGGGGCCATCAGCGTGGAGCAGGTTCGAGCCGGTCTTCGAGATATGGCGGACGAGGACATCTACCCTCGGCTCCCCTTTTCCTGGCCGGTCACCGTCGCAGCCGAGCCGACGTCAGCCCAACAACATCTCTTTCTGAAGCGTGTCAGCATTAGCCAATGCCGCCATCTGTTGGACGAGAGGCACCAGCCTCGCGATGACGCCATCAACATGCTTCGCAACGAGGTCCAGGTCCTACAGCTCATCGCCCAGCATCCGCCGCACCCAAATATCATCAAGTACCACGGGTGCCGCGTTAGGCGCGGTTTTGTGACAGCCATCGTCCTAGATTGCGCCCGGGGCTCAGAGCTGCACGCATATAGACACCAGGGCGGCACCGTCGACAAGGCCCGTTTCTTGGCCGCCATGCGATCCGCTGTTCACCATCTGCATTCGGTCGTCGGTGTGGCACACAACGATATCAACCCTAGCAACATCGTGGTGGTGGATGGGCTGCCCGTTCTAATCGACTTTGGCTCGTGTCGGCCGCTGGGCTGGCAGATGGGCACCAGCCGTGGCACCCCGGGCTGGGAACCGAACTTGTACCTCCCTGATTCATCCAACGACCGCTCGGAAAGTACGTCGTTCGTTCTTTCCTTTTTCACCTCCTTTTGCTCTTCTTCTTCTTCTTCGCATCCCCCTCTTCCACCTTGTGAACAAGCAATCTGGTAGCCTAACAACTTGTCCGCTTTCTTCACCTAGCGACCGCGGATCTCTACGCCCTCGACAAGCTTTCGGAATGGCTTGATGACCCTGTTGCGTACGAGGCGAACATGTTGAAGGGATACAATTTTCATCCCGGAGCCCCTGCACAGACGAATCCTTATTCTTGACCTTGTTCGGATACGGCGTCTCATTTGGTCATTTATTATGGGGGAGGGATGGGTGTATCTATCTTCGGCGATGCCAATTCGTTCATTTCCGTTCCTCGCGCCTGAGTTTTCAAATTTCCAGAGACAGATTGTAATAGGAAACTTCTTTCTGGTGTTCTAGGCTTCTATGGTAATGATCTTGTCAGGTGTTCGGTAATTCCTTGACGTAGTGGCTGTGGTCATTATGGCCCCGAAGAGAGCTTTTAGAACCAGCGCCGCCATTTGGGAATGAGTGCGGTGTGGTACCCGCGTCCCTGGAACTGGCTAGGAAAATGCCTCCCTCCTGGCCTCAATCCCGGCTGTTCTTCTAGAGTCGTGACCTCTCCGCACCGTTTCGAAAGACCGCCATTGGCAGCGTGAAAGCGGTAACGACGACCGTGATTAGACCGCCAGCTGGAATTCCGCACCCTAGACCATCCGTTTTCGTCGCGCGGAACGGCCTGTGACCCAAGCATTCAAGATTTGTCGTTCGTGAATTATCTGAGATGGGAACAGACCGACGTCAATACACTCTAATGCCGTCGCCTGGACCCCGTTTCTGGCTACATCGATCCGCCCGCACGTAGTCATAATAGGTGGGAAACGGACCGCCACGTACATCTAAGCATGCTCCCTACGCTGCAACGCGCCTCGTGGGCGGCTGCACCGCACCGTGACCCAGCACGAGGAAGTTGGCTCACAACAGCGACGGCTAGCCCCAACGCGAGTAGTCAGCGGCCGGTGCCCATGGAAAGGTTTAGCATGTTCGGTTCGGATACGTTAGCATTAGGTTTGGAGCACCGCCGCATGCTTGGGAGTGCTCAGTAGCCTCCCTCCGCCCATAACTGGACCCCATTTCCGTATACTATTAATAAAGATGCCATCAAGATCCTCCCGTACACTCCATGTTTCGAGTAGATGCTTGCCCCAAGCGGCCGCTGTGCTCAGAACACCCCAGAGAACCGGATTCCGGTTCTCACCGTATGTCAAACCCTTATTTGCCACCCCAACACATCCAGTCACAACCTCCACAGGTCCCCTATCCAACCAGCGGTCTGCAACTCTAGCCGTGATTGGCGAACTGCAAACTCAGCAGCTGGTCAGTTTAAAATACCTGCCAGGCACCGTCTGTTCACACTCCTTATCCATAACACCGGATCCGAGTCTGTTTTTAACTGTCCCTGGCATCTCACTGGCCAAGAATTGTACCACCCTGCTTGAGACACCAAAGATAATTTCCCGACATGCCTTCCAAGGCGTGCGTGCATCTTTGACACTCTGGGTGGAGAATGTCCCGCCATCGATAGTACCCGCACTGCACCTGGAACGAACACCACATCAAAGATACTGGCCCAATATCGACGCATGGATTACTAGATGGGACGAATTCAGCGCTCAGAACCTGTATAAGATATTACCAGCCCATTATGGAGTCTAGCGTCTGCCGTCATAATGTCTTCTCTCAGCTTGTGATAGGGAAACGCGCAGTGATCAGAGGGGGCAGCACCGTCGAAGCCGCGGAAGATAGGAAACTTGAGGACGGACGCCTTCAAGGGAATTAAGCAGAGTTAGTAGATCATCTATGCCAAGTACTGGCTTCCAATCTGCGCTGGGTGACTGGAGGTTATAGCGGGGAACTAAGACAGCATTATGCTACTAGAAACCTGTATCTGTTAACCTTTCGACGGCGACTAAGGTCGGAGAGTAAGAAGAAGAAGAAGTGGGTGATTGCGTGAGGGATGAGAAAGAGTGTGTTAAACACGGAAAAAAGACAATGCAGTGACTTGCCTTGTGGCCCTCTTTGCTGTCATTCGTGTCCATTTAGCGGCTAGAGACACTGCTGTACAGCTGCTTATATTGGTGGAAGTACTCCCACGAGGAGTCTGGTGAGGTAATAATGTACGTGTTGCAGATGAAGTCGAGGAAGTCCATGGCTATAGCCTTGTCGGCTGTCTCGATAGCAGCCTTCCACAGCCCCAGCTCGCTAGACACGCAATACCTTCTCATTCTTAACCAGTTTATAAGAAGACGTCGTGCAGCTCATGCGGTTAACGAGTGTAAAGTACCGTGTATCTCGCCGTGACCTACTGCCCCACTGTCAAGGTTGCTGAAAATGGCGACACGCGCCAGCCGAATTTAGCAGCCGCAACAGCGCTTTCTCACTTTAATCTGTAAGATAAACTCCTTTTCCTTATTCTCAGTGTGTCGTCTTTATTTGTCGCACAAATAGGGCTTACGAATTATTCAGCGTGATGATCGTGTCATGGGGACTTGCTAACACATAGATATTTGGCGCTCCAGAGGACGGAGTTGTTGCATGTGTTATTTTGTGTGGGATGGTGCTCAACGCCGCCCAACGACACGATGCGGTTGCAAGGTTCTGCGGTGGCTCCTTGGCCAGGTTCGAAGAGAGAAATAGGAACTGCATTGTTCTGCAGAACGTAGAAGGAAACCCAGGCCCATGCCCCAAGTGGATGAACACCGCGCGGATCCAGGCCACGAAGAATCAAATAAATCGAAGCTTTGCGTTATTGGCGTCGATCAACACCGATACAGCGGATGGCTCTCCATCGACATGTCGATACCTGTTTGCACGTGGTAGCTCTTTCTCAGACCGGTGGTCTACATCGCTTACTAGTATCTGTCACAGGTCTCTCGTGAGACTTCTCCTGCATATATATCACCTAGTTCCTTTCAGAATACTAGACACTGCCTCTGCCACTCCAAGAAGCCTGGCATCGTCCCAGTACTGCCCGATCAGCTGTAGCCCAGCAGTTCTTTCCTCTCCTTCGACCGGCATCGGCACACTCACGGCTGGCAGTCCTGCCAGGCTCGCCGGCACAGTAAACACATCGTTCATATACGCATCCAGCACCCCCTGTCCGCCCGTGACGTCCTCCAGCTTGGGCGCCATAGTCGGTGCCGTCGGGCATAGCAAGAAGTCCACCTCAGCTGGCCCCAGCTTGCTCTCCATAGGGATATCATCTGACATCTCGCTCAAGTCGAACGTCTCCTGCTCATCCTGTAGCGGATTATTCAGCCGAAAGACTCGGTCAAAGTCCCGCCGCACAAGCCGCCGCACCGCCTGCGCTTTGAGGAAGTAGTTGTCCATCGCCTCCGAGCTGAGCGTGTACGAACCGAGTAGTATTCGGCGCTTGACCTCCTCGCCAAACCCCTGCCCACGACTTGCAGCGTAGAGAACCCCGCCCTCCGCCGCATCACTCTCCCCCTCTGCTCGCGTACCATACCGAATACCATCATACTTTGCCAAGTTCGATGACGCCTCCGCCGGCGCAATAACATAGTACGCCGACAGCGCATGCCTCGTCGTCGGCAGCGAAACCGGCACAACCTTCGCGCCCATCTCCTCCAACCTCGCCGCCGCCGCCGCCCAGGCATCCCGTATCCTGGGCTCTAGCTCCTCGATATTGTACTCCAGCGGCAGCCCAAACCTCACGCCCTCCAACCCCTTTATCTTCTCACCAGCATACCCCTCCCTCTTCTCCGCACACCTCCTCCTCGCCTCAGCCGACAAGCTTGTTGGATCTCTCCGATCCCACTCTGACCACAGCCCCCTCCCCACAACCACCTCCCTTATCCCCTTCACCCCTCTCGCCAACAACCCCACCGTATCCAACGAATTCGCATACGGCACAACCCCATACCTCGAAAGCATCCCGTACGAAGGCTTATACCCAACAACCCCACAATACGCCGCAGGCAACCGCACCGACCCCCCCGTATCTGTCCCCAGCGCAAGGTCCACCTCCCCATTCGCAACCGCTACGGCGCTACCGCCCGAGCTGCCGCCAGCGGAGTAGACACCATTGGCTACGGCGCCGTGCGAGGAGTGAGTCGAGTGGCTGCCCATGCCGAATTCGTCGAGGTTAGTCTTCCCTATGAGGTTGGCGCCGAGGGCGCGCAGTTGCGATACAATCGTTGCTTCGAAGGGGGAGTTGTGGGAGGCGAGGAACGGCGAGGCGCATGTTGTTGATTGGAGGGGAGAGAGGGTAGTGATATTGTCTTTTACTGCGAGGGTGAAGGACCCTGGTGGTGGTGGTGGTGGTGGGTCATTGCTGGGGGAGTCTGGTTGCGTTACTGTCCGGTGGGATTGTGGTTAGTTTCGGAAAGGGGGTGGGTAGAACGGGAGGTACCTTGAGAGATGAAGTGGTTTATCCGGCGACGTTGTGACTGTGACGGGGCGATTTGTCTTGCATGGCTCAGACACAAGGCCCGGAGCCTTGGCCGAGATAACATGGGAGCTATACAATCTATCTTGGCCTCGGGGGTTTATGCGCTCAATTGGTATCGAGGGTTCGTTTTGTCGCGAGAATTGTGGTAAAATGTTTCGAGAGCTCGGAGCTTCGCGATTGCCGCGATCAATATTGGAGCTTTAAGAGGCAGGATTAAGATAAGGGTTAGGGTTCTACATCACTACCACTTACACCAGCGAGCTGCTCGCATTTCGGGCGTGTATTTCACTTGTCAATCACACACCGAACGAAGTCATGAGAAGCTATATTATCCAATAGTATTATCGTATCGTTGCTAAATTTAAAAACGCCAGTCCACTCTATGGTATCAAACTCAAAATATCAAAAGAAAACCAAACAGTATATACCACCCATCATGTCTGAGAACCCATTCACTTGCGGCCCTTGAGATGCCACTCGAACACCCGCGCAAAAATCCCCTTTGCGTTACTCTCAATTACATCACCGTGGCAGGGGACGATGATATTAAAGTCCCAGCTGTCAATCCTCTGCACGCTCTCATTGAACGAGGGACGATTCCCACGGCTGATCGCGTGCCACAGAAGCCTTTTCTGGCCATTGCCCTCGACCTTTTGCGCACTCATGAATGTGCGGGCGAGGAGACCGGGCTTGGGCTTGTCGGCCTCAGAAACGCGCGAGTACGCTTCAGTGGCGGGCAGGTTGAAGAAGAGGTCAGCCTGGATCAGGACCTTGTCGGGCTTGTAGAGAAGGACAATTTCCTTGTTGGCGTGACCGTCGACGTACTCGACTTCAATGTCGGCGTCGAATTCGGGGCTGACTGAGGTAGAGCGTTTAGTATCGGCCTTGTAGACCACGGTGAATTCCTCTTTGCCGATCTTGTCGTCCGTCGCCGCCTGGCGCTTCTCCGGGAGACCGTCAGGGCCGATGATCTTGGCGGTTGGGAAAGCGGTCTTCCAGTCGGAAATGAAGATGTGGTGCTCAATGTCGCCAGCAATAATATATTGCAAATTACCACCAAGAGAGTCAACCTTTGCCTTGACCTCGGGGGTGAGGGCAACGGGGGAAAATACGGCGAGGGCGCCAGATGTGAGGCGGACTGGGTAGCGTTAGTGCATGTGTGCGACATCTGTGGAGTGAGTGAGACATACCGATGGTTCCTCTGCCGCCAATCGGTATCTTGCCGAAACGCAGAAATGGCACTGTTAAGGTGACCACGTTGGGAGTGACGTCGCGAATGACCATCACATCAGACGGATTAGCGGGAATCAGTGTAGACGACATGTTGTTCTGGTTGCTGTTGATGCTGAAGATTGCTACTGAACTTCCGAGGAGGATGGCACCGGTGAAAAGTCGTTTCTTTGCGAGGTAAGAATGGGGGATGATTGACGCAGTTAAGCTAGGGGCTCTCTTAAGGCAATGCGAGTCACAAGCTGGTTGTGTTCTGAGTAAGCGTAGGGTCGATTGCTGGGGTCGGCGTATCTGATATGCGTGTTAACTCGTTTGAGGTTGATAAAGGCTTGATTGATTGTGTTGATGATTAAAAAAAAGAAATCCAACCAGAGGACGGGCATTGATGGGTAGATATATACTGGTGACACACCCTCGAAACGGAGCAATGTGCTATGGTTTTTTTTTTCGACTTACAAATTGATACCGAAGCAATGACACCCCGCGAGAGAGCTTGAGCTCTGCCCTCGGCATCGCGACGTCGGGTGGGTCAGACGGCCTCGGTGCACGGGAGCTGGATCCGCTTGCGGCAGCAACTTCTTTGAGCTCACAGCCCTTGCTCGGCCTTCTCAAATTCTGTGAGATCACGCGTTTTGACAGTAGGGGATGCAGTGCATGAATAATAATTGAATCATTGGGCCAGCATGTGTTGCTGGCTTTGTGTGCGTACAAGTACGGCGCGTATTTCCAGGGTGGATTTGGAATGTCCAGGACCTGTCAAGCCCGGCCCCCTGTCAAGAGAGGTTCGAGACCTGAGCTTTCCCGAAGCTAGCTGTTGGTGGAACTCGCTAAGGACCGGCTGCCTAAGCAGCCCGCATGACATCATCCACTCAACCAGTCCCAGCTGCGTCAGCAAGCCACCCTCCTTGCCTCGGATGTGCGGTCGCTTCCAACACCCCGCGATTAATCATCACCGATGGCTTGCAATGGCTGGATGATTTGAATAAACGTCCAACCAAGCTGTGATTGGCGGTGACTTGACCTCTCCCCATCTCCATGCACTTGCTGGCAACAACCCTGTTCATTAACTAATCAAGAAGACAGTGAAGGATTTGGGATGCAGAAGGACGGATACGATTTCCTATGCGCCAAACTCAGCTCACGATGCCTGCTCCTCTACCGTTTCAACTCTCGAGATATGGACATGAATCTCGCCCAGACGCGCCGAAAGTGGCAAGTCATGGGGATTGTCCTGCCTCACGCTGCTTGGAAAGAGCCGAGAGCGCAGCGTGGCGGGCACAAGTGTTCCCAGGCCGGTGCCGCGGAGATCGCGATGTCGCGAATCTCCGACATCGAGCTGTTCCGCTTCCTTCTTTCCCGGGTCGGGGGGCCACACTTTCCTCTTGAGCCGTTGCCAGAAAGACGCAGTGTAATCCAAATTGAGGCTGATGATATACGTGCAAATCGCCAAGATAGGCATTGTGACCACGAACGCCGAGAGGGGGAAGATGTCGTCGCTGACGCTCCATAGTGATGTGCAGAAAGAAAGGGGGAGAAAGAAGATACTGACAAACGTCAGTAGCTTAATATTCTCCCCCAATTTAGTCGACATTCGACTTTCTATGACAGCGCTGGCATTGAATAGCTGGGAGTGTCAGTTGGTGATCTGGCTTGTCGCAATTTGTGAGAACCTACACCATCCCTCAACGCAACGGCTTCCTCCCTCTTGCTGGCGAATCTGACGCGCAGAGCCTCAAGCTTGGCTAGAGCAGCGTACTGCTTCCGGAGTCGCGATGAGAAGTCTCTCGGGTTGCGATTAGCTGGTGGTGGGTTTGCACGCAGAAAGGCAGCAAACCGGTCAACCTGACTGATGTTGTCGTTTACACTCTTCTCAAGTTCCTTGAGAAACTCTATCGCCCAGAAGTACTTCTTCGATCGGGACAGCGCCACGTCATCCGTCAGCAGTGTGTCGTGATAGTTGGGATCGAACAGTGCTCTCTTTTCGCACAATAATTCATCAAAAAACTTGGCAATTTCCTCCCATCGATCCAAGACAGAGACAAGACATTTTTGGGTGACGTCGCTCATGTCATCAATCATCTCGTGAAAATTACCTTGCCTGTGGTGGATATCAGCCAATATTCTCCATTGTGGGATACTTATCTGTGTCTTCGGACTCGGAGACAAGAGAAAAAATGACGAAACGGGTACAATTTCTCTCTGATTGAGTACTCACGATAGATCATCGCCCTTTTCGAAATAGTAAGAATGCGGGAAGTGTAGAGGTCTTAGGCATATCATAGTCCAGAAGACCGTTCGCGCCGCCTTGGAGCCCGAAACCTCGCCAGCAGGGACAGCAATGAACTATCGGAGTGTCAGATATCGGAGTCCAACGAAGCAGCATCACCACTCACCGTCAATGCACTCTCGCGAATCCTACGCTTCGCGTTTCTGGGCTCCTCTCCATTACCGTATAGCTCGCCGGACGACCATAGCTCAGTTAAACCCGGTGCATAATCGGCTTCCAGTATCTCATAGAAGGTGAGATGGAACAGAATACAACCCTTAGCTAACAACTCGGAATGGCTCGCCTCGGTTGCTCGCGTACATCGCAGGTGATTGCGGACAGCACGCCAGATTATGTCGTTAACCGGCAGCTCGAATATGGCTTCGTCCGACTTTGGTAACAGAAACGGGCACAGGTCTTCGTCCTTAATCTGACTCCTTTTCTCAGCCGATTCGCAGTTGCGGATTGTCGTCAGCCCTTGGAAATGGATCATCCTCCGCCAGGGAGCCACCATGGGTGCCAGCGTCGAGGTCTCCTCCTTGGCACCGGAAAGCCCGTCCTCGATCCGCCCTCGCTTCTCCGTATTGATGTCTAAATCCGAGGAACTTTTGTGCGGGTACCAATACGACGAGACACCCGTGTCAAACCAGTCCCAAATGTTGAAGTACCTTCCCCTGGGAGACTCGTTCGCATGGGCATCATGGAAATGATAGAGGAAATTCCGGACACGAGATGGCGTGGTTGGGTCGGTGGGTGTGCTCAGGAAGCAGAGACTGACACGGTTATCGTGTGGGATCTGCCAGCATTCGCCGAGGAGCCCGGTCCAAGCCGATCTGCGTCCTTGGTCTTTGAAGCCATGGCCGGGATATTGCGAGGGTGAGGTCAAATGGGCGCCGTATAAGGGGTTCCAGACAGGAACCGAGTCGGTTCGGTATCGCCGCAATGCTTCGCGAAGTATGGGCCCGCCTCGAGCCTCGATCGTGAGTTTCCCCGCGGAAGCATTACTCTCGATATCTGTGGTGGCGGGATCGCATCTATCTGAATCATGGCTCGCTTGTGTCGGCGACTGCCCTACTCGCTCTCGAATGGCTTTGAGCTCTTCCAAAATGCCGGCAAGGAGTGCGGCGGTTTCACGACTTCCATCGACAATTATCGGGGCTTGGGCGTCGCCCTCCATGCCGGCGATGTAGCTTCATTCGTGCAGTGCAGTGCGTAAAAGTCATGAAGCATCACGGTCGGTGATTATGTGAGGATAACGGGGGGCTCAAGGTCGAGACGCGCTGCGCCGCGGTCCTGTCGCCGTTGGCTGGCTCCCCTGCTGGACAGCGCTTGGCGAATCCTTCCCAGGCTCCCGGACTCTGGGGGCCCCCTGAACGGCGACCCGCGGAGATCATCGGGCGGGCCGAGCATCCACTTCACGGGATAAACATCGAACCTATGACATATTTCGCCGCCCAGCGCGCCAATCTCTGGGTTCCCCCATTCATATGAAGAAAAAGGTCAATCTGGGCTGCTGCCTTAGCTGTAGAGAGTTCATCCATCCTAATACCTCGCAGCTGGTAACCAGAAGGTTTCCCCAAAAAGGGAGTTGTCCAGACTCACCCATTGTCCACAGTCTCTCCACCCACTCCAACCTGCAAAACAAATCAACCAAAAAAGAACCGAACCCAGTTACCTAGATTCAAGACCAATCTGCCTCTTGTTCCCTCCCCCGCTCAGGATTGAACTGAGAACCTCCATATGTCTTCTTGTTAAGAGAGTAACAGTCTGACGCGCTAGCCAGTTGCGCCACGGGGGAATGTGAAGATGAAAGACATACAACACCAGGGATTCGTTGGTCGTCACCGACCCAACTACTAGTCTGGCGGTCGCTGGATTGTCTATGGGAGAGCGGACAGGATCCCGAATTTTCCTATGGGTCGTGGTCGTAGGAGAAAAGTATGCCGAATTTGGCAGCCCTGGTGTCCAGGAAATGGGATGAGTCTGACGCCGGAAAGACCGGCCACACACGGACCTTAGACATCATTAAGTATTTTGTAATCCCAGGGTTAGGGTTGTCGCCATAACGGATGTAGCTAAAACGGCAGCTTTTAGTACCGTTCTGGAGACGCTAGTCCTAGATTTATCTTGCAGGAATGGGCTGGAGTCTAACTGCGTGGAAAATGCGCGCCGAGCCGGCACAAGCCCGCCAATGAGGGCCAGTGTGCCCTATCATTGCCCTGTGACGGTAACCAATCAATCTGCATTTGTTGGTTCATGCTCCATCCATGCAGGCGTGAACCAAACCCCAGCAACACTCCTGCAAGTTGTTAGCTGCTGCACGTGCATGGGTTTTCCAGCGATAACGCTGCTCACCTCCTATCCAGCACTTGTCAGAAGGAAGGCACACAGATTCAGTGGATTTATTAGGGTTGTAATAGGTTGATTGTATTATTCTGTCTGTGGCCTTCTGACCTTGGCCAGAGGCCCCTATTTATCGTTGGTTTGGCGTTCAGCCACTCTGTGGCTGAACACCACTATCGTGTGGCTGAAGCACCCCTCGTGTGGCTGAGGCACTTCCGATACAGCCATGGTTTTGGCCATGGCTGGAATCACACACTTTCTGACATGGCTTGCGCGAGCATGGTTTTGGCTAGCACGTTTGTGGCTATGGCCAGAAACCACCCACATTCTGACAGCACTCAGACGTTATACACGTCAGCGCACAGGCCTAAATTTTGTCCCTCATTCCTAGTGCCTGTCAGAAACACTGGCACACTGGAATTTCACGGTTGTGAAGGCTTGATTGAAGTGCTTGTGTTAGCTCTCTGGCGAAGCCAGAGAGCCTATATGCTTGTATAGTCTGATCGGCTGAACTAGCTGTGCCAGCGTAAGGCGGTCTGTCAGAAAGAAAGGGGCTCAGGGGCCCCGGGCATCTAGTCAGCTTTGCACTGCCAGAGCGCCAGTGAGCCTCAGCCACTACTGTGACGACGTCTGCATCCTACAGAATAGTCTATATAAGAAGAAGGTTCTGGCATTCAGCCAGAACCACAACAAGCAATACAATCAATCAGTTGCAACCCCTATCAATTCCACCGAATCCAGTGTGCAGTGTTTCTGACAGTGTGGTATATTGGATCCAGGGGTCGAGGGATCCCGCCCGGATTTCTCTCAGCCCGTTCTCTATTTCTAGAAGGCAGTCAACCCCTATCGAGTTCCAAAGTGTCCTCGAGATGAAATGGAAGCCTTCGTAGTGCCATTCCCTCGAGTCAACTCATCCTTTCTCTTCCTCCATCTCCCGCGAGGATAATTCGCCTCGCCCATAAACAGCTCCAAGATCTTTTGGTCCGATCCCCCTCCCCGTTCTTCACCTAGCCAGCGTGTATCCGCCACTAAGCAGTTAGTATGCCACCATGTTATCATCTAAACGACAGGACTCAGACTGAACCCTCTACTGTCGTTGCGTTCCATCAAAGCCGATGTCGTATGTGAGAGCAGTGGGATTCTTTGTCTCATCATCGCCCCTGAAATTCCCGTGTTGAGTCGGCTTCTCGGCGTTGATTCATTCAGCAGCCGTTTTCTGGCAAACTCGGGACCTCAAAAGGACTCAGATAGGAACCACCCACTCATTTTGGACTCCATCAAACTGATGTCGTACACAAAGCAGCGGCGGTCTGTCTCCGTTATTTCATCATCGTCCTAGGAAGAATCCCCTTGAACCCTCGCCCTCGCGCCCACCAAACAGTGCTCAGCACCCCGCTCTCGCGGCATGTTCAACCCACAAGGGTCTCTAGCACCTTCCCCCAGGATCTCGGACAAACCCTCGCCCCCGCCCACGCAGTTCCTTCCCACAGAGCGGACATTGCCCCCAGATAAACTCGAGCTTGGTCTGCCGCTGCCAACAAAAACGGGCCAAGCGGTCAAGCGGTTCCGATGATGACCAAAATGTTAACGCATAGGAAGAGCGGACATTCTAAAAGAATGATTTCGATTCCACACCAGGGCACCTCCCAAGAGGGGCTGGTAGATGATGAAACACAATTAAGATCTGAGATCCGCACATTTTTTGTCAGCAATCTCAACGGTTTTCGTTTTTTGTCGTTCTTTCTGTTCCGGGTGGAGCCCCACCTTTTGTTCAACAAAGAGCCAACCTGCTTAGATGTCGGGTGATTGACGTAACAGAGGAAGAGAGACTGGCGCAGCGAAGGGAGGAGGCTGGATATTTATGCTGCGGCGTCGAAGGTTTGAGTTTGCCAGTCGGGCGTCTAGAACCCGGGACATATCTTAACGGTGGATTTTGGCTGCGCGCCACGAAGGCAGAACTCGACTCGTGTGAAAGTTTGGCAGATAAAATTTCGGGTTGGAAGCATGCGCCGGCGTGGTTCTGGGGACTGTCATGGCGGTAGCGTTCGCAGCCCCGCCATGCTGGGCTTAAGAAGGCGGGAAAAGTGCAGGAGTGGAAATTTCTGCGATTCTGGTTTCTACGCCGAGTGGAAGCTTTCTAGGTAATGCTTTGAGCTGAAAGGCCCTCAACACTGTCAAACGGATGATGGGATGAAACGTGATGCGGTTGTGAAGGCCCCCACTTCATGATCCGCTCCGCTCCGCTGCCCTCGCGCTTTCGTGGCGCAAATCATACCGCTAGCGAAGCGAAACTCTCCAATTTTCCTGTCTACAGTCATCTCAGAGTTTTTGAACTCGTCACCTTAGTTTCCTGCCCCGCAGCGCCCAATCCGTTGTTCGAGGCGCATTGGTGGTCCAAAAGCGTTGCAGCGACCTGATGATGGGCAGAATTTGCGCTGTTGGGCCAAGATTGTCTCAGCACACTCAGACCCTTCCACGTGTGTTTGTACCTCCCCCCCTGCCACACCCCTACCCCCTGTACCCAGCCAATCACAACCCACCCCACATAAACACCGCCGAAGGGTCTGAGGCCCCAATGTCGTAAATCGCAGGGTGCGTGACAGCCACCCCACTTTTCGACCATTTTGACACTCCTTTTTATAATACAACTATTTCAAAGCCGTGCATCCAGCCAGCTACGCAGTCAAAATTTATACCCCTGATGCCATTCTATAGCCCTAAAGTGGGGCTTTCTAATGGTATTATTTTTATTAATATCAGAGGTATAAAAGTGGGGTAAATGTGTGAAAGTGTAAGATAGTTATTATTGTGTACAACAGGACGAGCCTGTTCCGTGGTCTTAAGGCTAAGCCCAGCCTGTAAGGAAAGATGATGTTCTGGAAGGCTGACGCTCTGAAAGGCTGACGAAGAATGGAAGACTTCATGACGAGTGTGCCACTGCAACGAGGCCGCGCGCGCGCCATCACGAACGGACTGAAGCTTCGAATCGCAAGCGCAACGCGAGGCTCAGCCAGCCCGAATGACTCAACTCGCCGTCATGAACACAACTCGCCGTCATGAACACAACTCGCCGTCATGAACACAACTCGCCGTCATGAACACAACTCGCCGTC
>Ga0247780_1000114_pt1 | contig 75166 bp, 32 predicted proteins | sample UWRJL079202R5_FD_179927 | JGI IMG/M metagenome (GOLD analysis project Ga0247780, IMG submission 179927) | Plant litter microbial communities from Arlington Agricultural Research Station in Wisconsin, United States - UWRJ-L079-202R-5 | ecosystem: Environmental > Terrestrial > Plant litter >...
ACCTAGTTAAGTTAAAAAAAACCTTTAGTTTTTCACAGATAGAAATAGAAATAGTATAGTGGTAAATAGCGTAATATTAATTAAAGAGGTTCCCAGTTCGAATTGCATTTGTGAAAGTGAAAAAAAAGCTGTAAATTGTAAATTGTAGAATAAAAACTGTAAACCCTGTAGAATAAAGCCTGTAAACCCTGTAGAATAAAGCCTCTAAACCCTGTAAAAAAGAGCTTATAAGCCTTATGAAATAAAGTCTTTAAAAAGTAAGATTTATTTTTAATTATTATTCTTTTTATTATTTCTTTTAAACCTTATCAAATAAAGTATGTGAATCTTAAAAATTAAAGCTTATAAACTTTATAAAATAAGATTAATAAAATTAAGATTTATTTATAAAGATTACTTTTCTTAACCTTAATTATAATTCTTTTTAATATTTATTTCACGTTTTTAAACAGATATATTAGCCTCTGGACAGGTTTCTGTCGCTTTGTTCGCTATACTTATTAAAATAAGCTTAATACCCCACGCCAAAATTGCCAGAAGCGAAAGTGAGGAATGGAGCGCCCCGTAGCGTAGCGAAGGGCCGTCGCGTAATGACGAACGAAGCGACGCCAGCAATTTTAAGTAACGATTTTTAATTATATCCTTATTTAACGTTTAATAGTTAATAACTATATGTAACTTACTATCTTCCTTTCTTAGGACGAACAGTATTAGGTACCCTGCTAGGGATTAGGGTTCTATAATAAACCTGTTCTTTAAGTTCTTATTAATATACTCCCTTAAGGCCTTAACTTATTAAAGGTTTAAGTGGTAAGGTTAAAAGCTGTAAAACTTTACTCCCAGCTTTAACTTAATTTCATGGTCCTATAATCCGTAGTCTAATAGTTACGGTATCTTTTTTTAAAATAAGGTGAACTTCCTATACTCTATAAGTACCTTAAACAAATTAACTTCTTTGCTTATTTATAAATTAGCTTTTAACTTCTTTCTACCTTTTAAATCGTTATTTAGGTAATACAGTAGACCTTTTAGTCCTTTAACCGTTTTAGTAAACCTAACCTAAATTGTGTTTAATTTTAAGGGTTTAATGTGCTTTTAAGTGCTTTATATATCTTTAAAACAGTTTAGTGCCTTTTTAGCTTTCTTTAAACGGTAATTATAGTTAGGGGACTTACTAAAAGTAAGATAGCTACTCCTTTAGTTAATTATAAGATTATACTTTTCCAGCTAAGGTAGACTTAGGATTATATTATACCTTATAACTAGTATAACGTTAAAATCTACTTATTATTTATCCCTGTCCACTTTAATTAGAAGTGGCGAGTGGTGGGTGACTTTACCGTTATTATACTAATATAGGCCTCCTTCTCCATTTTAAATAGGAATAGCCTTTTTATACTTTTTATTAAGGAGTTTCCTTTAATTAACTAATAGGGGGTGTATTAAGTTAAAAACACTCCCATTATTAATTATTACTCTTACCCTAAACGGCCTCCCTCTTCCATCTATTACGTTAACACTGACAGAATAATACTTATACTCCTTTAATATTTAGGTTATAGTAATTATCTGTCCTTAAGGTCTTATCTAACTTAACCTTCAAGTACCTCTCCTTCTTCTTAGGGTTTTTACTAATTAGTAAACTATTAGTTTCTGGCTCTTTTAAAGGGCCTGTAACCTTTTCCTAATTCCTTTTAGAAAAACAGGCAGCTTTAATAGATCTAATAATTAACCTTCCTTAAGTTTTCACGCTTTAACGTCTAGTCGACTTTAAATAGTATAATGTTCCTAAAGTCCTTAATAAGTTAATAATACACTCTGTAGGCTTAAATTGCAGTAATGTCTTTTTACTCTTAAATCCGTTAATATTTTTCCTACTTCTGCCACTCTTTAGCTTTTCCATTAAGATGTAATAAACACGTTACAACTAAGCAGTTATTAAATACCCCTTTTTACCAGCACGTAGTAGGAGCCTAATTAACCATAGTAACCTTCTACTTATTATTAAATTCTCTTATTAGGGAGTAGGAAACCTAGTAATAAGCTAGTTCTAACTCCACTCTTATAATAGCGAAATCCCGTCTTTATACGCTAGGGAAGTAGTCATAAAGGGCCTTAAGTCTATAATACCGGTTAAAAGCGTAGTCGTCGTATATATAATTAATCTACAGTACATCCCTGTAATTAAAGTAATCGACGTTAGCTACAGGTGTTACAGTTATAAAGTATAAAACAGGGGGAGTAGTGCCTTATTCTTTCTCTTCTTCCACTTACCTTTATATATGTTATTTCTCCCAAACCTCTTCCTAAAACTCAGGTAGCAGTAACCCAGCTTATTCTTCCACAAAGTGGCCTTCTTTAATAAGTCGGTACTTAAGTTAATTAGTAAAGTAAACTTTATTACAGAGTTATAACTTAATTTCCATTACTTTATCTTTAAACGTTACAGTAAAGCCTTTAACTTACAGGTCCTCTACTTCATTTACCAGTTCTTAATGTTTCTCCTTTAACTCCTAGACTCTCCATTAGTATACTTACTTCGTGCCTTCTCAGGAGACCCTTAAGGTACTAGTCTAAGGCACACCGGCTTTAATACAGAGCAGCTATCTAAGCTATCCTTCTTTTAGGGAGGTAAGGGTGCTGATCCACTTAACGTGCTTAAAGTGTTTAAGAGTCTTAAGGGGTACTGTTAAGAAGAACTTCCGTTTCTCCAGTTCGATTCTCTTAACTTATTCTCTTTCACCTTTTAAGGCTTACTTTACCGTTTAGGTGGCCTAAAGGGCTAGTTCTTTAACTCCCTTTACCATCTTAGTGATTTTTAAATTAGGGTCCTTCTTAGACTTCTTTAATTCCTAGGCTTATAAAGTGAGGTTTTCAAAGCCTGTAACAGCTAACCAGAATATCTCTTCCTAAAGTCGGTCTTCTACAACCTACACCTCCAGTAGTTCCAAACTTCCACCTTAAAGTCAGTCTTCTACAACTTGCCCCTCCGTAGCTGACTCTTCTAGGACACCCTTAAGGACTGGGTATATTACGTCCTGGGGTTCTTCTTCTTCTTTTTCTTCCTTGTCTCTTAAGTTACACTTATCTATCTAGGTGCAGTCTTTTTCGTTACTTACTATCCTAATATAGACATCTCTTAAGTTAAACCTAACGTGCTTTCCTCCTTCTGGAACAGGTTTCCAACTAACTTACTTTAGTAACAGGCACTGCCGTGCTATGTGGCCTTTTTTATTACAGTTAAAGCACTAGACTTGTAATAGGTCCTTAGGCTGCTTTTACTGCTGCTGCCGTTAAGGTTTGTTGTAGTTGGGTCAGTTCTGGCAGTTTACTATATTAATATCCATTAGCCTAAGGTGGTGGCTTATTGCAGTTAATTAATTCCCCTTTTTTAGTTTGCTTAGCTGGTAAAGGGTCTGTTCCTTTTAGTAGTTTTTTCAATAGTGGTGGTTATAGTACCGGTTATTAACCTTAATGGCTATTTTGACTAACTCCTAAAGGCGATCTGGTTAGTCTTCTTAGTAAAGGTCTCTAATAACATGTTCCTTTAGACCACTCCAGAACAGCATTACCAGGGCCTTTTAACTAAGCTTAGTTTTTACTGCTTTTAATTTAAAGTATATAGAGAACTTAAGGACTAAGGACGTCTGCTTTAGGGCTATAAGGCGCTGTTCGGCTTACCTAGAGGTGTCTAGTTCTCTAAACTTAGTCTGGAATTGTTTGATGAAAACGTTAAAGTTATCAAAAAGGGCTTAAGTCTTAAGGGCCTCTTTACGTGCTCTATCTACAGAGAGGTTATTAATCGTTTTTATATAAGGTTTATACCAGTAAGTAATTACTTTATTTAATAAGGCTTTTATAAACCTAACCTTTCCTTCTTCCTCGAAGAACTGCTTATTATAATAAATGATATAGCTTTAAAGCTAGGCTATCTAGGACTCCAGTTATATAAAGTCTCCCTTAAAACGTAATAATAAGGGGAGCTTTACTCGTTTCTTCTGTAAGCCTTTAAAGTTATTATTCTCCAGCTTAACAGCGTTAAGTTAGGCTTAAAGTTTTTTAATAAGACTAATATAGCTTTTAATATCTTTAAGGAAAGCTTTATTAAATTCCTTAATTAGTCCCTACTAGTTAAGGTTTAAGTTTTTAAGGTATACAGTTAACTTATTAATAATAGGGAGTCAAGGTTAAACTTACACCTCTTTAATCTCCTTACCTTTTCTAAAGGTTAATATATTAGTAAGAGAGAGGTAGTATCTAGGAGTTTAATAAATAGCGTTTAAAACTGTCACGCTAATATTATATTATAACCTACACTTAATATAGGCCTTGAGAGGACTGGTATAAGTTAAGACAGAATATATGGTAGGATGCTAACAGGTAAGGGGCGTTCTAAAGACGGCTTATTAAGCTAACACTTTTAAATAAGGGTTTAATATTACTATAGGTTGTTATTACTATAATGTATAAAGGTAAGTCTAAACAGTAAGATATAAATAAATAATTAAATATTAATGTAAAGAACTAAAGTCCCTTACAGTAGTTATAGGCATAACCATAGCTATTTATACTAACTAACTAAAAGGTACTTTATACCTTACTTATAACGTCGTAAGTGCTTATTATATAAGCACTTTACACTACGTAAGCGTTCTGCTTATAAGGTTTCTCCTGCTTGTAATGTGAGCACTTAGCATACTGCAAGCAGCACCTCATTAATCGTAGGGGCTTCGGGTCTTTACACCCCTAGCCCAGTGCGCCTGGACGGTATGCACCGTCCTCCCGCACTGTTCCTTCTGCAGGGGATTCGTCGGGCCGCCCCGGCCCAAGTGACGGCCTGCAGGGTCGTCACATCATAACATATTTATTACACCTTAACGGAAAAGCTAAAAAATAGTAAAAGCAAAAAGACTACTAGCAGATTTAAAAGTAAAAGGACATTACTATAATCCAGTCTTATAAAGCGTATTATTAACTTATTAAAGATTTCCAGAACATTATATTGTTTAAAGTTAACTGGACACTAAGGTGTGAAAACTTAAGAAAGGTTAATCGCTAGGTTTATTAAAGCTACCTGTTTTTCTAAAAGGAATTAAGAAAAGGCTACAGGCCCTTTAGAAAGGCCGGAAACCAATAGTTCACTAGTTAGTAAAAACCCTAAGGAGAAGGAGAGGCACTTAAAGGTTAGGCTAGATAAGACCTTAAAGACAGATAATTACTATAACTCAGATATTAAAAGAGTATAAACACTATTCCGTTAATGTTAACATAATAGACGGAAGGGGGAGGCCATTTAAGGCAAAAGCAGTGATTAATAATAAAAGTGCTTTTAACCTAATACACCCCTTACTAGTCAACTAAAGGAAACTCCCTAACTAAGAGTATAAAAAGGCTATTCCTATTTAAAACAGAGAAGGAGGCCTGTATTAGTATAATAACGGCAAAGTCACCTACTACTTACCACTCCTAATTAAAATAGACAGGGATAAATAATAAGTAAACTTTAACATTACACCAGTTATAAGTTATAACATAATATTAAGTCTACCCTAGCTGGAAAAGTACAACCCTATAATTAACTAAAGGAGTAGCCACCTTACCTTTAACAAGTCCCCCAGCTGTAATTACTGTTTAAAGAAAGTTAAAAAGGCACTAAACCGTTTTAAAAATACATAAAACACTTAAAAGCATATTAAACCCTTAAAACTAAGTATAGTTTAAGTTAAGTTTACTAAAACAGTTAAAGGATTAAAAGGTTTACTACACTGCTTAAATAATAATTTAAAAGGTAGAAAGAAGTTAAAAGCTAATCTATAAATAAGTGAAGAAGTTAACTTATTTAAGGTACCTGTGGAGTATAAGAAGTTTACCTATTTCGAAAAAAGATACCGTAACTACTAGACTATAAACCATAAGACCACGAAATTAAACTAAAACCGGGAGTAAAGCTCCGTAACTTCCAGCCTTACCACTTAAACCCTTAACAGGCTAAGGCCTTAAGGGAATACGTTAATAAGAACCTAAAGAACAGGTTTATTGTGGAGTCCCAGTCCCCAGTAAGGTACCTAATACTGTTTATCCTAAGAAAGGGAGATAGTAAGCTATATATAGTTATTAATTACTAAACGTTAAATAAGGATATAATTAAAAATCATTACCTATTACCACTTATTATAGAAATGTAAGAATGGATTATTAAAGTAAATTAGTTCTTTAGTCTTAATTTCCCTATAAGATTTAACTATATTAGAGTAAAGGAAAAGGACGAATATAAGACGGCTTTTCAGACTTATAACAGGCATTACTAGTATCACGTTATACTAATAAAATTAACAAACGCCCCTATAACCTTTTAAAACCTTATTAACAGTGTTCTCCACCCCTTCTTTAACAAGTTTATCTTTATATATTTAAACAACGTTCTAATCTATTCTAAAACTTTAAAAAAACATTAAAAGCATATATAACAGGTTTTAACAGCTCTTAAAAAGGTAAAACTGATAGTAAACTTAAAGAAAAGCCACTTTTACGATTAAGAGCTAAACTATTTAAAGTTCTAAATAACCCTTAAAAGGCTTAAAATATAATTAGAGAAGATAGAGGTAATTTAAGATTAGCTTACTCTGAAGAACTAGAAAGAGTTACAAGCCTTTATCAGCTTTATAAACTTTTATCACTACTTTATCAGGTACTTTACGAAAATCGTAAAACTACTCTATAAACTTATAAGTAAAGGAAAACCGTTTAAATGGACTAATAGATAGTAAAAGGCGTTTAAGGACCTTAAATACACCTTTATTATAACATTAGTTTTAGCCCTCCCTAATTTCTTAAAACCCTTTTAAGTTAAAACAGACTCCTTAAAGTTTATAATTGGTAAAGAACTTAGCTAAGTCCAGGATAATAGGAAACGCTACCTAATTACCTTTTTATTAAAAGGAATCCACAGCCTAGCTTTATAATATCTAATCTATAATAAAAAACTAATAGCGATTATTTAATACTTTACTAAATAGGCATTGTATTTAAACAGTACGGAAGAACCAGTTTAAGTCTTTTTAAATTATAATAACCTCTAATACTTCCTAATAAAGGAACTCAGTCCACAGTAAACATAATAGGTAAAGTTAATAACCCCGTTCCACTTCCAGATTTACTATATTAAAGGAAAAGATAATAAGTAAGCTAATACTTTTAGTTAAAGACAGGACCATAAAAATACTAATCCAGTCCTAATCCCTATCACTATATTTAATAAAGTAAAGAACAACACATTAAAACACACACTATAAGTGTCAGATAACTAAACACCAGAACAAACTATTAACGTCTATATAAACTTATAAATAAAATATAATATCTATTAATAACAATAGGACTTTTAAGTAAAAAGGTTAATAGAAGGAACCTGTAAATATAAATACCCTTTAAAAGACTTTTTAAAACATATGTAAGACTGTAATAAGGAGTGCCTAAAGTATCTAACTTATAACAAAACTGGTTATTAATTAGAACAGCTACTAGAAGGTATAGATAACACGCCTAAACCAGAAGTAAGGCTTTAATATTAAAAGAAACCATACATTCACAACTTAGATAAATAAAAGGAGTACGTTTAACAGGTTTATAAGTCTTAACTTAAAGGACATATAAGTCGAGCTAAGACTTTAACACAGGCCTAGTAAACGTACACCTTCCTAGGAATAAAGAAGCTAGTTAAGGAAGTGATTAATAACTATAACATCTGCCACCAGAAATAAAATTAGCGTTATAAGCCTTATAAGCTCCTTAAACCACTCCCTATACCACAGGTGCCATAAAGTTTAATCTTATTTAACTTCATTACTAGGATCCTAAAGTCTAGGGACCCTGTTATAAGAGTTACCTATAACTAGATCCTTATAATAATCAACAGATTAATAAAATGGGCCTACTTCTTACTAACTTTAAAAGACATAACAGTAAAGTAACTCACTTATATCTTTAAGAAAGAGGTAGTTTTATAACATCTCTAGCTAGATAACATCGTCACAGATTAAAACAAACTAATTATATTAAAGTTCTAATAAAGACTAATATAAAGGATAGGTGTGAAAAGTAAGCTTTTAACAGCCTTTCACCCACAGACAGACGGCTAAATAAAGTAAATTAACTAGATACTTATAACATATCTTTAAACTTATATTAACTTTAAATAAGATAATTAACTTAAACTGTTACTAATAGCCTAAATAGCCTATAACATAACGCCAGTTAAGTTAACAGGTATATCACTATTCTTCACTAACTACAGTAAAGAGCCCAAACTCCATTAAGGCCCACTTACCAGCACCCCCTAAGCTATAATTTACATAAACTGGATGTAAAAACTATATAACCACCTATAAACCAAACTTAAGTTCACATATAAACAAATAAAAAGTTTACTAATAAACACTAAACTAAATAACTAATACTTAAAAAAGGACTCCACTATAATAGTAAATAAGTTAAAGGACTAACTTTTTAAAAGGGGGATTACATTTACCTTTTTTCATAAAACCTGCATTTAAAACAGCTTAGTAAGAAGCTCGATTTTAAAAGGTACAGACTATTCTAAGTTAAGAAAAAGATCACTACTTCCAATTATAAATTAAACTTACCCACTAGCATAAAAGTGCAGATTAAGGTTTTTCACGTCTCACTTTTAGAACCTGCCTTAAAAGGAGTTCCTTTTAAAAAGAAGATTAAGATCGACATTAATAAGGATAAGTATAACGTTAAGGAAGTTATAAATTTATAAAAGGGAAAGAATATATTTAAATATCTCGTTAAATGGTTAAACTACAACCTTAAAAGTAACTTATAAGAGCTTATTAAAAACCTTAAATGCCTAGACCTAATTATAAAATTCCACTAAAAGAATCTAAACTAATTAAAACTAACGATAAAAACTAGAAATAAGATAAAATCTGATATTTAAATTACCATACTAAAGAGTAAGACTATTATAAGACCTAAAGCCTGAGAAGTGGTAGGAAACTCCTTAATAGGTACAGAAGGACGTTTATTAGAACTTTTAACCAGGGTTATAAAAACCTTAAACTTAATAAAGAGGTTATGCCTTTAAAGTTCCCAGTAAACTCTATATAAGAATAAGTGTTACTAGGAGAAAAAGTCAGTAAAAGAAAATAAGTAAAAGTCATTAAAACTCTTATAAAAAGTTAAACCCATAACCCCTTATTAAAAAAGGCAGTTACAAACTAAGTTATAAAGTAACCACTCACTATAAGGACCCTATTAGAAAGTTCCCCCAGTTAAAGGACTCCACATTATTAAAAGAGGCGTCTAGCCTAACCTCCTCACTTTCTTAGAACTCTAACAGCTCCACTTCACAACTAAACGCTTTCACAACCCGGTCCTTAAAACGGGACCACTGCTTATAAAGGTGTGCCAGGCGCACTAATACCTTTTAAAACTTAATAATAGCCTTATAAAGCTGCTAAGTAGCAGACTTAACTTATAAATTAAAGTTCTGCTTCTTAATAAGAAGAGCTTTTAACTTCGCTTTACTAACACTAAAAGTGTTACATTAAGAAAGCTAATACCTTTCTAAATAGTAGTTATAACTGTTAAACCAGTTCGAAACCTAGTAGATAAGTAAAGGGTTAGTAGACTTATAAAAAAAATAAAGGGACATTTCACTACTAAACACATATGTGTAAGCTGTAAGGTTTAAACGGCGGTTAGTGCTTTTACCCTATTTCCATTTTAAAACCCAGAAGCCAGACACTTATTATATGGTAAAATAGTAAAAGGAGAAACTTACCTTTTAAGTTCTTTATAGGAAAAGAACGTTAAAGAGGAGGAATTATATAACGACCTTATAGGCTGTCACTTAGGCTAGGGCAGCCTAATAAATCCCTTATAAAAGGAACAGTGTAGGGGGACAGTGTATACTATCCAGGCACACTAGGCTAGGGGTATAAAGACCTGAAGCCCTTACGACCAGTAAGGTGCTGCTCGCAGCATACTAAGTGCTTATATTATAAGTAGGAGAAACCTTATAAACAGAACGCTCGCACAGTATAAAGTGCTTATATAATAAGCACTTATAACACTATAAGCAAGGTATAAAATACCTCTTAACTAGTTAGTATAAATAGTTATAATTATACCTATAACCACTGTAAGGGACTCTAGTTCCTCACGCTAATATTTAATTATTTATTTATGTCCTACTGTTCAGATTCACCTCTGTGTATTATAGTGACAGCAACCTACAGTAACATTAAACCCCCCGTCTAAGAGTGCTAGCTCAACAAGCCGTCTTCGGAACGCCCCTTACCTGTTAGCGTCCTGCTATACGTTCTGTCTTAACCCGCGCCAGTCCTCTTAAGGCCTGTGTCGGGTGTAGGTCGTAATAACTTCTTCTTAACCTAAAGAGTCACATTCTTATTAATGTGGAAAACGTAGATTTAGGGTATGGCAGTAAGGTAGACCTTCGTAATGGCAGTTTATATAGCCTTATTATAGTCAGTAATGGTAATTAACGGTTTCTTAACGCCAATATAGTTACAAATAACGTTAACCTAAAGTATTAACTAGTTAAAACCTTCTTACTACTTATTATTAATTAGGTTAAACGTATAGGAGAAGGCTATACCTTAGTTATTAAGGCTTATAACCTGGAATAGAGCTAGGCCCTTATTGTTAGTACGGTAAGTGTTATTATACATCTGGACTTTGTAGCTCTCAGCCTATTACTTCTCACACTACTTATAAGTCCAGATAAGGCCTTTAGGCTTCTTTTCCTCTCCTCCAGGCTCTCCTATATTGCTAGTTAAAGTCTGCTCCCACTTTAGTATATAGGAAACACCCTTATTATTAAGCAGCTTTATTATGGCTTAGAAGGGGGTGTACCTGGCGAGGGCTTTCTTGCGGAGACGGTAGTAATAGTTCCGGACCTGGCGTAAGGTAATGGGCACACCTGGAAACTGGTTTTAGAGGCTTTAGGTAACTTCCTTATTAAAGATGCCTACCCTGTTAATAAAGGTGGTAATAAAGGCCTTCTACTTAACAGAGAGTGTCGGCCTTAAATTAAAGCCATTACCAGTGTAGTTCTTATAGCCGTAGTCGCTATGGATCTCCAGAATCCACTTACACTTGTTAGAGGCGAGGCACTTAGCGGTGGCCTTCTAAGGGCATTCGAGCTTGGTAGTGCCGGTTGCGCGAGAGTGGCGCTCTGAAGGCCGACCAGCGCCTTGCCAGCAGACGAAATCGACGTTGGTATTGAAGCCTAAGGCCTTGTTGAAGTTGTTAGCCCTCTTCTTGACTGCGTAGAAGCTAACGGAGGCCGTGAAGTTATAGAGGTCGAATTCGAGGTCCTCCAGAGAGTCGTACTGCTTATAGGAGAGAGGGTGGCTTATAGGGGGGTTGCAAAGAGGCGCGAGAGGCTCGCCGTCTTCGACGTCGTACTCGGCATCGGCGTCGGTATCGCTGGCATCGTCGCGTTCGTCGTGCTCAATTGTCTCCCGCTGCGGCGGGTCGTTTGAGGCCATCTGGGCACCTGATTAGCCTGGTAAAGCGGGAGGGAGCATAGGAATTACGATCGCGAAGGTGGTTTTCGGTGGCCGTGATTGCGGCGACGACGTTGTTGCAGACAGAAACCTTGCGAAAGTAGTGGCATTCAATTGAGAATGCGGTCGCGAATGGGTTTGCGACCGTGGGGTTACAATTACATGGCCAGGGTTAGGGTTATATGTGGGCGCGTGGGTGGGGTTACGGTGCAGTGAGACCGAGGGTACGGTGCGTAGAGACATTCTCTAAAATTACCCAACGTGAAATATAGAAGATCTCGGTTGCAATATGAACAGCGACACCAGCTATCTCTGTTATGCCTATCACAGGTTAAGAAACACTCTCTGCAAGTATGCCTGTGGACAGAAAAGAAGGGTGAACGTGCCATTAGCTGTTGCCATGCTGACAAACAGAGCCCTGCTGGAGGTAACCAGCACCAGCGGTTACGTGCCGAATAATGGGCTGAATGCCGATGGACCCACATTCAATTACCGTAGCCTGCCTGGCACTTCTGGGCACCGTTGGCAAAACATCTTTGGCCGTCACAACCTTCATCCGCGGCTACCGAGAAGCACACACCGACCTGACGTCAACCTAGCGCTTTGATCAAGCTAACTAAGCCAATGCGGAGCCCTGTGCTAAGCTAGAGATTAAAATAGTAACTATATCCAGTGATTGAATAACTTAGGCTCTTGAGTTTCTACACTACATATTCTTATCCTCGCATTTCAAAGTGGAAAGCTTTAAATACCTAGAAAACTCTACTACACCCCCTCTAGCAGCTCTCATCTCAGTCTTGACTCCGAAGCCCACCGATCATCTGATCCCCTTAGCTGAAGCAAGTAGTCGTTGAACTTCGCCACCGATGACAAGGCATCTTGTACGTGCTTATAGACCAGCATCTGCTTCCTAAACCTAGCTAGATATCTAGCCAGCGTGATAACATTTCGAATTTCTCTCCCATTTAGCTCTATTTGAGCTAGCTTGTGCACGTTGAGCTCGAGGTCGTTGGTATCGATGCGCTCCTTGGCTTTGGCGAGCATGTTGATAAAATTCTGCCAAATTTCCACTCTCTGGTCCTCATCAAGATGGGGGTATTGGATGGTGAGGTGGATACGACTCTTGAATGCCTCATCAAATGTTCCGACGCGGTTGGTGGTGAGAATGAGGATGCCATCGTAGTATTCAAGAGCCCGAAGGAAGACTACACAATTTGATTTAATTATTAGCTTTTACTAGCAGGGGTACATCGGGCTGGATGTTCTTGATAATTACCTGAAACAAGGGCATTTTGTTTCTGGTCCGTCACGTTTCGCTCTTCTAGAAAGACATCGGCCTCATCTAAGAGTACCACTAAAACTACCGTTAGCAGAGCGACAAAGGCCTTGGCATAACTATTGGATCGAGCTCCTACCACAGCCCCAAGCCTTGCCAATGTCAAGGACCGATTCGAGGTACTGGTAACTGGGGTTAGAATGCGTAGGCAAGTTGGGTGATGGTCAGTACCAGTTCGGCCTCCGCTGGCTCAACACCGATATCACCGCATGTAATCCGATATAGCGGACGCTCCTGTGTCTCAGCAATACTCTCCGCAGTCAATGTCTTTCCGGTCCCTGGACTACCGTGCAGTAGAATAAGCAGGCCTTGTCCTTTATCAGCTATGATGTCTGGTGCCGGACTCAGACGGTGGCCGTGAGCCATGACAGCCGCCTGAATCAACTCCTTGGTCACATCCGGAGCAACTAATCGTTTGAATGCGTCCTTGTTCCAGGTAACGTCGGTGATTCTGTCCACCCTAATCAACTCTGGACTTGGTTAGTGGGCGCGCAGGTAGCATCTGTGAAGGGAGGCTTACTCCATGCCTTGCGTGAGAAGTCGAAGGCGTGAATATCGGAGGGCAGCACGGCAAGAAACTCGTCGCTAGGTGGCTCATCCCTCTTCATCGCCGCTGTACCGAGGTCGTCGATGTCGCTCTGGAACATGACTTTCGTGGGATGCATCCTCCGTAGCATGTGGTAATCGATCATGAACCTGCGGTCAGCCTGCCTTGTATTAGCAAGATGAGATTGAATTCGCGGCTCCGCACCAGCCTACCGGCGTCACACAGTCGTCACTCTCGTGTTCAGGATCGCTGTAAGAGACTAGTGTCTTCTTTCGACAACGCCAAAACCTATTACCTCGGGCTATAAGCCTGTCGCGAGCACTCGGGTCCGCGAATCGCAGAGGGTAGGTCTGGAGGTCGGTAATGTCGACTTCCCCGTCGTATTTAGCCACCTCTTCTCCGTCACTCTTAAACATTGCGTTGAGATGCCACGACACTTCCACCTTTTGAAAGACACCATTGAAGGTCCAGTACTCGCAATAGACCTCCCCAGAGTTTTCCTCCCACGAGTGAGGCTTCACGCGGCCCGCGTTCAGTGTTCCGAATTTGTCTTTTGTTACCGCCACAACCAATTCGCCGGGGCGAAAGAGGCGTTTGTAGTGCTCATATGTGATTTTTCCGCGGGAAAGAAGCTCGTCCGTCTCATCCCAGACCTTTCTAAAGTTGTCCTCGAACCAGGTACAGAGCGAAATGGTGGCTTTGAGATCGAAATCGCTGAGGTTGGAAGAGGCGGCGAGCTCAAGGAAAGTCTTGTTATGAAGGTAAAAAGGCAGAAACGGCTCGTAGCAGAACATGCGCGGGTTCCCCACCAGCCCCTGGAAGCGGCTTTGGTGTTGCTGCGCGATGCGACTCAGGGTTTCCCTGAGCGACTTGTTGAGCACTAGACACTTGTATTTGGTCTCGGCTGGAGCGGAGTCGTCGAGAAGCTTCCCGTCATGAGACCCGACCACGTGGTGGTAATCGGGTCCCCCATAACAGGAGCAGCTATATTGGTGGACGATGGCATACGCAAGTTGGCTACTCTTGTCGAAATGGGCCGTTAGGTCCGCGATGCCCCGGCGACCTCGCAAGTGGTCGGATTTGCGATCGCCCTTGAACACTCTTGGGGCGTCCTGGAAAATGTTGGTTTTAGGGCCGGCACAGCGGACGCCGTGATACTCTTTGAAAATTGGCGTGTTGGAGTCATCGCTATTCTGTATGTTATCATTGGGCGTACTGGCGCTTCTCGATTCGGCGGTGCGCTTTTGGGCGTCCAGCGCAGCCGTCTTGAGCATCTCGTTCTCGACTGACAGCCTGGCGACCGACTTGATGAGGTATTCAACCACTTGTTGGTTGGGATCGTTGTCCGAGGGACCGATACCAGGAAGCCCCTCAAGCCTCCGCCGAATTTCCACGCCTAGCTTAGTAGCGTCGAACAGGGTGTTAGTGCTAGTTAAGGCTGGGTAAAGTTCCTCGGTCTCATCGTCGCTCGGCGCATCGATGGTCTGCTGTTCTTCTATCCATTCTTGTCCGGCTGCTGTCGCGTCGTGTTCATCCAGTTGCGCGGGTACCCCACTGGTCGAATCATCTACCTCGTCGCTGTGGTCTTTGGAGATGGTGCTATGCATGCCCCTGAGCCGGGATGTGGTATCCTCGCTATCATCAGTCCAGAGACTTGGAATTGTGAACACAGCTCCTTCGTCCATGGCAGCGCATGCTTTTGACGTTGAGAAACCGAAGGTGGGACGGTGAGGGCGTTGGGATTTGGCTTCTGGTCGATCTCTTGTCTTAACTGCTGATGCGGAGAGAAGCGCATTAGGGGCTCAATTCTAAGCACCAGCCAGGCTGCTGCGCCATAATGGCATCGGGAAGGTGGTGTATCTGCGTTCGTTTTGATTGGCAGAGCTAAGGTGACTGGGCTGCCTCCCGGACAGACGGGCAAATAGCTATATGGCCCCCACGGGATGCAAGAGGGGTCGTGCCGAGTGATCAACCGGTTGGCTAAAATTGATGCTGCCTACCTCCCGAGGTAATACCCCTCGTATACATTTAAAACATCTAAAACAACCAAAACATCTAGGTTGTTGCGAGGGTGTTTTGGCTGTCGACGTACACGCTTGATGTTGCAGTTGCCCAGGGCACAGTGCCAAATGCCGCCACGATGAACCGGGAACTCAGCTGTCCCGCGAGATTCGAGCACGACCAACGCTTCGCCGCATGGTACCATCCACGATTGATGACGATTTCCCCTCCCGACGTCGCGAAGCAGGCATACGAGCAAGCGCTTCGATTCCACCACGACGAGTTCGCTTCTTCCACTGGTACCACCTCATGGCTGTCAAGCACGTCATCTGTTCACGACATTCTTCACCTCCTTGCAGAGACGCAGAAAAAATACGTAGACAAGAGGAAAGGGCGATGGAAAACAACGACGGCGGCGGTTTCGTGGTGGAAGCTGCTTTCGGCCCGCATGATGCAATACGAGAAAGTCATCGACACGTTTGTGGCTTCCCACCCCGAATATTCGGCCCTCGTCTGGGGCGCCATGCGGTTCCTGTTTACCGTCACCATCAATCACGAGGAACTTTCGAGCAAGATTGCCCAGTCCTTTGCCGAGATCGGCGAGGTCCTTCCCGAGGCCGAGTTCATCTCGCAAAGCCTCTATCCGACACAGCGCATCCGCTACACCCTAGCCAGCGTTTACGCACAGATTGTCGAGTTTTGCATAAGGGCAACAAAGTGGTACGACAGGTTGCGGCAGAGCCCGGTCAAGAAGGTCCTCGGCGCTGTCTTCAAGACATGGCCTCTGGAATTTCAGGACATCAAGGTCAAAATAGATGTCCAACTTAGAAGGCTGCGCGAGCAATCAGCAGTCGCACACCAAGCCGAGACACGCGAAATGCACATCCAGATCAGCGAAATCCAGTGTTTTTTGAACCAAGTTTCCCCGGTGAGCCGGGCGTTCGGTAAAAGGCCGATGCTGTCTGTGGTCAACAAGAGATGCTGACACGAGCCAGGCTCCGCCGATGCGGTCGCGCTGAAACATAGCCCGTCCATAACGGGATCGTTGTCGATCACCCCACTAAGAGCTCTGACATACCTCTCTTGCAACGTACTGGACCCCAAGCAAGTCCTGGATCTCGGCGTCGCCATGAGGGACAGACGCCGCGCTCGCGGGGCCCTGGCTCCGCCCGCGGCATGGGCATCGCGGCAGCTACGAGACTGGATCTCGGGACCGGATTCGAGGATTTTGCAGCTGCAGGGGTCCTTCTTGCGCTCCGAGCAATCCAGAGACCTCGCCATTGACCTGGTCGAGCTGCTTCAGACAACCGGACTTCCCGTCATCTGGTACCTAGCAAATACGGCAATCAATGATTCAGCAGTAACGACGATTGATATTCTCTGTTCTTTAATTAAGCAGACAATCAGCCAAAACATGGACGCCGCCGAGGCATGGGGTTCTATCGATAGCCACTTTGCGGCCTGCAAAACGGAGAGGGATTGGTTGCGGCTCTTTGTTATTGTGTTGGCTCATGTCCGGAGGCTCGTGATTATTATCGACGCGCAAAAAGCCGTGTCCGGGATGCCTGGCATGGTTGCAGAATTTTGGCGGGAAGTGAACAAGCAACACAACCAAACCACGGTCAAAATCCTTGTGCTGACATACGAGGCACCCACTATCACGGCGCTAAGTGGGTTTCCGGTCCTGCCATTGGCTGCTGGGTATGGACGAACTCGTGTGAGCCCAGGGACATACCGAACTCATTCACGGTTTAGCGCCCGCCGGTGTAGGCCTCCACAAAATCCCCGAAGCACAGGTCCAGACGATCTGAAGCCGTTCGTACTCCGGCTGATCAGCTCAGATGCCACATGAAGTTGCGTTCAGGGGCTGCATGCTGGAAACCGAGTGAATGAACGGTTGCGAAGGCTTCGGAAGCAGCCAGAACAAGTGGATTTATAACAGTTAGCCCCGGAACGCGCAAGCGTTGCTACCAGTCACATGGCTATAAAAAGGAGGGCTCCTGCAAAGCCGTTTGTCGCCGGGGAGGGGCACTAAACAAGGTGCAGGGTACGCAAGATTGGTGTAGCTAATCTATCCTTTTAGTATTCCTGGAGCGACCGGCCTCTGGCCTGCTTAAGCGACCCTTGTTACATATTGTCAGAAACGTTGCACACTAGAACTAGTGGAATTGAAAGGGAGTTGCAACTTGTTACGGTACGCTGCGTGGTGGGCTAGATGCAAGGCAACAACGGTGCAGCTGCTCGACTGCACAACGTTCTACTTTTGGTAGTGTACCGGTATTGCTTGTTGCCTTCGTGCTGTGACACAACTGTTTGATTGTATTGCTTGTGGGTGTCACGGCCGAGCAATAGGGCTTCCGAGTCAGGGCTACAGTGTGGCTCTATTGGCAATATGGCTATACTGCTATGAGGAAGGAAAGAGGAGAATTCCAGAGGTCTGGAATTCTGGGCTCTTTTAATTGCGTGTGTGGTGCACGGTCCTCGCGCAAACAGTACACCTATTCCGCAACCAATGTGGTTGCCATCCTAAACAATCTATGAACAGTCCGGATGATCTGTGTATAGATTATCCACTTGGCCAGAGCTAGTCTCTGGTCAGGTAACAGCCACGTGCAGGCTTGCCACTCCAAGCCACGCCGTGGTAATATAGTTAAAACCGAAACGAGTGTTTAGACTTTTAATGTGGCAATTTTCTCCACACAGACCAGATACCTAGCTAGAGTATGGCAGTGAGAAAGAATATTACCTTTATATTACAACCTGCACCCGACACAGGCCTTAAGAGGACTGGCGCGGGTTAAGACAGAACGTATGGCAGGACGCCAACAGGTAAGGGGCGTTCCGAAGACGGCTTGTTGAGCTAGCACTCCTAGACGGGGGGTTTAATGTCACTGTAAGTCGCTGTCACTATAATACACAGAGGTGAGTCTGAATAGTAAGATATAAATAAATAATTAAATATTAGCGTGAGGAACTAGAGTCCCTTATGGTGGTTATAGGCATAACTATGGCTATCTATACTAACTAGCTAAGAGGTACTTTATATCTTAATTACTATACTTACCTAATATAAGGAGTGATTATAATGATTAGAATGCCTTTAATCACTGTAATCACTGTGCTTTTAGCGAGATTAGGGTGATCACTTAACAATTAGTCATAGGGGCTTCAGGTCTTTACACCCCTGGTTTAGTACACAGTACTATACGTACTGCCTTCCTACACTATTCCTTCTGCAGGGGATTCGTCAGGCCGCCCCGGCCTAAGTGACAGCCTACAGGGTCGTTACATAATTCCCCCTTTTTAACGTTCTTTTTTTATAAAAAACTACTTGTACGTTCCTTTTTCCTTTCACTAGTTATTATGTTATTTAACCAGGTAACTAAGAATAGGAGAAACGTAGCGCCCTTATCGACTGAACGCCGTATTATTAACGTTAAGTTTATTCTTACTTTTAGGATTGTTATGCCTGTGAAGTATAGTTACTACCACCGTTTAAACCTGCTGGACTGTAAGGTGGCTAGTAAAAGTAAGTTATGTGGCTATTATATGGCGGCTGGTGGGACTGTATACTTATCTTATAACGTTTACGGAAACGATCCGTCCATCCTACGTGGGGTTTTAGACGAAAAGAAGCGCCTTAACGCTAAGGAGTGTAAAACTACTCTCCTTCTCTGTAATACGGCCTTTAAGCTTCTACGCCTTAAGGACTAATAAAAAGGACTGGCGTAGTGGGCAGACGAACTTTTTAGCTATAAGTTTGATATTATAGTGGAGGAGGAGTGTAAGGCTTAGGAAATAACTGTACTAGTTCCTGAGTTTAACTGGGGAAGCCTCCTGGTGGAGCTGGTGTGTGGTTCTTTTTCTAGGGGGTTACTGTAACTGGCGACTTCTTTTTAATTTGGTCTGTCGCTCTTTTTCTTTTAATAAATAAAAATGGCCTTTCCTGGCGTAGCGGTAGTGTACCTGCTTGTTTTCTTTTTATTAACTTTCCTAACAGTACTTATTTTCGTGTAGAACGTGTTAAGAACTTTAAAGGCCCTGCCTTCTTATTAGGTCTAAGGTTTTTATAACCCTGGTTAAGGTTTTTAATAAATATCCTTTTATACCTACTAAAGAGTTTCCTACTACTTCTTAGGCTTTAAGTCCTATAGTGGTCTTACTTTTCAGTTTAGCAGTTTAAATGTTAGATTTTATCTTATTTTTCTATTTTTAGAGTAAACTGGTTAGTTTACCTCTTTAAGGTTATATTAACTGGTTTAATCTTCACTTTACATTCTTTATAAGTGGTTTTAATTAGTCTGGATTCTTTTAGTAGAATTTTATAATTAAGTTTAGGTATTTAAGGTTTTTAATTAGTTCCCATAAGTTACTCTTAGGGCCGTAGTTTAACTATTTAATAAGATATTCGAACGTATTCTTTCCCCTTTATAAATCTATAACTTCCTTAACGTTATACTTGTCTTTATTAGCGTTAATCTTAATTTTCTTTTTTAAAGGAACTCCTTTTAAGGCAGGTTTTAAAAGTGAGACGTGAAATACCTTAATCTACACCTTTATATTAGCAGGTAGGTCTAGTTTGTAATTAGAGGTGGTGATTTTCTTTTTAACTTAAAACAGTCTGTACTTTTTAAAGTTAAGCTTCTTATTAGGCTGCTTTAAATACAGGTTTTGTGAAAAAAGGTAAATATAATCCCCCTTTTAAAAAGTTAATCCCTTAACTTATTTATTATTATAGTAAAGTCTTTTCTTAAGTGCTAGTTACTTAATTTAATATTTATTAGTAAACTTCTTTATTCGTTTATATGTAAACTTAAATTTAGCTTATAAGTGGTTATATAGTTCTTATATCTAGTTTACGTGGATTATGGCTTAAGGGGCGCCTGTAAGTAGGCCTTAATAGAGCTTAGGCTCCTTACCGTAATTAGTGAAGAACAGTAATATACTTATTAACTTAACTAATATTATATTATAAGTTATTTATGCTGTTAGTAATAACTTAAGCTAATTATCTTATTTAAAGTTAATATAGGTTTAAAGATACGTTATAAATATCTGGTTAATTTATTCCGTTTAGCTATCTGTTTATAGGTAAAATGTTATTAAAAGTTTACTCTTCATACCTATTCTTTACATTAATCCTTATTAAAACTTTAACATAATTAGCTTATCTTAATCTGTAATAATATTATCTAGTTAAAGGTGTTATAAAATTACCTTTTTTTTAAAGATATAAGTGAGTTACTTTACTGTTATATCCTTTAAAGTTGGTAAAAAGTAAGCTTATTTTATTAATCTGTTAACTATTATAAGGATCTGGTTATAAGTAACTCCTATAACAGGGTCCTTAAACCCTGGGATCTTAGTGACGAAGTTAAGTAAAATGGAGCTTTATAGTGCCTGTAGTATAGGGAGTGGTTTAAAAAGCCTATAAGGCTTATAATGTTAGTTTTACTTCCTATGGCAGATGTTACAGTTATTAACCACTTCCTTAACTAATTTTTTTATTCCTAGGAAGGTGTACGCTTACTAGGCCTATATAAGAGTCTTAACTTAACTTATATATCCTTTAAGTTAAGACTTATAAACCTGTTAAATGTACTCCTTCCGTTTACCTAGGTTATAAACGTACGGTTTCTCTTAATATTAAAGCCTTACTCCTAGTTTAAACGTGCTATTTACACCTTCTGGCAGCTGTTCTAACTAATAACTAGTTTTATTATAGTTTAGATACTTTAAGCACTCTTTACTATAACTTTACACGTGTCTTAAAAAGTCTCTTAAGGGGCATTTATACTTATAAGTCCCTTTTATTAGCCTTTTTACTTAAAAGTCCTGTTATTACTAATGGATGTTATATTTTGTTTATAAGTTTATATAAATGTTAATAGTTTATTTTAATATCTAATTATCTGACACTTATAACGTATATTTTAATATACTGTTCCTGGCTTTATTAAACATAATAACGGGGATTAGGACTGGATTAGTATCTTTATAGTCCTGTCTTTAACTAAAAGTATCGGCTTGCCTATTATCTTTTCCTTTAACGTAGTGGATCTGGAAGTGGAACGGGGCTATTAATTCTACTTATTATACCTACTGTAAACTAAGCTCCTTTATTAGGAAGTACTAAAGGTTATTATAGTTTAAGAAGACTTAAACTGGTTCTTTTATACTATTTAAGTATAGTGCCTACTTAGTAAAGTATTAAATAATTACTATTAGTTCCTTATTATAAATTAGATATTATAAGGCTGGTTTATAAATTCCTTTTAATAAAAAGGTAATTAGGTGGTGTTTCCTATTATCCTAGACTTAATTAAATTCTCCACTAATTATAAACTCTAAGGAGTTAGTCTTAACTTAGAAAGGTTTTAAGAAATTAGGGAGGGCTAAAACTAACGTTATGATAAAGGTATGTTTAAGGTCTTTAAATGCTTTTTACTGTTTATCAGTCTATTTAAACGGTTTACCTTCTCCTATAAGTTTATGTAATGGCTTTATAATCTTCGTAAAATACCTAATAAAATAGTAATAAAAGTTTATAAAGCTGATAAAGGCTTGTAATTCTTTTTAGTTCTTTAAAGTAGGCTAATCCCTAATTACCTTTATCTTCTTTAATTACATTTTAAGCTTTTTAAGGGTTACTTTAAACCCTAAGTAGTTTAGTTCCTAAATATAAAAGTGGCTCTTCTCTAGGTTTACTATTAGCTTTACCTTTTTAAAAGCTGTTAAAACCTGTTATATGTGCTTTTAATATTCTTTTAAAGTTTTAAAATAAATTAAAACGTTATTTAAATATATAAAGATAAACTTATTAAGGAAGGGGTAAAGGACATTATCGATAAGGTCTTAAAAGGTTACTAGGGTGTTTATTAATCTTATTAATATAACACAGTACTGATAATACCTATTATAAGTCTGAAAAGCCGTTTTATACTCGTCTTTTTCCTTTACTTTAACGTAGTTAAATCCCATAGGGAAATTAAAGTTAAAGAACCAGTTTACCTTAATAATCCGTTTTTATATTTCCGTAATAAGTGGTAATAAGTAATGGTTTTTAATTATATCTTTATTTAATATTTAATAATTAATAACTATATGTAACTTACTATCTCCCTTCCTTAAGACGAACAGCACTAGGTACCCTACTGGGGACTAGGACTCCACAATAAACCCGTTCTTTAGGTTTTTATCAATATACTCCCTTAAGGCTTTAACCTGTTAGGGATTTAAGTGGTAAGGCTAGAAGCTGTAAAGCTTTACTCCCGGCTTTAGTTTAATTTCGTGGTTTTATAATCTATAGTCTAGTAATTACAGTATCTTTTTTTAAAATAAGGTAAACTTCCTATACTCTACGGGTACTTTAAATAAGTTAACTTCTTCACTTATTTATGGATTAGCTTTTAACTTTTTCCCACTTTTTAAATTATTATTTAAGTAATACGGTAGACCTTCTGGTCCTTTAACTGTCTTAATAAACTTAACCTAAACCGTGTTTAATTTTAAGGGTTTAACGTGCTTTTAAGTGTTTTATATATCTTTAAAACAGTTTAATACCTTTTTAACTTTCTCTAAACAGTGATCCCAGTTAGGGGATTTATTAAAGGTAAGGTGGCTACTCCTTTAATTAATTATAAGGTTATACTTTTCCAGCTAAGGTAGACTTAGGATTATATTATAACCTGTAACTAATGTAATGTTAAAATCCACTTATTATTTATCCCTGTCCACTTTAATTAAGAGTGGTAAGTAGTAGGTGATTTTACTATTATTATACTAATACAGGCCTCCTTCTTTATTTTAAATAAAAATAACCTTTTTATACTCTTTATTAAGGAGTTTCCTTTAGTTAATTAGCAAGGGGTGTATTAGGTTAAAAGCACTCTTATTATTAATTACTACTTTTACTCTAAATAGCCTCCCTTTTCCGTTTATTATATTAACACTAATAGAATAATACTTATACTTTTTTAATATTTAAATTATAGTAATTATCTGTCCTTAAGGTCTTATCTAGCCTAACCTTTAAATACCTCTTCTTCTTTTTAAGGTTTTTACTAATTAGCGAATTACTAGTTTCCAGCCCTTCTAAAGGGCTTATAACCTTTTCCTAATTCCTTTTAGAAAAACAGGTAACTTTAATAAACCTAGCAATTAACTTTTTTTAAGTTCTTACACCTTAATATCTAGTTAACTTTAAACGGTACGATATTCCTAAAGTCCTTAATAAGTTAATAATACACTCTGTAAGACTGGATTATAATAATGTCCTTTTACTCTTAGATCCACTAATAGTCTTCTTACTTCTGTTACTTTTAGGCTTTTCTGTTAAGATATAATAAGCACGTTATAACTAGGTAGTTATTAAGCACTCCTCCTTACCAGCACGTAGTGGGAGCTTAGTTAACTATAGTGACTTTTCACTTATTACCAGACTCTCTTATTAGGGAGTAGGAGATTTGGTAGTGGGCTGGTTTTAACTTTACTCTGGTAATAGTGTAATCCTGTTTCCACACGCTGGGGAAATGGTTATAAAGGGCCTTAGGTTTATAATACTAGTTAAGAGTGTAGTTATTATACACGTAATTGATTTACAGTATGTCTTTATAACTAGGGTGGTTAATGTTAACTGTGGGTGCTATAGTTATAGAGTATAGAACAGGGGAAGTGGCACCTTATTCTTTTTCCTCTTCCACTTACCTTTATATACGTTATTTTTCCTAAACCTCTTCTTAAAACTCAGGTAATAATAACCTAGCTTATTCCTCTATAAAGTGGCCTTCTTTAACAGGTCGGTATTTAAGTTAATTAGTAAAGCGAACCCTGTTATAAAGTTATAACCTAATTTCCACTACTTTATCTTTAAACGTTATAATAAAACCCTTAACTTATAAGTCCTCCACTTTATCCACTAGCTTTTAATGTTTCTCCTTTAGCTTCTGGACCCTTTATTAGTACGCTTATTTTATGCCTTTTTAGGGGACTTTTAAGGTACCGGTTTAAGGTATACCGGCTTTAATGTAAGGTAGCTACCTAAGCTGTCCTTCTTCCAGGGAGGTAAGGGTGCTAATCCACTTAATATATTTAAAGTGTTTAAGAGTTTTAAGGGGCACTGTTAAGAAGAACTTTCGTTTCTTTAATTTAATTCTCTTAATTTATTCTCTTTCACCTTTTAAGGCTTACTTTACTATTTAAGTAGCCTGGAGAGCTAGTTCTTCAACTCCTTTTACCATTCTAGTAATTTCTAAGTTAAAGTCCTTCCTAAACTTCTTTAATTCTTAAGCTTACAAGGTAAGGTTTTTAAGGCTTATAACTGCTAACTGGAATATCTCTTCCTAAAGTCAGTCTTCTATAACCTGTACCTTTAGTGGTTTTAAGTTTCCACCTTAAAGTCGGTCTTTTATAACTTACACCTTTATAGCTAACTTTTCTAAGATACCCTTAAAGATTAAATATATTACATCCTGGGGTTCTTCTTCTCTTTCCTTATCTCCTAGGTTACACTTATCTATCTAGGTGCAGTCTTCTTCGTTACCTACTATCTTAACATAGACGTCTTTAAAGTTAAACCTAACGTACTTTCCTCTTTCTGGAACAGGTTTCTAACTAATTTATTTTAATAACGGGCATTACTACACTATATAGCCTTTTTTATTACAATTAAAGTACTGGACCTGGGATAGGTCTTTAAACTGCTTTTACTGTTACTGTTATTATAGCTTATTACAGTTAGGTCAGTTCTGGTAGTTTATTATACTAATGTCTATTAATCTAAGGTAGTAACCTGTTATGGTTAACTAGTTTCCTTTTTTTATCTTACTTAGCTGGTAAGGGGTCCGTTCTCTCTAGGAGTTCTTTCAATAATGGTGATTATAATACCGATTATCGGCCTTAATAGCCATCTTAACCAGTTCTTACAGACAGTCTGGTTAGTCTTCCTAGTAAAAGTCTCTAATAACGTGCTCCTTTAAACCACTTTAGAATAATATTATTAAGGCCTTTTAGCTAAGTTTAGTTTTTACTACTTTTAGTTTAAAGCGAGTAGAGAACTTAAGAATTAAGGACATCTACCTTAAGGCCATAAGGCGTTATTTAACCTACCTAAGGGTGTTTAATTCTTTAAACTTAGTCTAGAGTTAGTTAACGAAAACGTTAAAGTTATTAAAAAGAGCTTAAGTCTTAAGAGCTTCCTTTTATACTCTGTTTATAAAAAGGTCGTTAATTATCTTTATATAGGGTTTATACCAGTAAACGGCTACTTTATCTAATAAGGTTTTAATAAACCTGACCTTTCTTTCTTCTTTAAAGAACTACTTATTATAATAGGTAATATAACTCTAAAGCTAGGCTATCCAGGACTTTAGCTACATAAAGTCTCCCTTAAAGCGTAACAGTAAGGGGAGCTTTACTTATTTCTTCTATAAGCCTTTAAAGTTATTATTCTCTAGCTTAACAGTGTTAAGTTAAGCCTGGAGTTTTTTAATAAGACTAATATAACTTTTAATGTTTCTAGGGAAGGTTTTATTAAGTTCCTTAACTAATCCCTACTAATTAAGGTTTAAGTTTTTAAAGTGTGCAGCTAACTTATCGATAATAAGGAGCTAAGGTTAAGCTTACACTTCCTTAATCTCCTTTCCTTTTCTAAAGGTTAACATATTAGTAAAAGAGAGGTAGTGTCTGGGAATTTAATAAACAGCATTTAGAACTTAACGTTAGTATTATATTATAACCTGCACCTAATATAGGCTTTAAGAGGACTGGTGCAGGTTAAGATAGAACGTATAGTAAGACGTTAACAGGTAAAGGGCGTTCCGAAGACGGCTTATTAAGCTAGCACTTTTAAACAGGGGGTTTAATATCACTGTAGGTTACTGTTATTATAATATATAAAGGTGAGTTTAAATAGTAAGATATAAATAAATAATTAAATATTAATATAAGGAACTAGAGTCCCTTATAGTGGTTATAGGTATAATTATAGCTATTTATATTAACTAGTTAAAAGGTACTTTATACCTTAATCACTATACTTACCTAATATAAGGAGTGATTATAGTGATTAGAATACCTCTAATCACTGTGATCACCGTGTTTTTAGTGAGATCAGGGTGATCACTTAACGATTAGTCGTAGGGGCTTTGGGTCTTTACACCCCTGGCCCAGTGCGCAGTACCGTGCATACTGCCTTCCTACACTGTTCCTTCTGTAGGGGATTCGTCAGGCCGCCCCGGCCCAAGTGACGGCCTGCAGGGTCGTCACACTTTATTACCTTAATATCCTTTAAAAAGAATGCTTTAGTTATTGTTAAAAAGCAAAAGAGGTTAAGGCATTGGAAAGCAGTGTGTGTTAAAGGTGATTAATTATTTCTATCTTTAAGAGTAGAAGCTGTGTTATTATAGCCGTGAGGGCGGCCAGTGCACGGAGTGCATTAGCCACACTCGCTTCTGCAAAGTGTGACGACCCTGCAGACCGTCACTTGGGCCGGAGTCCCCCGCAGAAAGAACAGTGCAGGAAGACAGTACGCACTGTACTGCGCACTGGGCCAGGGGTGTAAAGACCTGAAGCCCTTACGACTAACCAGCATCTGCTTAATCTTAGCAGGAGTGCTCACCTACTAAGCATCTGTGAGACTTTTAAGTAGAAGGTGCTTAGTAGCAGGATGCTCAGTTCCTCATTAAGTAACAGGCTACTAAGCAAGGTATAAGGTACCTCTAGCTAGTTAGTATAGATAGTCATAGTTATGTCCACAACCACCATAAGGGACTCTGGTTCCTCACGCTAGTATTTAATTATTCATTTATATCCTACTATTCAGACTTACCTCTGTACATTATAGTGACAGCGACCTACAGTGACATTGAACCCCCGTCTAGGAGTGCTAGCTTAACAAGCCGTCTTCAGAACGCCCCTTACCTGTTGGCGTCCTGCCATACGTTCTGTCTTAACCCGTGCCAGTCCTCTCAAGGCCTGTGTCGGGTGCAGGTCGTAATATTTACTTCTGGTTTAAGTATGTTATCTACACCGTTTAACAGTGTTTTTAACTAATAACTAGTTTCGTTATAGTTTAAGTATATATAGCACTCTTTATTATAACTTTATAATGCCTTAAAAAGTCTCTTAAGGGGTAGTTATACTTAAAAGTCCTATTATTACTAATAGATATTATATTCTGTTTATAAGTTTATGTAAATATTGATAATTTATTCCAGTGTTTAATTATCTAATATTTATAATATATGCTTTAATGTGCTGTTTTTAGCTTTATTAAATATAATAACAGGGATTAGGACTAGATTAGTATCCTTATAGTCCTGTCTCTAATTAAGAGTATTAGCTTACTTATTATCTTTCCTTTAATATAATAGATCTAAAAGTGGAACAGGGCTATCAGTTCTGCCTACCGTACTTATCAAGGATTAAGTTCCTTTATTAGGAAGTATTAAAAGTTATTATGGTTTAAAAAGACTTAAACTAGTTCCTCTGTATTACCTAAGTAAAGTGCTTACTTAATAAAGTACTGGATAATCGCTATTAGTTCCTTATTATAAATTAGGTATTATAGGGCTAGGCTGTAAATCTCTTTTAATAAAAAGGTAATGAAGTAACGTTTCTTATTATCTTAGATTTAGTTAAGTTCTCCTCTAATTACGAATTTTAAGGAGTCTGTCTTAATTTGGAATAGTTTTAAGAAATCGGGAAGTGTTAAGATTAATACTGTGACGAAGGTGTATTTAAGGTCTTTAAACGCCTTTTATTATTTATTAGTTTACTTAAATAGCTTCCCTTTACCTATAAGTTTATAAAGTAGTTTTATAATCTTTATAAAGTACTTGATAAAACATTTATAGAAGTTTATAAAGCTGATAAAGGCTTATAACTCTTTTTAGTTCTTTAAAGTAAGTTAATCTTTAATTATCTCTATCCTTTCCAGTTACATTTTAAGTTTTCTAAAGGTTACTTTAAACTTTAAATAGTTTAACTCTTAAATGTAAAAGTGGCTTTTTTTTAAGTTTACTATTAGCTTTGCTTTTTTAAAGGTTATTAGAACTTACTATATATGCTTTTAATGTTTTTTTAAAGTTTTAGAGTAGATTAGAACGTTATTTAAATATATAAAGATAATATTACAACCTGCACCCGACACAGGCCTCGAGAGGACTGGCACGGGTTAAGACAGAACGTATAGCAGGACGCTAACAGGTAAGGGGCGTTCCGAAGACGGCTTATTAAGCTAGCACTCCTAGACGGGGGGTTCAATGTCACTGTAGGTCGTTATCACTATAATGTATAAAGGTGAGTCTGAACAGTAAGACATAAATGAATAATTAAATATTAGCGTGAGGAATTAAAGTCCCTTATAGTAGTTATAGGTATAACTATAACTATCTATACTAACTAGCTAAAAGGTACTTTATACTTTAATTATTATACTTACTTAACGTGAGGAGTGATTATAGTAATTAGAATACTTTTAATTATTATAATTACCGTACTTTTAGTAAGATTAGAGTGATTACTTAATAACTGGTTATAAGGGCTTTAAGTCTTCACACCCCTGGCTTAATATATAGTACCGTGCGTACCACTTTCCTACACTATTCCTTATACAGGGGATTTATCAAGCCACCCTGGCTTAAGTGACGGCTTATAGGGTCATTATATAATTCCCCCTCTTTAATGTTCTTTTTTTATAAAGAATTACTTATATATTCCTTCCTTTCTCTACCAGCCGTTATGTTATTTAACTAAGTAGTTAAGAACAGGAAAAACGTAACGCCTTTATTAACTAAACGTTATATTATTAACACTAAGTTTATTTTTACTTTTGGAATTATTATACCTGTAAAGTATAGCCATTACTGCTACCTAAACCTGCCAGACTGTAAGGTAGCTAGTAAAAGTAAGTTATACGGCTATTATATAACAGCCGGTAAGACTGTATACTTATCTTATAATGTCTACAGAAATAACCTATCTATCCTGCACGGGGTTCTAGACGAAAAGAAACGTCTTAACATTAAGGAGCGTAAAACTGCTCTTCTTCTCTACGACACGGCCTTTAAGTTTCTGTATCTTAAGGACTAATAGAAAGGATTAATATAATAGGCAGACGAACTTTTTAACTATAAGTTTAATATTATAGTAAAGGAGGAGTGTAAGGCCTAAGAAGTAACTACACTAGTTCTTAAGTTTAACTAGGGAAGCTTCTTAGTGGAGCTAGCACGTAGTTCTTTTTCCAGGGGGTCGTTACAGCCGGTAACTTCTTTTTAACTTAATCTGTCGCTCTTTTTCTTTTAATAAACGAAAACAGCCTTTCTTAACGTAATAGTAGCGCACCTACTTATTTTTCTTTTTATTAACTTTCTTTTTTAACAGTACTTATTTTTGTGCAGAATGTGCTAAGAACTTTAAAAGCCCAGCCTCCTTATTAGGTCTAAAGTCCTTTTAACTTTAGCTAAAGGTCTTAATAAATGTCCTCCTGTACTTACTAAGGAGTTTCTTACTGTTTCTTAAGCTTTAAATCCTATAATAGTCTTACTCTTTAGTATAGTAATTTAAATATCAGATCTTATCTTATTTCTAATTCTTATTGTTAGTTTTAGCTAATCTGGATTTTTTCAGTGGAACTCTGTAACTAGGTCTAGGCACTTAAGATTTTTAACTAGTTCCTATAAGTTACCCTTAGGGCTATAATTTAGCTATTTAATAAGATATTTAAACGTGTTCTTTCCCTTTTATAAATTTACAATTTCCTTAACGTTATACTTATCTTTATTAACGTTAATCTTAATCTTCTTTTTTAGGAGAACTCCCTTTAAGGTAGGTTTTAGAAGTGAGATGTGAAAAACCTTAGTCCATACCTTTATACTAACAGGTAAGTTTAGTTTATAATTAAAGGTAGTGACCTTTTTCTTAATTTAGAACAGTTTATATTTTTTAAAGTTAAGCTTTTTATTAAGTTATTTTAAATGTAAGTTTCGTAAAAAAAGGTAGACGTAATCCCCCTTTTAAAGAGTTAGTCCCTCGACTTGTTTACTATTATAGTAGAGTCCTTTCTTAAATATTAGTTACTTAATTTAGTATTTATTAATAAACTTCTTTATCCGTTTACATATAAACTTAAGTTCGGCTTATAAGTAGTTATATAATTTCTATATCTAGTCTATACGGACTGTAGCTTAGGGGGTGCTAATAGGCAGGCCTTAACAGAGCTTAGGCTCTTTACTATAATTAGTAAAGAATAGTAATATATTTATTAACTTAACTAACGTTATATTATAAGCTATTTGTGCTGTTAGTAACAACTTAAGCTAATTATTTTATTTAAAGTTAATATAAGTTTAAAGATACGTTATAAGTATTTAGTTAACTTACTTTGTTTAATTATCTGTCTATAGGTAGAATGCTGTTAAAAGTTTACTCTTTATACTTATTCTCTATATTAATCCTTATTAGAACTTTAATATAATTAGCTTATCCTAATCTGTAATAATATTATTTAACTAAAGGTGTTGTGAAACTACCTCTTTCTTAAAAACGTAAGCGAGTTACTCCACTGTTATATTCTTTAAAGTTAGTAAAAAGTAAGCCCACTTTATTAATCTATTAACTACTATAAAGATCTGGTTATAAGTAACTCTTATAACAGGGTCTTTAGACTTTAAAATCCCAGTAACGAAGTTAAGTAAGATAAAGCTTTATAGTACCTGTAGTATAAAGAGTAGTTTAAGAAGCTTATAAAGCTTATAACGTTAGTTCTACTTCCTGTAGCAGATATTACAGTTATTAACTACTTCCTTAACTAATTTCTTCATTCTTAAAAAGGTGTACATTTACTAAGCCTATATAAAAGTCTTAGCTTAGCTTATATACCCTTTAAGTTAAGATTTATAAACTTATTAGACGTACTCCTTCCGTTTATCTAAGTTATAAATGTACAGTTTCTCTTAATATTAAAGCTTTACTCTTAGTTTAGGTATGCTATTTATATCTTCTAGTAGCTATTCTAGCTAATAACTAGTTTTATCGTAGTTTAGATACTTTAGGTAATCTTTACTATAACCTTACATGTATCTTAAAAAGTCTTTTAAAGGGCATTTATACTTACAGGTCCCTTCTATTAACCTTTTTACTTAAAAGTCCTATTATTATTAATAAATGTTATACTTTATCTATAAGTTTATATAAACGTTAATAATCTGTTTTAACGTCTAGTTATCTAACACTTACGGTATATATTCTAGTATACTGTTCTTAGCTTTATTAAATATAGTAACGGGGACTAGGACTAGATTAGCATCTTTATAGTCCTGTCTCTAACTGAGAGTATTAACTTACCTATTATCTTTTCCTTTAATGTAGTAGATCTGGAAGTGGAACAGGGCTATTAATTCTACCTATCGTGCCTATTATAAATTAAGCTCCTTTATTAAAAAGTACTGGAAGTTATTATAATCTAAGAAGACCTAGACTGGTTTTTCCGTACCACTTAAGTACAGTACTTACTTAGTAAAGCACTAAATAATCGCTATTAGTTCCTTATTGTAAATTAAATATCGTAAGGCTAGTCTATAGATTCCTTTTAATAAAAAGGCAACTAAGTGGTGTTTCCCATTATCTTGGACTTAGTTAAGTTCTCTACTAATTATAAACTTTAAGGAGTCGGTCTTAACTTAAAAAGGTTTTAAGAAATTAAGGAGGGCTAAGACTAACGCTGTAATAAAGGCGTACTTAAGGTCTTTAAATGCCTTTTACTGTTTATCGGTCCACTTAAACAGTTTACCTTCTCCTATAAGCTTGTATAGTGGCCTTACAATCTTTATAAAGTATCTGATAAAATAGTAATAAAAGTTCACAAAGCTAATAAAAGCTTACAATTCTTTCTAATTCTTTAAAGTAGGCTAATTCTTAATTACCCTTATCTTCTCCAGTTACATTTTAAGCTTTTTAAGGGTTACTTTAAACTTTAAATAGTTTAGCTCTTAAACATAAAAGTAGCTCTTCTTTAAGTTTACTATTAGCTTTATTTTCTTAAAAGCTATTAAAACTTATTACACGTGCTTTTAATATTCCTCTAAAGTTTTAAAGTAAATTAAAACGTTATTTAAATATATAAAGATAAACTTATTAAAGAAAAGGTAAAGGACGTTATTAATAAGACCTTAAAAGGTTATAAGGGCATTTATTAATCTTATTAACATAATACAGTACTGATAATACCTATTACGAGTTTAAAAGGCTGTCTTATACTTATCCTCTTCCTTTACTCTAACGTAGTTAAATCTTATAAGAAAGTTAAAATTAAAGAACCAGTTTACCTTAATAATCTGCTCTTATATCTCCGTAATAAGTAGTAATAAGTAACGATTCTTAATTATATCCTTATTTAACGTTTAGTAGTTAATAACTATATATAGCTTACTGTCTTCCTTCCTTAAGATAAACAGCACTAAGTACTCTGCTAGGGACTAAGACTTTATAATAAACCCATTCTTCAGGTTTTCATTAATATACTCCCTTAAGGCCTTAGCCTATTAGGGATTTAAGTAGTAAAGCTAAAAGCTATAAAGCTTTACTCCCAGTTTTAACTTAATTTTATAATCCTATAGTCTATAATCTAGTAATTACAGTATCTTTTTTTAAAACAGGGTAAACTTCCTGTATTCCATAGGTACTTTAAACAAGTCGACTTTTTCACTTATCTGTAGGTTAGCTTCTTACTTCTTTCTACTTTTTAAATTATCATTTAAGCAATATAATAGACCTTCTAGTCCTTTAACTGTCTTAATAAACCTAACCTAAACTGTGCTTAATTCTAAGGGTTTAATATGCTTCTAAACGCTTCGTACATCTTTAAAACAGTTTAATACCTTCTTAGCTTTCTTTAAACGGTAATTACAGCTAAGAGACTTGCTAAAGGTAAGGTGGCCACTCCTTTAGTTAATTACAAGGTTATACTTTTCTAGCTAAAGTAAACTTAAGATTATATCGTATCTTATAACTAATGTAACGTTAAAGTCCACTTATTATTTATCCCTATCCACTTTAATTAGGAGTAGTAAGTAGTAAGTAACTTTACCGTTATTATACTAATACAGGCCTCCTTCTCCATTTTATATAAGAATAACCTCTTCGTACTCTTTATTAGGGAGTTTCCTTTAATTAACTAGTAAAAGGTGCACTAGGTTAAAAGCACTCCCGCTATTAATTACTGCTCTTACCCTAAACAGCCTCCCTCTTCCATCTATTAAGTTAACACTAACGGAATAATGCTTATACTTCTTTAACATCTAAGTTATAATAACTATCTATCCTTAAGGTCTTATTTAACCTAACCTTTAAATACCTCTCCTTCTTCTTAAGGTTTTTACTAACTAGTAAATTACTAGTTTCCAGCCCTTTTAAAAGGCCTGTAACCTTTTCCTAATTCTTTTTAGAAAAACAGATAGCTTTAATAAACTTAGCGATTAACCTTTCCTAGGTTTTCACACTTTAATGTCCAGTTAACTTTAAATAATATAATGTTCCTAAAGTCTTTAATAAGCCAATAGTACGTTTTACAGGCTTAAATCACAGTAATGTCTTTTTACTCTTAAATCCGCTAATAATCTTCCCGCTTTTACTATTCTCTAGCTTTTCCATTAAGATGTAATAAGCACGTTATAATTAGGTAATTATTAAATACCCCTCTTTACTAACACGTAATAAGAGCCTAATTAACCACAGTAACCTTCCACTTATTACTAGATTCTCTTATTAGGGAGTAAGAAACTTAATAATAAGCCAGTTCTAACTTTACTTTTATAATAGCGTAATCCCATTTCTATACATTAGGAAATGGTTATAAAGGGCTTTAAGTCTGTAATACTAATTAAAAACGTAATTATCGTATACGTAATTAATCTACAGTATATTTTTATAATTAAGGTAGTCGATATTAACTATAGGTACTGCAGTTATAAAGTACGGAACAGGGGAAGTAACACCTTATTCTTTCTCTTCTTCTACTTACCTCCATGTACATTATCTCTCTTAAACTTCTTCTTAAAACTTAAGTAACAGCAGCCTAACTTATTCTTCTATAAAGTAGTTTTCCTTAACAAGTCGATATTTAAGTTAATTAATAAAGCGAACTCTATTATAGAGTTTTAACCCGATTTCTACCACTTTATCTTTAAACGTTACAGTAAGGCCTTTAACCTACAGGTCCTTTATTTCATCCATTAATTCTTAATGCTTTTCCTTTAATTCCTAAACCCTCCGTTAATATGTTTACTTCATGCTTTCTCAAAGGACCCTTAAGGTACTAATTTAAAGCATACCAACTTTAATATAAAGCAGCCATCTAAGCTGTCCTTCTTCCAAGGAGGTAAGGGTATTAATCCACTTAGTATACTTAAAGTATTTAAAAGTCTTAAGGGGTATTGTTAAGAAGAACTTCCGTTTTTTTAGCTTAATTCTCTCAGTTTATTCTCTTTTACCTTCTAAGGCTTATTTCACTGTTTAAGTAACCTAAAAGGCTAGTTCTTCAACTTTTTCCACCATTTTAATAATTTCTAAGTTAGGGTCCTTTTTAAACTTCCTTAATTCTTAAGCTTATAAGGTAAGGTTTTTAAAACTTATAACAGCTAATTAGAACATTTCTTCCTAAAGTCGGTCTTCTATAACCTACACCTTTAATAGTTCTAAGTTTCTACCTTAAAGTCAGTCTTCTATAACCTACACCTTTATAGTTAACTCTTTTAAAACACCTTTAAAGACTAAATACATTACGTCTTAAGGTTCTTCCTTTTCTTTTTCCTTATCTCTTAAGTTACACTTATCTATCTAGGTATAATCTTCTTTATTACTTACTATCCTAATATAAATATCCCTTAAGTTAAACCTAATGTGCTTTCCTCCTTTTAAGACAGGTTTTTAATTAACTTACTTTAATAACAGGCACTGCTATACTATATAGCCTTTCTTATCGTAATTAAAGTACTAGACCTGTGATAAGTCCTTAAGCTGCTTCTATTACTGTTATTATTAAAGTTTATTACAGTTAAGCTGATTTTAGTAGTTTACTATACTAATATCTATTAGCTTAGGGTAATGGCCTGTTGCGGTTGATTAGTTTCCCTTTTTTAGCTTACTTAGTTAGTAAGGGGTCTGTTCTTTCTAAAAGTTCTTTCGATAATAGTAATTATAATACCAGTTATTAACTTTAATAACTATCTTAACCAGTTCTTATAAGCGGTTTAGCTAATCTTCTTAATAAAAGTCCCTAATAACGTGTTCCTTCAGACCACTTTAAAACAGTATTATTAAAGCCTTTTAACTAAGCTTAATCTTTACTGCTTTTAACTTAAAGCATGTAGAGAACTTAAAGATTAAGGACGTCTGCTTTAAGGTTATAAAGCACTATTTAACCTACCTGGGGGCGTCCAGTTCTTTAAACTTAATCTAAAGTTAATTAATAAATACGTTAAAGTTGTTAAAAAGAGCTTAAATCTTAAAGGCCTTTTTACGTGCTTTATTTATAAAAAGGTTATTAATTATCTTTATATAAGGTTTATATTAGTAAGTAGTTACTCTATCCAGTAAGGTTTTAGTAAACTTAACCTTTCTTTCTTCTTTAAAAAACTACTTATTATAGTAGGTAATATAGCTTTAAAGCTAGGTTATCTAAGACTTTAGCTATATAAAGTCTCCTTTAAAACGTGACGGTAAGGAAAGCTTTACTCGTTTCTTTTATAAGCCTTTAAGGTTATTATTCTCCAGTTTGACAGCGTTAAGTTAGGTTTAAAGCTTTTCGATAAGACTAATGTGGCTTTTAATATCTCTGGGGAAGGCTTTATTAAGTTCCTTAACTAGTCCCTACTAGTTAAGGTTTAAGTTTTTAAGGTATGTAATTAACTTATTAATAATAGGGAGTTAAGGTTAAGCTTACACTTCCTTAATCTTCTTTCCTTTTCTAAAGGTTAATATATTAATAGGAGAGAGGTAATGTCTGGGAATTTAATAAATAGCGTTTAGAACTAAGACGTTAATATCGTATTATAACCTGTACCTAATACAGGCCTTAAAAGGACTAACGCAGGTTAAGATAAAACGTATAACAGGACGCTAATAAGTAAAGGGCGTTCTAAAGACAGCTTATTAAGCTAACACTCCTAAACAGGGAGTTTAATGTTACTGTAAGTTATTATTATTATAATACATAAAGGTAAGTCTAAACAGTAAGATATAAATGAATAATTAAATACTAACGTGAGGAACCAAAGTCCCTTACGGTAGTTATAAGCATAACTATGGCTATCTATACTAACTAGTTAAGAGGTACTTTGTACCTTAATCACTATACTCACTCAACGCGAGGAGTAATCATAATGATCAGAATACCTCTAATCACTGTGATCACCGTGCTCTTAGCAAGATCAGAGTAATCACTCAACGACTAGTCGTAGGGGCTTCGGGTCTTCACACCCCTGGCCCAGTGCGCAGTACCGTACGTACCACCTTCCTGCACTGTTCCTTATGCGGGGGATTCGTCGGGCCGCCCCGGCCCAAGTGACGGCCTGCAGGGTCGTCACAGATAAACTTATTAAAGAAAGGGTAAAAGATACTGTTAACGAGACTTTAGAAAGTTATAAAGGCGTTTATTAATCTAATTAACATAACACAGTACTAGTAATACCTGTTACGAGTTTGAAAAGCCGTTTTATACTTATCTTCTTCCTTTCCTTTAACGTAGTTAAATCCTATAGGGAAGTTAAGGCTAAAGAATTAATTTACTTTAATAATCTGCTCTTACATTTCTGTAGTAAGTAACAGTAAGTAGTGATTTTTAATTATATCTTTATTTAACGTTCGGTAGTTAACAATTATATAAACTTTACTATCCCCCTTCCTTAAGACGAACAGCACTAGGTACCTTACTAGGGACTGGGACTTTATAATAAATCCGTTTTTTAAGTTTTTATTAATATACTTCTTTAGGGCTTTAGCTTACTAGTGGTTTAGGTAGTAAAGCTAGAAGTTGCAGAGCTTTAATCTTAGCTTTAGCTTGCTTTTGTGGTTTCATAGTCTGTAATCTAGCAGTTACAGTATCTTTTTTTTAACATAAAGTGAAATTTCTGTACTTTATCAGTATTTTAGATAAGTTAACTTCTTCACTTATTTATAGATTAGCGTTTTACTTTTTTCTACCTTTTAAATTATCATTTAAGTAATATAGTAAGCTCTCTAGCCCTTTAACTGTCTTAATAAATCTAACTTAAACTGTGCTTAATTTTAAAAGTTTAATACGCTTTTAAGTGCTTTATATATCTTTAAAGCAGTTTAGTGCTTTCTTAACCTTACTTAAATATCGATTACAGTTAAGGGACTTTGTTGGGTTTTTACAACCCTAACCCGGCCAGTGTGGTTAGAACAGTGTGGCTGGATCCACGCAGCCGCTCCGCGGCTGCATCCGTGGATCTGCACAGCCAAGAACGCCAGACTCCACTGCCAACCTCGTATTCAGTCAGCCAACCTCGCTTCGCAGAAGCGAGTGTGGCCAATGCACTCCGTGCACTGGCCACCCTCACGGCTATAATAACACGGCTTCCACTCTCAAAGATAGAAATAATTAATCACCTTCAACACACACTGCTTTCCAATGCCTTAACCCCTTTTACATTTCAACAGACTTGCTAAAAGTAAGGTAGCTACTCTTTTAATTAATTATAGGGTTATACTTTTTTAGTTCAAGTAAACTTAGTATTATAGTGTACCTTATTATTAATGTAACGTTAAAGTCCACTTATTATTTATCCTTATCCACTTTAATTAAAAGTAATAAGTAGTGGGTAACTTTGCTGTTATTATACTAGTATGAGCTTCCTTCTCCATTTTAAATGGGAATAACCTTCTTATACTTTTCGTTAAGGAGTTTCCTTTAATTAATTAATGTAAGGTGTATTAAGTTAGAAGCACTCTTATTATTAATTACTACTTTTACTTTAAATAACCTCTTTTTTCTATTTACTAGGTTAATATTAACAGAATAATACTTATACTCCTTTTACATTTAAGTTATAGTAACTATCTGTCTTTAAGGTCTTATCTAACCTAACCTTTAAATACCTCTTCTTCTTTTCAGAGTTTTTATTAACTAACGAATTATTAGTTTACAGCTTTTTTAAAGAGCTAATAGTCTTTTCCTAACTCCTTTTAGAAAAATAGGTAACTTTAGTAAACTTATCGCTTAATCTTTCTTAAGTTTTCGCCTTTTAAAGTCTAATTGACTTTAAACAGGATAATATTTTAAAAGTCCTTGGTAAGCCGATAGTATACTTTATAAGGTTAGATTTTAGTAATATCTTCTTATTCTTAAATCTGTTTATAGTTTACTTATTTCTATTACGCTTTAGCTTTCTCTTTAAGGTAAAAAGAACACGTCGTAACTAAGTAGTTATTAAGTAAACCCCCTTATTAACAAGTAGTAAGGGCTTAATTAACTATAGTAATTTTCTACATATTACTGTTACTAAATCCTTTAATTAGGGTATAGGAAACTTAGTAATGGGCCATTTTCATTTCTACCTTAATGATAGTATAGTCTTACTTTCGTGCGTTATGAAAGTAGTTATAAAGAGCCTTAAGCTTACTATGCTAATTAAAAGTGTAATTATTATATATATAGTCGATTTACAGTAAGTCCTTATAGGTAGGGTAATTGATGTAGACTATAAGTGTTAAGGTTAAGGAGTATAGAATAAGGGGGGTAATGCTTTACTTTATTTCTTTAGTTACTTACTTCTATATACATTACTTCTTTTAAACTTCTTCTTAAAATTTAGGTAACAGTATCCTTACTTATTCTTTTATAAAGTAATCTTTTTTAACTAACCGATATTTAAGTTAATTTATAAAGTAGACTTTATTGTAAAGCTATAAACTAATCTCGACTACTTTATCCTTAAACTTTACAGTAAGGCTTTTAACTTATAGGTCTTCTACTTTATCTATTAGTTCTTAATATCTAGTTTTTAGTTCCTTAACCTTTTATTAATGTGTCTGTTTCTTATTTTCTTACGGGATTATTAGAGTATCGGTCCTAAGCACACTAGCTTTAGTCTAAAGTAGTTACCTAAACTGTCCTTCCTTTAAGGAGGTAAGGGTGCTAATTTATTTAATATGTTTAAAACGCTTAAGGGTCTTAAAGGGTATAAAGGAAAAGAGTTTCCGTTTTTCTAACTTAATCCTCTCAGTTTACTCCCTTTCACTTTTTAATACTTACTTTACCATTTAAGTAACTTAAAGAGCTAATTTCTTAACTTCCTTTACTATTTTAATAAAGTTTAAGTTAAGGTCTTTCTTAGACTTCCTTAGTTTTTAAACTTACAGCGTAAGGTTTTTAAAACCTATAACTGCTATTTAAAACGGTTCTTCTTAAAGTTAGTCTGTAATAACCTACACTTTTAATTATCTTAAGTTTCCACTTTAAAGTTAGTTTATAACGACCTGCACCTTTATAGCTAACTCTTTTAGAACTTTTTTAAGGATTAGATATATTATGTCTTAAAGTTCCTCCTTTTCTTCCTTCTTATCTCCTATATCGTACTTACTTATTTAAGTGCAGTTTTCTTTGTTACTTACTATCTTAATATGAAAGTCTTTAAAGTTAAACCTAATGTACTTTCCTCTGTCTAGGACTAGCTTCTAACCGACATACTTTAATGAAGGGCACTGTTATGTTATATAACCTTTCTTATCGTAATTAAAACATTAGACTTAAGATATATCCTTAAGTGGCTTTTATTACTGTTACTATTATAGCTTATCGCGGTTAGGCTGATTTTAACAGTTCACTATACTAATGTTTATTAGATTAAGGTAAGTGTTATATATAGTACTTTAGTGCTAGTAATTAGCGTAGAAAGGTTTTAGTATGTTTTTTCCGTTAACTATAAGGGGGGTACCTTACTAGTACTAGCTTTTCTTTTCCAACTTATGTTTAAACAGCTGATTATTAATAATAATAACTTTAGTAATGTACTAATTAAAGTTAAACGTATATTAGTTTTTCTTATAAAGCTTATCCTTAATGTTATCCTTTAAACCTTTATAAAAGCAAAAATTTAAAGTAGACTTATCTTAATTAACTTAATGTTAATTACGGTTAAAGGTAGATAAGTAAGTAATTACTGAAGATAGTTATACTAGCTTCTCTAAACGGTCTTTAGTTTACTTCTGCTTATCCCAGACTTTATATATCTTAATGATTTCAGCTTTAAAGTTAATTTATCCTTTATATTTATTAAAGATTTTAACAGTAATAATCCTTTATTCTATAAAGACGGAGTTTAAGTAGTCCTTAACGATTACTGAAAACTAAAGGTTAGGATTACCTTTAAGCTAACTTATGGTATAAAGGACCTTCTAATTTACCGTAATAATTCCTTAAAGTTAAAAGTCGCACTTTATATAGGTAAACTATATAGATAAATCGGTACTTTTATTAATAAGCTTAAGTAATTAGCCTATCTTAAGGTTTCTAAACGTTCGCTATTTAGTTAACGCGTTTTAGATTATTATAATTATAAATACTTTGTAAGTCTGAAAGGCTTTAACAAGCTTTATTTAGAAGAGCTTATCTTTATCCTTAGTTTCTACTCCTTATCCTATAGGGGTAATATCAGGTACTGGAATATCGTTAGAAAGATTATTATCTTCAGTTAACGGGTTATAAAGTGGAAATAGTACTGATATAGTAAGAGGAGGAAAAGGGTGTTTAGGAGTTTAATAAATAGCGTTTAAAACTGTAACGTTAGTATCGTATTATAACCTGCACCCGACACAGGCCTTAAGAGAACTAGTGCGGGTTAAGACAGAACGTATAGCAAGATATTAACAGTTAAGGGGTGTTCCGAAGATAGCTTATTAAGCTAGCACTTTTAGAGAGGGGATTTAATGTTACTGTAAGCCGTTGTCACTATAGTGTATAAAGGTAAATCTGAATAGTAGGACATAAATGAATAATTAAATATTAGCGTGAGGAATTAGAAGTCCCTTACAGCCATTATGGTTACGATAATATTTATCTATATTAACTGACTAAGAGGTACCTTATACTTTACTTAGTCCATTGTGCTTAGTGGTGCACTACACAGTTACAGCTAAGCAGTTAACTAAACGGTGCTTAGTGTTGTCAGTCCTTGTGGACCACCAAGCTCTTTCTTACTGGTTATAAGGGCTTCGGGTCTTTGCACCCCTGGCCCAGTGCACAGGACAGTGCACACCGTCCTCGTGCACTGTTCCTTCAGCGGGGGATCCGTCGGGCCGCCCCGGCCCAGGTGACAGCTTGCAGGGTCGTCACAGCATGTCATGGATCGCAGGCCTACAGGCTACACCTGTAAGTAGTTAGGGCACGGTATTAGGCTGAGATAAACTGGTGGTACGTGACTAGCTATTGGAGCATTTACTCCTCTAAGGCTGGCGCGACCATCGTGAGGAACCTTCTTTCCTCACACTCTAATTTTACCAAATTGGCTACAACTGCTTAAGCTCTTAATGCCTCGTTAACTGTGCTAACCTCGCCACAATTTCGGGAATTACTTATTGTATAAGAGGTATAGGATCTACTGGATTAGAAAGCTTTAGGTAAGTAGTTAGCTTTAGAAATATGATAAAATAGTGGTAGTATAAGGGAGTTTAGTATAAAGACTCGGTACTGTAGCCTGTGCGGCAAGCCTAGTTATAATACATGTATATGTTAGGAGGCTGGAGAATTGTTTAATATATCTATTTTAGTTTAGTTATTATTATTCCCTAGCGTTATGATAGTATAATTATGAATAGTTATAATAGGGTAGTAGAAAGTGGATAACTCGCGTATATAGCTAATTTGCTTATAAAATACGTTAACTTAAGCAGTAGTAAAATGGTATAGTGGACACTAGAGTAGGTAGCACGAAATTAGTGGACGGTGAGAAGATTAATATTAAAGAATTTAGCAAAAAACTATGACGTATTAGTGAGAGACAAAATCAACGAATTGGCAGATTCGCAATGCTATCCTAACAGCCCGGCAGCTTGCATTGCATCGAGATTAAGCCTTAAGCTATTCACATCTCGAGCAGGCAATTCTCGTGGCTAATGAGTTTGACGAATACGTAGAGAAGACACAGGGGCATAGTGATGGGGAATACGTGAGGGTGGAGGGACTCGAGTTGAAATGAGGGTAAACTTTCAATCTTTTTTTTTTTTCAAGGTCGTAATTCTCTGTCACGCTAAGTGCCTCCCGAATAATACTAAACTCAACATTTCACCATTTATTGAGTTGCAAGTGATTATCGTACATAAGACAAAACCTTTATCTCCCTATCTACCCCCTTCACAGCCCCCCCTCTTAATCCTAACCATCAACCCTTTCTGACTTCAAAAAATTGCCGACTCCCCCATCTACAGCCTCCCTCTATCTACCACCTCCATCTTGAAGCTTCTCATCAGATCGAAAACGCACTTATATATGTGCGTAAACGGCGCTAACTTCCCCCTGCACATCCAACTCCCATTCCCAAACCGCGAACTCCACCGTCCTTTCCATCTCGATCCTAATACAGGGGTAACACTCCCGGAGGGGCGGAAGCAGAGAGATCTATATATTATGGCCTGGAAGTGGGGTGTTAGCGGTTGGGGCGAGGGCGAGGAAGAGGGGAGGGGGAGAGCGGGGTAGGAGAAGGGGTAGGAAAGGGCGGATTAAAGAGGAGAGAAAAGGGCGGGACGGAGAATGTAAAAGGAAAGGAGCAGTACCTGAAGGTAGGGAGTTTTCTGGCCTGGTCGTGTGTGATAGGGGCGATAGGAGATACACGGCCGCTGCTAATGGCCGACTTTGCTTCCTCCCTGAACCGGTTGTAGATCTGCGGAGGTGAGAGGATGGACAGGAGGGTGGTGCGGATTGTGGTTCCGCTGGTGTCTAAATATCAAAAGCACCCGCCTAAAACGGTCCGGCCTCTCGGGGCTTCGAATAAATTAGGCCTAGCTACCGGGCCACTCTTGGTATTTCTATTGGTAACAGGTGGATGATTAGGAAGCATTTAACCCAGTAGGGAGACAACCGACCCAAAGTAGTACTAGTACCAGGGGCCCGCGGCGACCCGAAAGTCTTAAATGAATTCCCCGGCGGGCTAACTAAGGTCTCCCGCGCTATGACAAACGTGGATAAGTGCTGGATGACATCGAAACAATTTAACTGTCACCAACATAAGTCAATGAGATGCGAGACCGCAGTTCTGGGACTACAGTCCGTCTGTTGAATCCATGTAGTCTGTTGCTTCGTTGCTTACGCACATGCTTTGTCATATCTCTGTGTGTAAAAACTATAACTTGACAGCATCCAATCGCGGTACTAGCTAAGGGGCCAACAGCACCGGGGTTCTGGCTTTCCTTAATTTTGTCTTTAAGTTCCTATAGAAGCATCGCACAAGCCGAGGCACTACACTGAACTAAGCGCTTGAGAAAGGGGCTGTGGTTGCAACGAAAACTCCGCGCAGCTGTAACTTCAACTCGTACGCATAACATAAATATGCCTCGTAGTTGACACGATGGAGCTCGTCTTGGTGATAACGGGAGTTTGATTAGTCAAGACTATTCATAAGGTGTAAAAAGAACGGATCTGGCACCTTGCTAGGGAGGGCTGGGCAACAGGAGTTAGATTCTGGTGGGTCTCCTCATGCTCGAGGCATCCTGTCCTCGATCCTGTCTGCTCTGGGGTAGCTGTTTAAACTTCCTTTCCAGCTTATAAATACTTTTCCATTAGGAACTTGTTGTTTTGTTTCTTAAAGCTCGGCGTCGGCGTGGTGTCGTATTGACTCGCGGGGTCGAGGGAAAAGGGTGGTAGCATGTCCTCGATCGGGCATTTCAGTCGACTGTGGGAACCAGCGTGCTTGTTCAGATCGGACAGGCTGGGAAACTGTTCGTTGCAGTTTGGGCACGCTGGCTGATCCACAGTCGCTGAATCGATCGGTTGTTGGCAATGTAGTTGGGGCTTGAGAAGATCGGAAGGTAGTGGGTGGTGACTGATATCGATGCGCCCTCGAAGATCGTTTTAGTGGAAGGTAAATGGAATAGCGCTGTCTAGAAGGCATACTGTCAGTAAATTACGCATCGTTGCATTTAGCGGTTGTTGCTCCAGCATTTGACTCAGCTGCGAGGCACCATCTTAGATAGGAGCGAGGAAGCCACACCCCAACAGCATTGCCCAGTTATACCCAAACTCACGCAAGTACGAACCGCCAAGAAAATAGGGGAACATACCTATTGCTAGCTGTAAATGTTTTGTGGAAGTCTTTGCGGCATTGCTCGCAAAAGTACTCATCGGGACTTGACTCCTCGGTCTTGATTCCGACACACGCTCCATGTTGCCAGACCTTGCAGAGGTCGCACTGCACAAAGAACCCCGCTGCATCATCGGTGAGATCGGTCGCAAATATGGGATCGAGGGCTGTCGAGTCTTTCAACCTATGCTTCGAGTCCTCGTCAATTGGCGGGGGTCCAGGGTAGTCTTCGTAGCCGCAAATGCAGCGAACGGCTTCATCCTCGTCGCCGTTCCCCATTTCGATTGTCCCGGTTCGAGTCGCTGGCCTTTCGCGATCCTCGACCTGGCTTCGTGTATGACGGTGACTCCCGAAGGTGTCCTCGGCTGTGATTGTATCTTCTGGTGGGTCATAGACGAAGTCGTCGACTGACAAAAACTTCAAATCCGGGGAATTGAGTCTCTGGCGCTTCGACCCAAATCCCCGATCGTCGCCATCAGAACCACGATCAAGTGACCGCTTGAAGCAAAATCGCGGATTACCGTCCCTGAGCGCGCAAAGTCGCTGCGATTGAACCATCCGATCGTCCGAGCAGTCCTGCGATATTGTGTATTTCGGCGGCGCGTGCTGCGACTCTGAGGCCAAGAATCGAGATTTTCCGAGTCCTGCATGGAGGAGAGACCGGGAGTGTGCCGTCGCTTGACTATTCGGCTCAGTGCCTACTCCTCCAATTCCCTGGTTCCCAAGAGGGAAGATCCCAGGAAACAGGGCAGGCGGCCTGCCGACCATGCCAAGATGCAAACGACAAGAAAATGAGATGGCGTGACGAAATCGCGGCGACTTACTGGTTACTGCGCGACCGGATGTTGTGTTGAGACGGGTTGAGTGACGACTTTGGGCAGTTGCGGTTGAGAACTCTGACGGCGCCAACTTAGCTTTGAGGTGACAGTAGCGCAAGAACTTCGGCATCCTAGGGCCAATCATCGGTTGTTCCACCCCGAGCCACGCAATGTGTCCATTGCCCGACTTTCCTGCCTGCATGCACTGCCACACCTGCGTGGGCGGCCTGCCATGGACACTCTAAGACTTGCCCGGGACCTATCAAGAGCCACCAATCAAAAAATCGCAAGATGTTCGAGACCAAAAAGTCATGCTAAATATATTTTATCAGCGAACGGACAATTTTCCACCACACCACCCTCTTTACCTTTCGCAAAGTTTTCCTCCACTACATAATATGGCACCGCCTTTAAAGGAAGCGCAATTGAACTTCGCTCTTAATAGCTGTGACAAACCTGCAGGCCGCTAGTTGGCCCGGTACGGTCCGAGGGATTCCCCGCACCAGGCACTGAGTCAGGGACAGTGTCGCACTGTCCGGGGCACTGTGCTGACCAGTCAGAGAGTGCTCTGTCTTGGCAACACTGCTCTGTCACAGAGCAGACCAAACACCACAGAGCACCGCTCTGTGATCTGTAAGCCCGGCACGACAGAGCAACAGAGCAAGGTACGAGGTAATTCTTAGACAGCTAGTATAGATAGTCATCATTATAACTATAATAGCTGTGAGGGACTCCTAGTTCCTCACGCTAGTATTATAATATTCATTTATATCTTACTGTTCAGACTTACCTCTGTGCACTATAGTAATAACGACCTACAGTGACATTGTACCCCCGTCTAGGAGTATTAGCTTAATAAGCCGTCTTCAGAATGCCCCCAGTCTTTAGCGTCCTGCCATACGTGTTAGAAGCACTGTACTTTAGATTCTGTGGAATTGAAGGGGTTGCAACTGCGTGATTGTATTGCTTGTTCAGCTCTCTGGCTCAGCCAGAGAGCCTTCCTTATAGCTGTGAGTAGTGGCAAGCCGTGTGTCAAAGCCATGCGGTTACAATTGCGCGTCTGTAGCAATGGTTACAAATCTATTTGCTAAATTTCAAGAACCCACAAGGCTGTAGTATAGCAGCTGTGGCTCAGAAGAAGAAGTGCGTACTGGTCCAAGCCGTATTACAGTACCGTAGGCACTATAGGAAGCAAATAAAAGCTTAAATTACAGGGCAGTGCCACTGTAAATAAGGGTATCATAGCGAATATTAACGCTAGAAACAAGAGGATCTGGAAGGCAGTGCCTTATGTAATGACTGGAAAAGAGTAGAGTTGCTTACTTAACTAGAATTACATACAGGAGAGGAGAGGGCCCGTTATAGGCTGTGGGAGGCTCTGGAAGAATTCCAGAGCCTTCTGTAAAGTGGAAATAACTAATACAATAATGGAATAGTATTATTTTGAACCATTCTACGTAGTTCTGTTAACGTAGTGGCTGACGTGGCCACCGTGACGTTCTAGTTAATTCTATGGGGCAGTAGCCCCACTGGATTCAGGGGGTTCCACCCCCTTGAATTCCAGAAGGATCGGAGTGCTCTAAGGGCCCCAAGGGGCCCTGGAGTGGGTTGGAATCTTCTGGAACCCCAGAGAGTTCCAGAAGATTCGGCTGGTGGTTTCAGGGTACGTAACTATACTATAGGGTACCCAGTACAGGGTACTCAGTGGCTAGAAAATTAATAATAATTAAATGCGTATTAATATAATGTCAAACCTAGCGTTTTCCAATAAGGTAAAAGTCTCCTTGTATAATAGATATTCTAATAGCTAGCTCGCAAATCGTTATATATAAAGGGGAGTTGTTAGGGTCGTTCTGAAAAAGAATCCACTTAGCCAAAAGGTCCTCTTAAAGCATAAAAAGCTTCCAGTAATATTATTATACCGCTACGTGTGGAAAGCGGCTAACTAATAGGTTTAAAAGAGTAGTATACGGAATAAAGTACCGTCGTGCAGCCTTTTAAATTAATAGACCTGCTTTAACAACTGCGCAGGCCGTATATATATTAAATACAGTCCACCGCATCTCCAATAGGTGTCCCTACTATGCAGAGAGAATGGAAAAGTTGGCATTCGAAATGGAGGAGAAGTAAAGGTTTATTAGAAGGGGTCAAATAGAGGTGAGATTGTACACATTAGTTGAAAACAAAAGTGGTTAAAAAGTGGGCTCTTAAATTTAAGGAAGGTATAAGTATAAGTAAAATCACCTATTAAAAGTGATGCTACACTTTAAAAAACACATTATAAATAGCTAAATCTTATCCATTTCACTAGTTTAAATACAGCTATAAGTCAGCATTTAATCTAAATTTTTTATTATAAGAAGTTGTTTAAACTTCACAAATCCAAAAATTTTATTAAATTGGCTAAATAATTAAAAATATAGTAAAAAGATAAGTTTAGCTTTACTTTAAAAACATGAAAATCTCCATACAATTTCTTTTTTCTCTTATATAAATCTTTTTTCAATATCGCTACACCAGTTTAGAATTTTCTATAAGTTTTAAATAAAATATTAAAACTTAAAGGATTCCAATTTACTAAAGAAATTATAATTATTTGTCTTACACCGTAGGAGCTGAAAGCTCCGCCCGTGAGGGCAAGCGGTCCCTCTACTGCTAACTATCTACTGTCAGGGCGTAGTCGGGGCGTTTCCACCCCACCCACTCTTCTATTTTATCCTACTGAAATACATGTGGTTTGGTCTTAACTACTAAACGCAGTAACAGGTTATAAGGTTAGTGCCTTATACTAACATATGTTACAAGTAAGATAGGGGCGTGAGCGGGTCATTCTCGGTTCTACTACGCTTACACCCCTTAGCTGTAATGGCTTAAAGGTCCTACATTACCTCCTTTTTCGTCCAGGGTAGAAAGGAAGACCCCTTTAGCCTAAGGCAGCTCCCTAGGGTTTGACCGGAACTAAAGCGTTAATAGCTTAAAGGTAACTTTATAATATCTCCCCCTCTTAGTCCGGTCTTCTTCACACCACTCTAATTATCACTAGTTTGTAATTCTTTATTTATTATAACTTTTAATTTTACACTTTACTAACTTACTTCCTTCAGGCCGTTATCACTTCATTCCTTCCGTTTAAAGTTACCAGTATAGCCAGCTAACCTTTATATACCTCCTTTAATAACCTTATAGCTTCTATCTAACCTTTTTATTAAGGTTAACTAGCCTTCACAGTTCTTACAGCTCTACTCTCTAACCTTTATAAATTCTTCCTTCCTTTCCAGCCTTCCTTTAAAACTTTTCTTTCTTTAATTACTAACTTCCTCCTCCTAAGCTTTAAACCTTACACGCCTTATAATTACCTTTTTATACCCTTACTCACTCACTTTTATTATTATTATATTTATCTTAAGCCCTTATAAGTGTAACTCTAGCAGCTTTAATTATAACCCTTTTACCACCATTACCTGTAACTACCTTATTAACACCCTATTAATTATCCACGTTATCCCCTCTTTATCATATCATTAACGTATTACTAATAATAACGTTAATAAGTTACCTTACCTGGCCTGTATTAACTTATTAAATAACTGTACCTATCTAGATTCCCCCTTAAACTATTATAAATGCTATCCTATTTAAAGTAAGTGACTGTTTTTACTATTTATAAAGCGTTTACTAACTAATTACAAACTTAGCTTATTATTAAAAGTGTAGTGATAGTTATAGTAATTATTTTTATATAGTAAGTTCTTATATCGCTTACACTCCGTTTACTATCTGCTAAACTGTCTAAGGTCTAAGCTTTACCCACACCTTAAAGTGTTATGTTACTATTATAATAATCTATACGTTTTATAAGCTAACTGCCGCTCTAGCTTACTAAGATATAAGTAATTTCTTCTATTAAGTTATATACAGGTTATTAACAGTGTAATAGCTAATTAATTAATTCGATACAGTCTGGTAGGTCTAGCTATCTCTCCACCCTAATGTCAGGATAGCCAAATAATAGGCTATTAAGCGTTTAAGCCGTAATTAAAGCGTCCCTCCTACTCCCTTTAATTTAGGTTTATCTGTTATAATTTATAACAGTCTTAATAGCAGTCCCGTAACACCGGCTCAGGCTACTTAAGTACCTTTACCTACTACTCTTACAGGTAGCTTACAGGTTAATATCACTTTACCTACTTAGGCCTAATGTCTTAAAACGCGTTTAAACTTTATTTAACGTTGTTTAATTATACTTAGCAGTCTTACTAATCTAAAGGGCCAGATTACTTAATAGTAGGCCAGTTAAGATGTAAATACACGTTAATTACGGTCTGTCTGCAGTTTATTTACTATTAACTGTTATTATAAGTTATTATTAATAACACCCAGGACTGGAACTATCCTCCTCCTAACAGTCTTTAAGTTAATAGTGGTAACTGCGTTTAGTTAGTGTATAATAATATAAGGGTTATTTACAATGTATTTACAGTACGTTTACAGTGTATTTACAGTTTAAGTCTTTAATTTTATAATTATCCCTTAATATTATTTACTATCTTATCTTCCAGGTTAGGTCTTTACTATACTATTTTAAAATCTAAGTTAATATCTTAACATCTTCTTCTTTTTTATACCCTGTATGTTATTAAGGTTAGTGCGGTTTAGTAGCAGTCTGCCTAAACCTCTCCTGTTATTATTAAGTATTTTAACTAGGCTGTATTCTTCCAGCCTTTTAGTTTTTATAATCCAGTTAGTGATAATCGTTACGTTTATTAAGTGTAATAACCTTACTCTTAAGTCTTACTAGTTATAAAGTTAAATATTATATAAGCTGCTTTTATTATACTTTAGGCACCTTAAAATTATATATACCACTATTTCCAGGGTAATATTACACTGGTATTAGGGTGACATTACTTTAGGGATCTTTCTTTAATAAAGGAAAGCGTTTAAGTTAATCTTCTTTATTTTAACTTACGTAAGGATAAAGCTTTAAGCTTTTATAAGTTTTTAATAAAGTTAAAGTGGTATTTTACTCTTATTAAGGTTATATATGTCCGTTACAGTAGTGATGTAACTGCAGTATATAAACACCTTATACCTCTTTTTTCATCGTCTTTCCTTCCAGTTATAAAGGGTAAAGATATTAAGGTTACAGTCTATCCACTTCTCTTAATCTAAATTTTCCGCTTTTTTTAATATAAGCCTTAACTAATCTTTTACCTATATGGTTTTCGTTAGACCACTATTTATTAAAAGGGCATATACTGTTACACCTTATCTTTATTTCACCTATTTAGCTATCTTCTTATTAATGTTACGTAAAAGCTTTATAATCCCTATACGTTTAAGTCGCTACTTAACTTTTACTATTTATCAATTTAGGTAAATATTAAATAGTAAGACCTAAACTTCTAACTTTAGGTTCCTTATTAAAGTTACCTTATACGCTTTAAATACGATTTACAGGTATTATATTTAAGTGGTTTTTAGCTTTTTAACTATCCCTTTTACCAGTCCTCTTAACTTTATTAACGTGTATTATATATTCGCTCTGTAAGCGAGGATACTTCTAATAACTTTAATGTAAATTTTTTAAGTGTGGACGGCCTATACTTCTTATGTTTTCCCTGTAAATCGGGTTAATATAAGGGTTTAGGTTTCCATTTTTCTAATAATCTTTTTTTAATAAGCTTTCCAGTTAAGCTTTTTATTAAGCCAGACTCTTAAAAACCTAACTAACTCCATTAACGTTAGTTTTAAATAGTCTTCTCCTAGAATCTTTACTCTTTCAGTTTATAAACACCTCGCTTATAAGAAGTGAATAAACTTACTCTTTTTTAAGTTAAACGTTATCCCCTTTTCCTTTACCTATTCCTTATAGATCTTATATACAGCTTTAAAGATCTTACAGCATATTAATATGTTATATATAAAGGCTTAAAGGTTTATATCGTTTATAAAACCTAATGTAATTAGGCCTTTAATATGTTTTAACTTTTCGTACAGTATGTTAATAAAAAGGATAAAGAGGATTACTAATAAGGGGGATCCCTGGGGGATCCTTTAGGTGATATCTTATAATGCTAATAACCTGTTATTAAATAGTAACTAGGCTATTCTCCTATATATATAGCTAATTAGTTAAAAGATAAGCTTTCTTTTAAACCTTAAGTCTCTTAATATAGTAAATAACCAGTTTTAATCCATTTTATTAAATACTTTAGTGATATCTAGCTGTAATAATAAAGTGTAGGCTTTACACGACTATACTGTGTAAATGCTGTTAACGATAGTTTAGATAACCATATCTGTTGCTTTTTTCTTTCTAAATCTAAACTGGAGATCGGGGAGTACACGGGCCGTTTCTGCTGCAGTAAAGATCCTCTCTGTTAAAATAGCTTTAATAATCTTCCCTATTACGTCTAATAAGGTTATAAGGCAGTATACTCTAGCGTGTTTCTTATTATTAATTAATTTCCCTAGTTTTAACAGTATTATAACGTATATAGTATACTAGCGCTCTAGGTAATAGTTAAGGTTAAAACTTACTTATATAATCTTTATTAAAATAGCTAACAGTTTTTTATCCTTATTATAAGTTTTTAAAAGGTTGTTAAAGATCCTATCTAGTCCTAACGCTTTTAAGGTGCCTACTCTTTAAATAACCTTTTTCACGTCTAAATCCTTCACCTTTTAATCTATTAGTATAGTCTTTAAGAAGAAGCCTGCTTTTTAGTTAAGGTCTTTAAGTTTTAAAAGGTCCGCTTCTAGTGTGGGGAAGAAGCGTTTACTAAGTTCTCTTATCTTTTTAGTGTAAGTAATGGTTATTTAAGGTCTGTTAAGTGTAGTGTCTTTTATAACTTATAATGTTAGAATAGCTAGTGGTTTAGGGGGTTAGTAACTATATAATTTAACTTAACGTTTAATATTCTACATTTCTTTTAAGTCCTTATTAGTTACTATTTTATTAAGGGAGCCTTATTAACACCTTATTTACACCTTACTAATCACTTTATCTTTATACCTCTTAGCCTTCCTTAACTCCTTCTTTACAGTGTAAAAACGTTACGTTCTCCATATCCTTTCCGCTCTCCTTACGTCTTTTATAACTTTTTTTGTTTCGTCGTCCTATTATAACGCTGTAATCCCTATATTTGGTTTCCTTCTAGGTACTGTGGCGTCTGTGATATGTAAGAGCTCCTCTAATAATACTCTGGAAGCTTCTTCCAGTTTATAGATGTTATTTATATTAGCTAATATTATAAGGTGTTTTACCATTACCGTAGTTATTACAGTGTTTATCATTTTATAGCTGTAACTTTCCTCTCCTTTTTTTTATTTTACTAGTATATTATTAATCTTAACTGCTTACAGTATATAGTCCAACCCAACTATACTTTTTACACCCAGGTAATTAACACCCAGTATACAGGACACCTATATATGGTCTATTATGCTGTCTCTTTCTCTGTTTTTACGTCTAAGTTGTGTTAGTTCCCTAAAAGGGGTCCTTAGCGTTAGGTCCTAGTCTTCCGCTAACCTTACTAATGGCTTAGCCTTGGGGCTCCTACGTCCCTCTTTATCCTATACTGGGTTATATACGTTAAAGTCGCCTATTATAACTACTCTCCCTTAGGGTGTTTTTACCCTGATTTCGGTTAGGGGGATGACCCAGTTATCTAGTTTTTTACTTAGTATATAAATTAAGTAAACTGTAATAGCTTCCTCTTTATAGCTAAACGTTACTAACACCCAGTTTAAGCCAGAGTTTATAATCCACGTTATATTAGTAAGCCGTTTACTAACGTATAGCACTACCCTCCCGCTGTGGTAAATTATGTTAAATTTCCCTCCTCTTTTACATCTTAAAGTGCTGGTAAACTAGCTTTAAGGTGGTTTTTATATCGTTATTAGGTCGTAGTCGCTCTGTGTTTCCAGCACTTTATTAAATCTTACGTCTTTATTATTAATATTCCAGTACAGTACTTTTAACTTTATTAACTGTTTTATAAGGGGCTGCCTGTGAGTGGTGATGTAGCTGGTTATGGGGGTTGTTAGACTCTATCGATAGTCACTGTTAGTCCTATTAGGGCTCCTGTGGGCCGCTGTCTGGGTGGGGTCGGTATGGTCTCCGGGGCGCCGCTGGGGCTCGGTAGCTTCGTGTATTACGTGATGCTGTTGCCGTTGAGTATTCCTGCTTTCTTCAGGAGACTGGGTCTCCCTGCCTTAGCCTGTAGGATTTATCTTCTCTTGTTGGCCACCTGGTTTCCGTATCCCCGCGTGACTGTGAACTGGTCGGCTGCGGTGCGCTTGCGCTCGGTGATAGGGGTGAGGTTCGGGTTCTGCTCGTTCCTTTCCCTATGCGGTTTTTCGTACGTTATGGCTCTGTCGAGGAAAATCGCTCTGGCGCGCTCGCGGTGCTAAAGAAATTATAAAGTTATATAGTAAATTATTTTAGGCTATTTTTAGAATATGGGGCGTGCTAAAATTTAAGCGAGCCGAAAAGGGCAGTTTTGGTGCAAATTGCAAATGTTGCATCACTTTTGGGAGGTAGGTTTACCTTCGGCTCAGATTTTCCAGCTCCAACCGTCCAGCCTTCAAGTCCCCACGCACGGACCTGAAGGGCAACAGTCCCAAAGTTTTCTTCGACGGCATGGGACCGCATCTCGTACCGTCGCGCCCAAGGAACTTCGACTGTCACCAATTGAACCTCGTCGACGGCGATACTATCACTTTCAATGTCAACAGAAAACCACGGCTCCGCTAAGGGCCGAATCCAGCGCATGCTGCAGACCATTTGCGGCAGAAGGGGCTCGCGACGCAACAACACCCAGGGCGATGACCTCAACTCTAAGAAACCAAAACAACAACCCACAACCAGCATCCCACTTCTCTCGTTCCTGCCCACGCAACAGGACCGGCGGCCACTTACCCCACCATCAATTTCATCACAACCTCAGCCCGAACACTTGGCCGCCCTCGGCACCCTCGCCCGTCTACCGCCCGAGCTGCGCCGACGTATTCTTCTGTATTCATTTGGCAACCGCACTCTCCACCTGGACCTGCGCCTCACGCATGCGCATCTAGCCGGCACCCAACCCAGCCTAGGCGCCGTCTATGCCCACGATGGCATGAGCGCGCCGCTTGCGCGCTCGCCAGACGAGGACTTACCCCGCGAATGGCGCTGGTGGAGCAGCGAGTGCCACCGGTCGTACCCCGCCCCCCCCGGCTCATGTCCCGCAGGGGAATACGGGTATTTCTTTCCGCACCGTGACGCGTGCATCCGCGGGCGCGCGAGTTTTTGTCAGCGGTGGAATTCCCTGCCCGTGGCTGAAGGGGGTAGTAGGTGTTGTTGTATCGGAGCGATGGGCTGGCTGCGTGCGTGTCGGCTGGCGTACGTGGAAGGGATTGACGTGCTGTATGCGACCAACACATTTTTCATCGAGAGCCCCGACTTGCTGAGCGCGCTGCTCAACCCGCCTTCTTTGGGTCCGGAGCCGTGTTTCGGTACGGGTTCGGGGATCGTCGAGAGGGGATATCTGATCCGTCCGGAATCTCTGGCGAGGATTACCGCGCTCGAGTTGCGCTGGGAGGTGTTACTGTTTGGGCGCATGGGCGAAGCCGGCTGGGACTACGAGCCGCGGCAGCATGAGGTTCAGCATGACAGGAGGACGCTCGCGGCGCATCTTAGCGGGTTAGCGCTGGGGACACCGTTTACGGGTCTGATGAGCTTGGTACTTTCGTTTACCGATCATTTATATCATGATCAGCAGGTACGGCCCGACGGGGCCAGGGACGAGATTGAGCGCGTGCTGCTGCGGCCGATCGCTGAGGCGGCGGCGTGTGTTCGGCCTAACAAGGCGGTAAGGGAGAATTATGTCGTGGTGGAGCTGCCGCAGAATGTGTTTCGGGACCTGATGGGCGATATGGGTGCCCAGGGCCTTGGGCTGGAGAGGGAGGAGAGGGGACAGGGATGGAGTGATGAAAAAGGGGTTTGGTTGAAGTATCCGATTTCTTCCACGGGAGGAAAAGAGGAGTTTTTTTATATCAAGGAAGGCATGGAGAGCAAGCTTGTCTGGGAGCCGGATCTAGTTGTCCACTTCTAAGCTCAATATACGGTTGATGAGCACTTGGTGATCACCTGCGTGTTTGAAGTTCAAGAGTCAGGAAATTATATTCAAATTCTTTGCACAAGTGTAATCGGAAATCCCGCATCCACCCCTGTCCAAAAAACATGTAATGTGCCCCTAAATCCCAACATATATATAGACATTCGCCCAAAGTCACACGCACTCACCCCCGTGGTTAACCGCAGGGTTCCACGTGTAAAAGTCACGAAGCGCAACACCCGTCGTCCCTCTGCACGAAGTAGAATTTCTTGCCCCCGGCCACGATGCCATCCTGGGCCGGCTAGGGTGTGGTATTCACAGGGGAGCAGAGCTTATACTCGTGCTTGACGGCCTGCTGGTACCACTTGAGGGAGGAGATGAGGTAATCCCCCCCGAAGAAGTAGTAGAGCTTGCACCACCCCCACCACCACTACCAGCCAGCCTCACGCAGACATAATAATCTGGCGTCAGAGTACAGCTACTCCCCAGCGCCGGATTCAACGTGAGGAAATCTATCATCGGCAGACCCAAGTGATCGGTAATCGACGCACACGTATCCGTCCGCGAGACGAGCCAGAAGTCCTGACAATTAGAAGCAATCCCCGGTTGTATAGGGCGTGATATCCCCGTGGCCTGCTGCGTCGTTGGAACGGGGCTGCTTCGGGTAGTCGGCATGCCCGGGATGCCGACGCAGTACCACGTATTCTTCGTTATCCCCCCGCAGGAGGTGCCCACAGACGGGTTCCAGGAAATAAAATCGGCTTGTGAGAACGTGCCAAAGATGCTGGCTATGAACGCGCACCTGTCAGAGCCCGTTGAATAGTACCACGCTTTGCAAGATGAGGTTGTACCCATGGGAACGAGCGAGGGTGTGGTGGTTACCGTTGGCGGCATGGGCAACGCGTTCCAGTCGCAGGCCATGGTGCAATACCAATATCCCGCTAGGAGGCCGTTGCAGTTGCCATTCAGAAAAGGGAGCCAGGCGAAGAATTGTTGTTGCGTGACAAAGGTGTAGGTCGCGAGGATGGTACGGCATGTGTCCCCGCTCTTGGCTTGGACGTAGGTGTTGCAGTTGGTGGGCAGGGCACCCGGAGTTAGTGTGGGCTTCCACACGATCGACTCGGGGGGGTCGGGGCCGGCGTGAAGGAGAAGTAGGGCGGGATGGAGACCGTGGCGTTGCCGGTTACGTAGGGGAGGTATAGTTGTGTTTGCGGCTGGATGTACACGCATACCCAGTAGACGTACAGTCCAGAACAGTCGGAGCCTATGGCGGGATTCCAGGCCAGGAAGTCGTTGGCTGACATCCAGGTCGCGTACCTGGCCACAATGTTCTCACATGTGTCTCCTGGGCTCACGTAGTGCCACTTATTGCCGTAACTCGGCCATCCGGCCTGCGTCTTAGTCGGTGGCCACTCGCTGCCCGGTGTTGGCACCGTAATGGCCTAATTGGTGGCCGGGTAGCGGGTCGAATCAGGTGTGCTGATGTTTGGCCAAGAAGTGATGGAGAATGTACTGTTGACGAAGGTGCTGGTGGTGCTTGTCGAGCTCACCAGCGGCCCGAGACTGACGCAGTAGGCCTGTCCAAGCCAAAAATTCGTCACACAGTCGTTTGACACGGCCGGATTCCACGCGATGAACTGAGCAGTGTGTTTAAAGTTCTTAAATGCCTTTTATTATCGTAATGTTTACATAAATAATGTTCTTACGCTAGTAAACTGTAACGACCTTAGGCTGTCACGCTCGGCTAGCACAGCCCGACCGATCCCCCACACTTAGGGACAGTGCGCGGAACAGTGCGACACTGTACCTGCACTGTAGCCTCCGTGCCAAGGAGTGGCTCTATTAACAGAGGCTTAAGAGAAGGTAAAGGCTAAGGGCTTCTGTTAAGAAAACCTGTGTAGTTAACAGAGGCTTAGCACACAGAGGCCAGTATAAAGTACTTCTTAGATAGTTAGTATAAATAGTTATTATTATAATTATAATAACCGTAAGGGACTTTAGTTCCTCATACTAATATTCTACTGTTTATTTATATCCTACTGTTTAGACTTACCTCTATGCATTATAATGAGACTGTGGCGCTCCATCTGTAAGTTTACCAATTCATTCTCTTCCTAGCAGTGTTGCTAACAGCTGTCCCTCTTCAGACAAGTGAAGCAAGTGCAGTGCGAACAAGTCTCCATAGTGGACGCAGACATGTTGATCATACGATCCCAAGAAGACAAGTTTCGGCTCGTAATCTTGAGTCGGAACAGATGCACTATTCTGAGCCAAGAATGTGAGTTGCAGGGTTCCCGAGCTCCCACGGGGATATTGATCACTAACTCGACAAGTGTCCGACACATTCTTTGCAGAGCCCGCTGTTGTTGACAGAGCCTCGTCAAAATTTGGATCGCCGACTTGGCTTGTGCAACTCGAGGGTCAAGGTGAGCGAAAGGTGTATCACTGTCCGAAGGGGTTCAAGTTTTTCAGCTTTCACAGTATCTACGGTAAGTTTAATTCTCAATTGTTCAAACACTGCCAGATTACGCACACCTGACTAACCCGTACCATTAACTGAAAGGCTGTTCGAACTGGGACAAACAACTGTCTCCCAGAAACCAACAACTCTTCCGATCAGGGATCGTAGCCATGGCGGGCAGTGATATCATCAAATTCAGGGAGGGTGGGACACGACAGCGATACAACGCCCATAAAGCATGTTGGAGTCTAATGTCATAAGTGCCACGCCGAGCGGGGACATCCAGAGGTTGACATCGTCGGATCCGTTGTTCACATTGACGAGGGTGGCGTGGCCGATGTTGCGGGGGAAGTCCCAGATGTAGGAGAACTTGCAGGTGAGGGTGGTGATGGGGCCGGGTTTGAGTTGTTTGTTGAGGGTTAGGGTGAAGGTCTCGGAGGCGAGGCCGACGTGCTGGAGGGTTGTGGGGAGGGGGGCCATTGTGGTGGGTGCGGTGTGGTGTGGTTGTGGTATGGTTAGGTGGAGATGGAGGAAAGGGTGAAAGAAGGAGTGGTTTGGATTTGTTGTGAGGGCGTCTCAATGATACTTATATGTTTTCGGGCTCTGTCAGAGTTCTGTGAATTTGAGTCCAGAGCTTTAAGCAGATGCGGAAGTTAGGTATCAGAGCCCCTAGCTTCCAGAATCGTTCGACTGCATCTTCTTCAACCAATGTTCTGGCTGGCTGCCCGCTCAAGCCGTGTCTTCCCTCCAACTGCCCGCAACTCGGGGGCTAAGCAGGGATCGAAGTAACAGAGGTTCCAACTGGACAGCATCCTGTCGGCGACAAAGACGGTCGCATTGGTGTATCGACAGCTGTGCGCTAATTGGACATTCCACGCCCTAGACTGCTGCTCAGCCAGCCTCTTTCCGACCTACTGTACAGTTATACGAGTTTGCGTTAATGCCAAGTCTACCGCCATAAAGAGTGCGACCTTCATCAGTTCGGTTAGTTCGCTTTCTCACGTTGGCTGTTCGAACTGGGACGGATTGCGGTCTCCCAGAAAACAACAACTCTTGCGATCAGGGGCTTCCGGTTGATCGCAACCCCTGAATTGCCACATCGGGTTAGATGCACAACCCCTGTTCTAACAACCCGAGTGCCAAGAAGCGGCTTGGACAAGAACAGGCAACCACTGCGGGGAGCTGGGTCATCACGAAAACATTGTCTTGCACCTTTGTCCCATTTTCTCACAATCCGAATCACTCCCATCCGCCACCAACTTCCCATGATGGCGCACGCAAGCCCAGACAGAAAGCGGCAGCGTGTTGATGCGCTAGATACCAGCAATGACAACGGCGAAACAGGCCCAAATCTGCCAGGTGCCCTGTTTTTGGCCCCGACCGCTCGGTGGTGCTCAGTCGCACACCCGGACGCCGATGCAGGCCACCGATCAGGAGTAAGTTGGGACGCGGAGAAGATCAAATGCTTCCTCTCAGAGGAACAACGGAACGAAGCCGCCTTGGTTCAGTCGCTCACTGACGGCACGGACCTTACCTTTGCCTCGAAACTCCACCCGCTCATTTTCGATGTCGATTCCGGGCCAGAGTCGGTTGCCCTTCGATCACTGCCGTTCCTCCGGAGGCTTGTGTCGAATTCCGACGGGGCTTTGGACGAGTACAGGGGTTGGAGCATGGACAAGAAACGCATTGTCGCCTTAGGGGTTCGGGATCTCTATCTGGCGAACACCTCGGGGCTTCTCAACGAGGATGAAAACGGTCTCTTGGCCAAATTTGTTGATATCATCGAGGAGCCTTTGGCCGGTGAGTCCGTTGTGGTGGAGGGCATGGAAGTCAGCTTTTATCCCTCGGCCAGTTTCAAGACGGTCAAATTTATCGAAGATCTGGACTCGAAACTGGACCCAAAATGGGGACCGTACTTTGCTCAGATGTCTGAAATCCCCCGACTGTTTACCGTCTTCGTTAACCCGGCCGAGCTTTCGTTCCACAACTTCGAAAACATCGTGCCTCTGGACCGGTGGATGGAAACGAAGCTCCCTTCCGTGTCCATGGAATCTGGCGCGCCGCTCGAACTCACCGACATCCAGGACGTCCACCCCGGACAGCACATCTGGACAACGAAGCTACGCGGAGCCAGCTCCCAACTCCTAAAAGAACTCCCTCGCCTCAGCCTCTTCGTCGCCCCCCTCAACAAATCCACCCGCGGCGGCGAGCGATTCATCTTCCACTCCACCATCCTCTCCACGGCTCTCACCGCGGCAATCTCCTCCAGCACCCTCCTCCCACACCTAGCAGACAGCGACCCCACCGCTTCAGACTTTGCCTTCGTCAACTACGTCTTCCGCTGCAACCGCTTCGCCCCCGGAGACGCCAAGTTCACCACGCACCGCGACACGCCGTACTATGACGGCGCAAGATCGCAAGTCAGCAAGTACACGCTTCTGATCTACCTCAGCTCCGGCAAGAACCCCGACGGCGTCCTCGAAGTCAACGGCACGACACTGACGGACATCGAAGAGTTCGCTTGCGTCATCTTCGACCAGCGCCATGAGCATGAGGGACGGCCGTTCGTTGACACCGACAAGGTCTTTCTGCGGACGGAGCTGGTCTTCAACGACAAGGGACTCGCGAAGAATCCGAAGATTGCGTCGCTGTTTAGTGAGGCGTGCTACATGACGGGGCAGAGTGTTCTCGATGAGAGCCTCGCTTCATATACGCACGAGTGCTTCGAGCGGGCGAACTCGCTTCACTGGGCGGTGGAGAGGGAGGCGGCCGAGCCGCCAGTGTATTTGTATAAGCAGTACCAGGGGGTTAAGTTCTTGACGAATGGGCATGATTACTGGTTTGTGAAGGGGGGAGATAGGGGGCCTGATGTGGCTGACTGTGCTGTTGTTGCGGTGCTGGACTACCTCAACTGTAAGGTTAGTGACCAGGGGCCATTTCGCGCTTTGTGTCGGAGCACGACGATCCGAGAGGATATTGCGAATACTGAGGATGCATTTCGACTGATGTCCTCTCGGGAAACTACACCCAACCAGCAGGGGGAAACCACCCGACTGGGACGCGTGGAAGAGGAAGTAGTCGAAGGTCTCTTCAAGGAAAGCCCCAGTGAGCCGTTCGCGGGGAGATCCAAACCCTTATGGGAAGACGACGAAGATGACAAAGACGAGGACGAAGAAACCAACGACGGCTGCTGCCCCCTGCACTGCTGGACGACCTTCAACGCCTGGGAAAGTGAGGAGGTGGCAAAAGAGTACCGCCGCTGCCGGAAGTTCACACAGAACAAGCTGTTCGGGACCCCACTGATCCTACTGGGCAAGAAGATGTTCATCAACGAGAAGCAAATCGAGATCAGTGGCGACAAGGTCTTCATCCACTCATCTGATACTGAAAGTGAAGCACCAAGACCCAACTTCGCCGCCTGCTGGGGCGATACTGGGGCCGAGATCTTTGTTGATGTTGGCCAGGAGGTACCGGCGCCCAAACTGCTGGTTCCGCCGATTTCCTTCCACGAGTACGAGGGCATGGGGTATCACATGGTGATGGCCTTTTTCCGCAATGACTGGATGGTTCAGGTTGACTATTCCCGGACGATTCCTGTTCCTGTTGTTATAAATGATGTGCCGGAGGAACTAGAGGACGAGGATGTTGGTGGTCCGTTTTGGCAGAAGGTAAAAGAGTTGGCGGGGGATAGGGAGGAGGAGTTGCAGGGCAGTTTTTGGACGAGAGAGAGTGATGATGAGACCACTGATGATGAAATGTGCAGCGATCGCCTACTCTAGCTTAATGATATGGGGAGCCACTATCCTCTTCCAGGCGTCAGCCTTCGTGGCCGAGGCATCCATCTGATCAGGAACATCAACCAAGCGGAAAAGGTTGACTTTGAATCCGACCTGGATTATCCTCGGCAAGTAGAGACCCCAGTTTTCGGTTTCCATGTCCGAAAAGTCCTCCTGCTCCCCCTTCCGCCAAGCCTGGATCAGGAAACTCCCCAACCTCCGGAAGGCCATGGTTGAACAGCTGACCCTCTCCAGCAGCAGTCCCCGTAGAGTAACCTGCCAATTGTGTATTATGAATGGGTCGGCTGGCTCGAGGGTCAACGGCAGCAGGTAAGCTGGCGCCCGTACGCTCGGCGACACGATGGCGATGTCCCAATACAGCCGAAGCTCCATCGGCGGTTCGCCCCCAAGAGCCTTGGTTCGGTCGCTCGGGTCGTCGGCAAGACTCCAGCACGGGCCCCAGATGGTCAGAGACGCCGGTGAGCCAGGAGCGACGCCAAGAAAAGGGTCGCCCGCGATCGGGACAAGATGGTGTCCTATGACGGCAGCGAGGAGCTTTACATTCTTCCGCATACGGTAATCAGCATAGACTCGCCCATCTACTGATGCCCAGGACCACGACGGCGCTGTAAATCCATCCTCCCGTTGCGTAGATGTAGGGCGAGGCTCTGCCACCTGCCAGATAAGCTGGCGTTCGAGATATGGCCTCCACAGACCAGCGAGATATTGATTGTCCTGGTTGGTCATGTGGTCCAGGACCCGCTTGGTCTCGCGCGCGAGGGCTGAGATGGCGACGAACTTGTCGGAGCGGAATGTGAGCGCGGCGGCTGAGTACTGCTCAACAACCCGCGTCCACCTCTCTATGCAATCTACTAGATTTTCGGTCAAAACGGAACCCGCGGGAATAGCAAGGCCTGTTTCACTGCGGAAGATGAGCAACCGATCAGGCGGCGAGACAGAATCGTCTACCCCGGGCCAGAACTGCTGGATCTCGGAGGAGACCGTTTCCCGACACTCCCAATACAGCATGATTCTCCCAAACTGAAGCGTCCGCGGGGCCAGTTGGCGCTCTTGCAACACCCAAGCACGGTAGTTGACTGGCGCTTCCTCGATCTCCTTCCCATGCTCAATTGAATATCTCTGAAATTCCCACGTCCACAATTCGTCCTCGAGGCCAACCCATTGAGTCCGGAGAAGGAGAGGACGGCTAAAGGATGGATCCCGCTGACGGAAGCAGCCACCATGACTATCGGCGGACTCTAAGGCAGAGATGTTGCAATACGTATGTGTGTAGATACTGGCCATGTTTTTCGACTCGCTTTGCCAGTCGGCGACCGAATCCTGGATAATGCACAGCGAGTCGATCCAGATATACTTAACACCCAGTGCCCTTGTAACCTCGATGGCATCGGCGTATGACTTGGGCACCTCGTTGGGCCGTAGGCCGCCGACGAGGGCCTCCAAGTTTGCCTCCATCAGCCGCAAGGTGGGACGCGTCCCCCAGCAGTGGCTGAGGGTGGTGTATTTGGGCAAGGCGGCAAGTGTAGCGGTCGGAACAAGGCGAGGGAGCTGTCCTTGCCCACCAATGTGAACGAGTCTCGTTGGCCACGCCGCACATGGTTCCGACGCTTTGCAGATTTTGTGGCCTGAGTCGCAAGCCTGCAGCCAAGAGAAAGCCTTTGCCATTACTGCTGGGGATGATGTCGAGTCGATCTTGCCCTGCGGCTTCGAGGGGGTGCAATGATCATCAAAGCTGTCGGTTCCGTCTGTTTGTGGTATTTTCAGCTTCTGGTAACAGTAGCACCAGCCGTCCCAGTATTGTGCTTTTCGTGACACGGGCTTGGAGAACGACATGCTTACCAGCGAGATCAAACATGCACTCCACAGAGTCTTCTTCAGGTGCGCTCCATGCCTGGATTGACAGCTCCCATCTCTCCCGTTTCATACGCAGCCATTTATGCGTGACTTGGAACCGCACCTCCGAGTCTGCTTTAAGCCACGATACCTGGAGTTTCCTTGACGCCGAATTCCAGACTGCCGCGCAGAGGAGGCACTCGGCTTGCGCGCAATCATGCAAGTCTCGGGTGCTATTGTGGTGGAGGAACTCGCGCTTGACAACGAGCACGTTATTGCTGTCGTCTTCTTCGTTTCCGTCGACGCCGCCCTCGAAAAGTGGCTTACAGAAATCACACAGCGCTTCATTCATTTCGAGAACTTGGAGTGTGCCCAAGTGTGCCCAAGCAAAGCGGCGAAAAGCGGGGTGAGCTGTGAAAGATGGATGGAAAGATGCTGGATTGAACTAATCTGTCTGGTTGCCTGGGATTGGTTTCGGGACCGGGCCCCGTGTCCCACAGAGGAAGGTACGAATTAGTGCCTAAGGCATCCATCCTGCTCAACAGCCGCGCAACGGAGGGGGAGAGCGGGGCACAAGGAACGGTGCGATGGTTCAGCACATGAAAAACTGTGGCCGCTTTTATAAAGGTAAGGTAGGCAAAGGAAAACGGTAGGACGTATTTACAATCCGCGTTTCTCCCAGTTCAACACCATCCCAACCAGCGTCCCACCCCCCACAAGCAACGGTATCAATTGCCCAGCACTCGTAACATCATTAACCCCACGAACATCATTCCACCTCAACGTCAGCTCCACAGCAGCGACAATCAACCCCAGCACCAACCCCCCAATCACCACTTTAAACCTTTTCGGCACCGCACGCTGCAGCGGACACTTGAGCATCCTAAACGCAATGACCGTCGCCAACCCCATCGTAATCAATATCGACCATACCTTCGCAAACATCCGAAATGGCCCATACGCATCTACCCTCGCCAGAAAAAACGTGTCAGTCCCGCACGGCAACCGCTGCAGCGCATCCACGCCCAGAAACCAGAACCACGCCTGGTAGACCTCGACCGCAAGGATAACCAGCTGCCGCAGCAAGGAAACCAAGTTCGGCAGTGTCCTTTTCTCAAGGTAGTTCGGTAAGTAATGCTTGTCCGTGCCAGTCGGGTCGCCAAAGCTGACTGCCAGAGAGGACAGACAGAAGAGGTACGTCACGAGGGCCTCGACCGCGTAGAACCGCGCGTTGGCGATGGTCTGGTAGACGAGGGCGATGAAGACGGCGAGTTGGAAGAGGCCGCTGACTTTGCAGAGCTCGATGGCGGAGCGCTGCTCGAAGACGGAGGCGAGGATGGTTGCGAGGGAGGTTAGGTATATCCCGGTTCGGATGCCGAGGCCGTAGAGGTTGGGGTTGCCGGTGAAGGAGCAGGACTCGGTGCTGTTGAGTGAGAGTAGAGATGGTGGGACTTCGTCGATTCGCTGCGTGGCGGTGGGGAATGCGTGGCATGGGGTTGCCGACAGCAGGAGGAGTGCTGTTGTCAAGATCGCCATGGGTGAGAAAGATGGGGTATTCGCGCCCTGGTGATGTTTTTGTCGGTGCATCTTGGTTGTGCCAGTCTCGATGGAATGCGAAAAGCCTGGATAAAAAGTGAAAGATTGAAGAATCGGGAGGCAATTTGGGCGTCACCGCCAGTCTTCAGCAGAACACGAATTTTGGCCATCTGCTCGCCTGCTAATCGCGTGGCGGTGGTTGGATTGACGCTGTTCCGAGACATACAGTCTGCAGCGCATATCGCTCCGCAGAAGGAAAGATTGGCGTGCGAATTGGCGGGTGTTATTGGCCGCTCTAATCAAGCGATTGCCGACTAGACAAGGTTTTTGTGACCGGGCTTCGCCACGGACTTCCACTTGCTTTTGTTGTCCCTTGTTGTTAAACGCCAACGCGCCACAAGCGAGACCAAATTACAGCGACCCTGGTGTCATCATCGTTGGGCTTGATGGACTCGTTGAAGCGGTGTTGCCATCCATTTAAGTATAGCAAAGATGAGCAGCGAATTCATGTTGATACCAAGGCGGGCGTGGAATTGAGGTTGGACAGTAGACGCAACGTCAACGCTTCAAATCATAAAAACTCAAATCATATCATGATTGGTCGGGAACATGAACCGTTGGACCATTTCAAAACACCCAAATCTGGGCCAATGATAACAGCCATGGTTGTCTCCCTCAGAGACCCTCATCGGTCGTGCTTGCCGTTGTCACCCTCGACATCGTTGTGAATAGCCGGGGCCGGGGGGAAGGAGCCAGTCGGCCAGCCAAGCCCACGCGTAATTGAACCTCACTCTCTTCAATCTCGGCTTCCGACACCGTGACGTCTTCGTTGCTCTCCATCACCAATCCACCGCTGTTGCATCACGATCATCGTCGTCGTCATCGTCGCCCTCGCAGCACTGCACGGGCATGCCAACCACCGAGCATCGCCAAGGCCGGGATTTCAGTCCGTACCGGCGATTGACCTCAGTATGATCGTGGACGTAAACGAAAACATTATGGGTAATCGACCGGTAAACCCTGGATGCGCACGACTGAAAGAATGTGGCGGTGATGAACTTACAACTTGGGGTAGATTTTGGTATATGTGAGGTTGAACTCGCTGCACTCAGGCGAGTAGGGTCGCACGAAACCTGCATGCGGCTGAGTTTTCGGTTTATTTCTCCAAAATCCCACAAAGTGGATGAGGCTCCCCGCTCTCTTCATCCTGCTCCTCGTCGATATCAATCAACCCCTTCAAAGCGCAAGCAGCGAAATAATCAAGATGCCATCGCCAACTACCTACCGCTTTCGACCCCTCGCGACGAGCAAGGCGATCCGCCTCCTCCGGCTTGGACCGTCGGCGACTCGAAATGCAGACCTGCGCGACAAGTTAATCGAGGCCGAGACGACCCGCGAAACGCCATACGAGGCTCTCTCGTATGTCTGGGGAAAAGAGGACTTCGCCCATTCATTGCACCTCGAGGACGGTGGTATGCTAGTCATCACCGAGAATCTTGATGCTGCGCTGCGCAGACTCCGATATCCGGACCGGGAGCGCACACTCTGGATCGACGCTGTGTGCATCAACCAGTCCGACCTCGTCGAGAAGGGCCGCAGGTGGAGAACATGGCCAACATATACAAGGACGCGGCGCAAGTCGTGGCGTGGCTGGGAGACCCGCCAGCCGAGATCGACACGGCTGCCATTCTCGACTTGGCTGACACTGCCGAGGAGGTGGGACTGAAGTCTATTGCAGACAGCTCAGGGGACACCCTTCGGTCATGGATGTACGGTATCAAGGAGAGGCGTAGCCAGATCATGAAGGTCGGTGAACACGCCCAACTTGCGAACTTCTCGAGTCTTTACAAAAGCTCTTGGTTCACACGCATGTGGATCGTCCAAGAGGCCGTGCTCGCAAGGAATCTACTCCTGCTTCAGGACAACCAAGAACTTCCATGGTTGGATTTAGAGAAAACGGCGCTTTTGCTCCGGGCCATCACCACGTCTCTCAGGACGCCTGTCCCGAGCCCATCGCTATTTGATCTGGCGTGGTCGCTGATCGAGGTCCGCCACCAGTAGACTCAGACACAGCTCCAGAATATCCCGGTCGTTTCATCAAGCATGCAGGATCTCGCTTTCTACACCGAAAGGCTCAAATCACGGGACTGCAAGGATGCCAGGGATCGTGTATTTGCTTTGCGCGGACTTCTTTCCGAGAGCGCCGCGCTAGTCATCAAGCCCGGCTACACGAAGAACGTCAAAACCGTGTACACCGAATTCGCTCGGGAGATGCTTCGCGCTGGGAACGTCGAAATCCTTTACCACGCAGGGCTGTGGAAACGGAAGCCCTCCCTTCCCGCAACCTGGCCGAATTACTTGCCCTCTTGGGTCCCAGACTATCGGAAGGAAACCACCCTTGCTATCATGGAGACAAAATTCGGGTCCTACCTAAGACACGACCCAGTCGTTCAACCAGAATTCGACGTCTCTCTTCAACCCTTTCAACTCGGCACCAAAGCCACCCTGATCGACATCGTCACGTTCGTCCATCACACCTATCACCTCTACGACACAACCCTCCTAAACAACGACATCGCCCTCTTCCTCAAGATCCGAGAGCTCGGTATGACTCTCTACGCCAAAGTCTGCACCGACTTCCAAGAGAAACACTTCCAGTACCCTGCCGGGGGGAACTGCGTCGCCGCTCTGGCGCACGCCCTCGTCGGCGGGGGATCAGACCCACAGTACCGAACCACATTCGGCACTAGGAACAACGGTACCCCGTTCACCCCCTGGGAGCTCTGGGAGATATACGAGCGACAGGTCCTAGAACCGGAAGGCGAGCTGTTCCAGGCTATGAAGCAAGAGGCTGCGGCGAATATGGTGAGACCGCCGGGGGCGGACTCGAGGAGGGGGGTTAGCTTTGAGTTCTATAACGGCGCCAGTGTGGAGTCCGGCACGGCGTGGGACTATGTGCATCATCTGGCAAAGGTCTTGAGGCGGCATTCGATATTTATGACGGATGATGGGTATATTGGGCTTGGGCCGCCGCAGACGATGGGCAAGGGGTCGGAGAGCGTTGCGTTTATTGATGGGGCGAATGTCCCGTTTGTGCTGACTGAGACGAAGGGGAGTGGTGGGGACTGGGCTTTGATGGGGCCGTGCTATTTGCATGGGGTGATGGATGGGGACGCGGCGAGGCGGAATGTTGCTTTTCAGGGAGGGAGGGGGGATATACGTTTAGTGTGATGCAGTTGTCTGATACTGATCTCGGTCGAGGTGGTGGGAAGTAGGTAGCAAAGCACTTAAGCTGGGTAAAAAGACAAGTATACAAAGGTGCAGTGTCAGATGTGACATGGAGAAATAAAGTCTCTTTAAATTCATAAACACTTAGCTGAGCACCTTGAACGATCCGGTGTCTTTATTGCGTCTTAACCCGAGGCCGAGGAGTCTTCCAAAGAATCAAGAAGAATCTGCGATCGTGCCTCTGAGCTTGGAAGTTGCCATACCCCTCGAGACTGTCGCCTTCTAGTCCTCCATCTTCCGGGGCTAGGATTTCGACTGGGCCGTTGTTTTGCTGAGCGGCAACATTGAACTCGGGGTGCAATCCCTCACTTGGCTCTGCCACCTGGTTACTTGGGCCAGGGTCGCCGTCGTCTATCCTATCGGGAGCGTCAACGTACTCCTCTTCCTGCGCCGACTGGGCTGCGTGGTTGAGAAGTCCCCTCGACTCCTCGTCTGCCCCCGGGGCCAGTAAACCTGGGCCATGAGGTGTATCCATCGGCGTGTGAATCGCCTCGTTGAGATCGGCAGCTTCACTCTCGGCTGATGCTCTGTCTGCTGCAATGACCTCTGCTGCTTCCCTCCTCGCCCCCTCCCTCTCCCTTTCACTCCTCCCCCGCTGCTCCACCGCCCACAACTCCCCCCTCGGCCCCTCATTCCACCTCATCAGCCCCACCCCCCTCCTATTCACTGCAATCACCACCGCGCAGAAACACAGCTGAAAGCCTAGGACCGGCGTGACAATCCACGGGAAGATCGTCTGCCCCTGCTCCTTATAAAACCCCATCGTGGCCAGCGGGATGAACACCTTGTCGATGTCGACCCATAGGGCGCGCCCCCAGCATGAGCAGCTGTTGAAGACGCCGACGGCGGAGAGGACTATGGTGGCGAGGGAGCCAATGCCGATGAGGGTGTCTTTGGTGAGGATGGTGAGCCATTTTAGGCGGGGGGAGAGGAGGGGGTGCGGGAGGAGGTGCAGGGTTGTGGTGAGGAGGGCGGAGAACAGCCAGAGAGAGAAGATGGTGAGAAGCCAGATGTGCCGGCAGGAGAAGCCGACTGGGAGGGGGGGTTAGTTAGTGATGATGGGGAGAGGGAGGCGGGAGAGCTTACTGGGGAGGGCATAGAGGAGGATGGGGTATGCGCCTGCGAATCCGGCGATGACAGGGAGGGTGGAAGCGATGGCGGTGAGGATGCACTTGACAAGACCACGCGTTCCTTTCAAGTTGGAGATCTTGAACGGTCTGTACGTGGGGTTTCCGCCTCTGAAGTGGAATTGGTGAAAGTAGTCCTCCCAGTTGGTTGCGGTGCAGAGACTTTGCCGGTCTGCCATCGGTCTGTCGCGGATGTCGGGTGGTGCGGTGGCATCGACCAGCCGGGAGATGATATTGATGCAGGTTCTCCTGTCAGTGAAGGCGCCGATGCAGTTGGATAGTACCGCGGTGGGAACGAGATAGGAGAGGAATAGAGCAGATGCAATTACTCCGCTAGGGGGACAGTTAGCCAACGTCAGCCTGAAAAGATGAGGTAGACAAACCCTGGGGGCGTTGGAGGCTCTCCGCCAACGCCTCTGACGAAAGCCGATGCAACCTGAAGGATGTAGATGGCTACTGCAAGCCATGTCCGGAAGAACTCATCGGTTCTCCCGCCCGCAAGATCGAGCGCAGCTTCAACCCAGTGGGCGTGCTTCTTGTTATCCCAGAGCTCTTTGATGATGTCCTTGTAGAAACCCTCAGTTGCAGCATTGGCGCCAAGAAGCTCTTCGAAGCCAGCAAGAACAGTGGCGACGACTCTGACCTGCATCTCATCCTTTTTTATCGTCTTCTCGGCATCCCTCGCTGCCACCAATTCTGGCAAGTCCACATGCTCGCGGCGACGAATTGTTGTATTCCAGATTTTGCGGAGCTGGTTGACCAAACACAATGCGCTGTAGCGATTCCGCCTTCTCATGCGTGATAGACGTCCTCCTCGGGGAGTTCCCACGCGTTCCCTGGCGAGGTAGTAGAGCTGGTTCCATGTCTGGAGCTTGTGGGTAAGGCTCCAAATAGCGTCTATCGGATCTCCAAGAATTTCAACGAGTGCAGAGAAGCGCCTCTTGTCGGTCGGAGACAGCTCGATGTTGGAGAGAAGCAAGGTTACTAAAGTGTTGAGATGTCAGCCAAGTCCATGAGAGTCACCTTGAACCCTAACCCCCATCTAGAGTGAAAGACAGGGCAAGGAACCAGTTGTTCCGAGACTCACTGGGTAAAATCCACGTCATGAACCTTGGCCCGGAGTCAATGTAGAAGGTAGGGGGTCCACAGATTGCATTGCATCCTTCGAGAGTTAGAGCCATGTCCTCCGGCCCACTGAGTGTCTGCTGGGTTGCTGTATCGACGAAGAAGAGGGCGGTGTTGTTCTTGACAATAACTTCCCTCCGAAGAAGATCAATGGTAAACACTCGGCAATCGTCTCTTTCAAAGAATGTGTTGTTTCTCTCGTTCTTTAGGAAGTCGACCCAGTCGATAGCCCTGGGGCCGACTCGGATATCAGGGGCGTTGGCGTGCCCGTAGAATGACGCCCGCGGCATCGCCGCGTACTTTGAGAGAGCAGGCATAGAAGAGAGCAAGTAAAAGCAAAGATTATGGAAAGAAAGTCGAAAAAACTGTTCTTCGCAGCAGTAGAAGCAACATGGCAAAAAGAGCGGGGAAGTGTGAATGTTGGGAGTTTATCACAATGCTGGGCGAGCGGTTGGTGTTAGCCCTCCATCGTTGAAACAGCCGTGTAAGTGGTTTTTGTCTCAGTGGTCAAGATTCTGGCAACTTGGAGGGCAGCTTGGCCCCAAAGTATGGTCATCGGAAGGCAACAGCTCTGCATCGCCCACGCGCCCGGGACTGAATTGGTAACCACATCGGCGCCACGGGCTGACCAGCGCCAGACCTCAGGTGGAATGCGGGCGACGTGAATCAACCTCGCCTTGGCTAATTCCAGAAATGGGTGCGGGGGGGCATGCGGGGAGGCAGCCAAAAATCAACCACCGGGATATCGAGCGCTGAAACCTGGGGGAAGGTGTGTCACACCTGCAACTTCCAGTGGGCGCAATGACTCGATATATGCAAGCCATGTTCATGCAAAGACAACTGTCAGTGTTCGTCGCGCCCACGGCATGTGATGGGGGGGTTTGCTTTTACTCACGTTGCGGAGCTCAGCTCCGGGAGCTAAAGGCGGCCCATAACATCGGGGAGGCTTAGACCAAGGCCAGGCCCGGCGAGTCGACGAGTCTAGACTAAATGCACTGCAATATGGCACGTAAACTCCGAATTCTGCGGCTGAACAATCCCAGCAAAACAAGGCGGCAACGGGATGGAGATGCGACCCCATTGCTGGAAACTCTCCGGGGCAAAACAAGACATACCTAAGGCGTGATGGAATGAGATTCCAGCCGAATATTTCGAATCTCGTGGAAAGAAGCATGAATGTTGTTTGCGCAAGGCAACCTTGTTGGTGTCGAACGCTCCTTGTAGCTGATAAAGCCCAACCGTCATTCGCTACGAGCACAGTTGGCTTTCAGTTGACCGCGAAATCCAACGCAAAGCCGATGTCGTCGAGGAAAGAGTCAAGCGCTCAGACTGCTGAGTTGCGGGAAACGATGACATAAACAATGAAGTTGTGTCCCTTTTCTTTTAGTCGCGGGTAGGGGTCTAAGGATCGGGGCCCTCGCCCACTCTTGAATGAACTTGAAAGCTCCGAGACCTGAAAAAGTGCCACCCCATCAAATCCACGCATTCCAAGATGCTTCATCTCAAACAAGAATAACATCCGCATCAAATGAATACTCCTTTATCCGGTCCCACTTACATCCAAAATCCATCTCATCCACAAAGCACACCCGCTCATAATACCCCTGCGCAACCTCCCTCAACACCAAGCCGAAGGCATTCGGTATCAACATCCCGCCTGCTGAAGTCTGGGAGCTTGCATGTGTAACCAGGAACAGAAAGGTGTGTGTGTCGTTCCCACTGAAATATTCCCAATCCTCGGGGGTGTCAAGGCGAATCCACTGGACATTCTGAGAAGGCAATGACACACCATCGGGAGTCTGCAGACGGAAACCAGCATTGTAGCAAGTACCGCCGTCTTTCAACTGGTAACTATAGTCTCCGTTCAAGATCCGTTCGCGGAGGTCGTTTTCAGATGAGGTTATCGATACTTCACGCTTGAAGACGGTGATGCGGAGAGCCTTGCTCTGAACCCGAAGCCAGTCCCCTGCCGAAGGGAGATGAGGCAGCGCCCCACGGCCGCCTGATATTACTGTTATGAGCACTTGGGTGTCTCTGTGCGTCATCATGATCAAGAACTCGACGCTTCCGGTGAGGGAGGCCCACGAGAAGGTCGGCGCAAATCCTGGGCGCTGTCTGTGACAGGGGAGTGCTTCGCGGGCCCTGCTGGACCGCCACAGAAGTTGGGTTGCGGCGTACTGAAGCCAGATTCCCGAGAGATATTGATTCTTCAGTGTGCCGTCACTGGTGAGACCAGAGGACCCCGCAAGCTGGCTCGCTGCCGGCTGAAGGGAGGGAGGTTTGGCGTCGGCACTCCCCATAGTCTTATACATATGGGAAGCTATCCCCGCTAGAGCCGCCAGCCTGTCTTCCTTGAAAGTTAAAGTCCTCCTTGTAAAGGCCGTAACGAGTTTCCGCCACGATTTATCCTTGTCAGTCGGCATCTCTACGCGGATCAGACCCTGCCGGGTCGATAGCCGTCGCTTGGACACTTCACCACTGGGGCGGATCTCGTAGAGCGACCGGGTGGTAAAGTCATCAGTTCGGTCGTCCCCAAAGAAATGCGTAGCCTTCATGCCGCACTCGCACCGACTTAGGTGATTGCATTGCCAATGAAGCTCCGTGGCAGAGAAGCAGATCTTACGGCGGCTCAAAATCTCCTCCTGTAAAATCCAGCCACGATTCTGTAGCTGGGAGCCGGTGTGACTGAAAAGGCAAAAGGCAGCCTCTAGGGAGTTTGGGTACACCGAAAGCTTGCTGGATATGAAGATCTCATGGTCAGTTCCCTGACGGTCGTCGTGATATCGAAACATTTGGATCCGGTCTCTTGATGCATCGAGGTCCTTGGTTGTAGGAGCGAGGCCATCGCCGCAATTTTCGGCGCGTTCGGCGAACAAAGTGGCATAGGCATTTTCGTAGACATCGCCCATCTTGGCGCTTTCGGAGTTCCAGTCTTTTAGGTCATCCTGGATGATGCATAGCGAGTCGATCCAGACGTACGGTATCTGGAGCCGCCTGGCGATGTCAACTGTGTCGCGGAAAGTGGCCGGGAGATTTGCCAAGGGAATCCCCTGGCAGTGCTGGGCAATGTTTTGCTTCGTGGTAATTGACTTGGCAACCTGCGATTGGGGATCTCCCCATCGGTGGCTGAGTGCTAGGTACCGGCCGAATCTTCCTTGGGGGTGGACGAGGGAAGGCTCCTTTCCTGTTACGATATCACCGACGTCGATGACTCTGGTTGGCAACACCGGATCAGTGTGTTGCCAACACTGGGTATGGTTCTCTTGGCACTCATTGATCCAGGCTTCAATCATCCGAATGTCTCTTGCGGGTGTCCTAGAGTAGGGCGATTTTGTTAGAGCCGGAAGCCAGGGAAACGGAGAGGATCCGGTCTCTGAAATTCACTTTAGTCACACGCGACTTGAATAGGCGAGGATAAAAATATGTTTTAAAAGGAGGGCAGAAGACTGTCTCACCTCCGTTGGCCGCAAGAAAGACAACATGCCTATCGTCACTGTTTTCGCAGCTTACGGCGATTGAGAGGCCAAAAACGCCATTGTCCAGCCAGGTTGAAGCATGGTTCCAGTCCTTCGATAAGGCCGGGCCAAGGGCGGTAGAAACGGCCATGCTGAAGAAGGCACATGATGCGCAGCCCGTATCTTCCAACTTCAGCAGTTCATCACGGGTGACGCTGTCTTCCGTGCCCGTTGCGAGGGGGAGGCATGTCGCGCAGTGCCGCAATCGCGGCGACCCCGCTTCGTCCGTCTCATCCCGGACACCGTTCGGGAAGATGTTATACGGCGTTTGGGACATCTTTGAGTTAGAGCGGGAGGCGGTGCATGCTGGAAGGAATCTGCTGTTAGATGCTGTTGGAAGTCATTCAAGAGGTTTTAGGAAAACGACTCGGAATGAATCTTCACGACCTGATCGATTCAGAAGGAAGGCGTTGTTCTGTTACCCCTCTGCCCAAGGCCCACTTTAATATCATCTCTGGCCAATTAGGCTATCCATTAATTTTGCCTCACCAACGACGCGCACCAGCAATACCCGAGAGATAAGTTCTTCGAAGGCGTAGTCTGGTCTAGAATCCTAGAAAATATACTCTGCTTGCTATACAAGTCATGATTACCACAGCTGTCGATGGTGCACCGGCGTGACAGCTCTTGGCAGTGTGGGGCCCATCCCTGCCGTTGTTCCTTCCGCCTCCGTCTTGACAGGCGACCAGGCAAGCGGTTGACAAAATAAAGCGAACTCATTACCTACAGGTACATTGCCACAAGGCGAAATCTGTATTGCAAAGCTGGTACCCCCAGGTCCAGCTGTGTTAGCACCTTTGTCATGAGACCTT